>Ga0114915_1001277_pt1 | contig 10927 bp, 17 predicted proteins | sample MalvirAntarct_55_FD_87288 | JGI IMG/M metagenome (GOLD analysis project Ga0114915, IMG submission 87288) | Marine viral communities from the Global Malaspina Expedition - Malaspina viral metaG Antarct_55 | ecosystem: Environmental > Aquatic > Marine > Oceanic | place: South Georgia Island...
GCAATACCATCTGAGTTTATACTTGTTATTTTAGAAAACATAGAGTTGAATTCTGAAGCTGAAGTTGGAACTCCTCTTAAAGCAAACTCTGTAATTCCTAAAGCAACGATTGCAGTTGTTATTGATATTTTACTGTCCATTATTGTGCAATCTCCTGTATTGTAAAGTTTGGAGTAACATATGAACAACCAGCATTATCTGTATCTGTCATATTTACATCAAAGGTGGAATTTGATTCCATTGCACCATAAACTCCATAAGTTCTTGCAGTTGTATTAGAAGCAGCTTGATATGCAGACATAGTAACAGGGTGTCTATCATTAGTGTCAGAGTCTTGAGTTCTTATGGATGCATTGCAAAATGTTCTGTTACTGCCAGTTCCCAATGTAGAAGATCCAACATTAGAACTGTTTGTTTGGTCATAAAACTTCAAACTTATAATTCCAGACTGATTTCGTCCACCAATCATTCCGTCCCAAGTTAATTTCAATATACTATTAGAAAACTTTGGTGTTATAGTTATTCTATAACTACTATGTAATTCTGTAAATGATGGTGTACTAGAACTTCCTATCGAAATTTGGATAGTAGTGCCTGGCAAATTATATATAGTTTGTACAACATGACCAGCAGGCATAGTTAGTGTTTTTGCAGACAAGTTTAAAGAGGCATTCATCATTGCATCTGTGACTGTAGCACTGTCACCTGTTGTGACAAGATTGCCTGCAACATCTGGAATGTTCAGAGTTCTATCTGTATTCGTATTAGGAGTGGCAATAGTAATGCTACCAGTTCCACTTGAATTTGGTTGTAGGACAATGTTACTCATTTATTTTTTCCTATTTTCTTTATACTATTTAGTCTGCATCAGCAATGGTTAAATCACCATTGTCAATCTTTTGTTTTATTTTAAAATAGTCTGTGTTTTCCAAATCAATTGGTACAAAGTTAATAACAGAATCAGCATCAGTTACCTTTAACTGATTTACCGAATTATCTCCATTATCAAGTGCGACATATTGTACTGTTAAATTATCGTGATTCATATTATAGTCCTTTAAAGTTCTGCTGTAGCAGTGTATGATGTAACCGAGGATACACTCTGGGAAACTGTGGTTGACGACATCTGAGCAGTAAATCCAGTATAAGTAGATGATGCTCTATTAATTGACCCAGCAGACATAACAGCGACAACAGTAGGTCTTGCCCGCATTTCAGTGGGGAAGTATAAATGACCACTTGCAGAAGTATTTGGTAAAGAACCGTCTTGCTGAGCAGGGTTGTATGGAGTACCCAAGCTGATTTGATCGTCTAATCCAGTGTTAACCCATTTATAAAAGTATCTTTGGCAGTCTCTTAATTGAGTTCCCCTATCACGGAATTCAAACTCAGTGGCAACAGATCCAGCCTCTAGTTGGTGTCCAGTAGTTTCTATGTAGTTACCAGTAGCACTTGCAAGGTTTACACCATGTCCAGCATATCTGTTTACATTAGAATCAGCAGCCCAAGCAGATGTACTTGCAGTACCAGAACTATATCCTGTACCTGTGTTCCATATAAATCTAACATAAAGTCCAGAAGCGGCAGATGACGCCATAACTTCATCATTTCTTGCTGGAATAGTAATTGTTTTATATTCCCATGTATCAGCAGTATTGATAGTATAATATTTGGTTATCATCTTATTAGCGACAGAAGCGACAGAATAAAACCAAACTGCATAGGTTCCAGTAACATTACCCTTTATCCAAAAACTAAGTGTTGCACCCTTTGCCCCAGTTGTACCCCAAGCCAATCCGTTCAAATCTTGAGATTCAATTCTGTGATCTTCAAAGTTAGACTGTGTACCCGACTGGGCTGATTGAGCAGTTGTACACTCCACTCTCATATAATAAGGATGTCTGTCTGGCCCGCCCCCAGCAGTATTTTTTCTCTGAACAGAATATCTTGCACCAGTTGATCCAGCAAGGTTATGTTTAATTCTATCAATCACATATTGAGTGGATGTAGCCGTTATTGCTGTGCCAGCATTCTCTTGGGCGATTCTCATGTCACCATTCCGAAGGATATTTCTTCTACCAAGAGGTATGCTATTATCAATCTTAGTTGAGTTAACTGCATCTGCGGCAATATCTGCCGTTCCGATTGAACCGTCTTGTACTTTATCAATCCCTGTTGTTCCGTTAATTACTACAGCCATGTTATACTACCACCCATCGTGCGCCTGTAGGTACGGTAACTGATATCCCACTATTAATGGTGACTGTTCCAGCACTTACGGCATTTTTATTAGTTGAAATTGTATAGTTGGTTGTTACTGTCTGGTCGTTTTCAATAAACACTTGGTCTGAACCACCACCAGTAGCACCACCACCGACTGCACCCCAAGCACTATTTGAATATCCTTCAAATTGATTTAGTGTAGTGTTGAATCTGAACTTACCATCAGCAGCTGTACCACGTTGTGCAGTTGATCCTTTTGGTAGAGTAATAGCACTTGTACCTGTCAACGCTATGGTTGGCGCAGTTACAACTGTACCTGTCAATACAAGGTCTGGTGCAAGATCATCACTACCAACTGTGTCGTTAGCAACACTTCTTGTTGTTATTCTCGTTAAGGGCATATTATTCTTTTCCTTTTAACATCTTCTGTAATTCAGCGGTAGAACCAACAAACAGCGCATTCGTTACATTCTTCGGCGCCTGATTGGGCACTTCTTTTAATTTCTTCATCTTCGTCTGCAAATCACCAAGTTTCTCTGTGACATCTGCAACCTGTTTAATCAAGTTACCAGCAACTTCATATGCTCTTGGGTGTTCACCTTCTTTTGCGAGGTCTAGGATACCTTCAATTGCATCCTGTCCTCTCTCTACCAACTGATAAAAGTTCTCTCTCTGATATTTATAATCATTGTCAGTGTCTTGTTCATTTGTTTCTGGAACAATTATTGCACGAGGTGGAGACACATCTCTTACTGTTGTTTCCACAACATCTGCAATACCAAGTACATTATCTAAAATTTCAGTTTGGTTTGACATGTCATACCTATGGTGCTGTTGGCCATGTTACATCGTCTAGTGAACTTGCACTATCCGTAATGTCACGAAGGGCTTGTCTGTAAGCAGTTTGTGCATCTGTCATAGTGCGGTCTGAACCAGCCCACCAATCAGTTGCAGCAATCAATCTGTCTCGTTCTGCACGAAGTTCTTTCATTGGTTCTGCGGCAGTCAAGTCTTGTAGTTTGACATTTACCTCATCCCAAGTAACACCAAAGTCTACTGAGTTGTCTGATTCGATTGCAGAACCTTCATCAGTTGAGCCTGTAACCTTACGGAACATAGATGCAAATTCTTCTGCGTTTGTTGGTTCGCCTCTAAGAACCCATTGTGTGACACCAAGAGCACTTAGTGCGTCTGATACTGTTGCCATTATTTTTTCTCCTGTTTAATTTTTATCATCATTGTTTAATTTCCATAACGGTAATGGTACTTGTCCCAGAGGTATCATTTATTTGAAGACCACCAGTTCCATTGTGTCTTTCAGACTGTACTGCATATGTTCTAGAACCAGAACCAGATGTTGGATCAATAATTGCCATAGCTGGATGTGTTCTTGTTCCAGCGACAGTAAGGTTTCGTCCTTCCTCTGTGTGGAAATGTAGATTATGACCAGTTATAGTACCACCATCTCGTGCTAAACGCCAATTCGATTGGTTTGCTTGACTACTCAAATTCATATAAACTCCACCAACAAAAGCAGAAATATACATTTTGCTGTTAGAGTAATGCGGTGTGATTGATACTGATAACATATTCACCCAAGCAGTACTGTTTTGCCCTACTACACCAGTAACAGTGTTTGTAACTACTTGCACTACATGTCCAGCTGGTGGAGTAAATCCTTGTGTTGCATTTAGAGTCTTACCAGATGCAAGTGAAACTGTGTCGCCTGTCAATGGAGTGATTGTGTTAACTGTTAAAATACTCATTGTGCAATCTCCATAGCGGTGAATGTTATAGTGGCTCTGTCAGAATTCTGAAATTGATAGTTTCCACCTGCTGTTTTCATATATAAAGCGTAAGTTATAGCACTGGTTGTTCCAATAGAAACATCATAGTGTGATAATGAATGTGCAGTTATTACATAACCAGTGCTAGTAGAATATGCAGACTCAAAACCATATGTACCACCAAGGTTACTACTGCCCCTATATATAGTTACATTTGCCATCGCTGAAGCATGCGGTAAATAGTGTCCACCGCCCTGACAAGTTAGGTATATTTTACTATTTGAAAATTTGGGTGTTATAGTTAAAGAAAGTCCAGTAGTGACATATGAACTAGAAGTAGTGCCAACAGCGGACGCCGCCATTTGTGAAGTTACTACTTGAACTACACCGCCTGGAACATGTACTTTACTTGCACTTGTTGCCCCTACAATGTTATCTACTGTTAATGTTGATGCCATCTCTTATATCTCCTATACGATTGACAAGTTGCCACTAACAGTAAGTGTGACACCATCTGCAACCGCCAGAGGGCCTGCTGCGAGTGCATTGTCTGTTGATGCAATTGTTACGTTTGTATTTAATGTTGGTTCGTGTACTCTGAAGATATGTCCCTTACCATTAGTAGAGTTCCCACCAGAAGTCTCCCCTTGGAAAAATCCACCACCTAGTGATGCTTGTGCAGCAGTGGCAATCTTTGCCAATGTTACAGCACCATCTGTGAGTTCAGATACAGTAACAGAGTTTGCTGCCAAGTCCTCAGCAGCGATAACATCTGTTCCAATACTTCTTGATACTATTTTTCTAATTGCCATTCTTCTATCCTATTAAATATCCATGAAAGTTTGCGTCATTGTCTAAGTTGACTGAAGAATCTCCAGAAACTATAACCCAAGCTTCTACATAATCAGTAGCATTCAGTTGGATTATACCTTGAGAACCAATGGTATGATATGTCGTTGATGCAGGGCCGTTAAGTCCTCTGTATTTCTGGAGACTAGATCCGTTTACTCTCATTTCAGTTTGTATATAGTTACCGCCAACACCATCAAATCGAGCGTTCCAACTGAACCAATATAAACCAGCAACAGGAGCAATATATCTGTTATTGGCGTCATTAAAATCACTAGATGCAGGAATTCCAGCGTGAGTTTGTTTTACAAATGGAAGCCTAGTCCAAGCAGTATAGTTGGCGCCTGATACTGCTGATGTGCCAGCAATAAAATGAGGTATATTACTTCTAAAAACTCTTCCAGAAGAATCCGTAGTTAGTGATGTAGTTCCACCAGAGGTTTGTATTGTATCTACTTTTAATGTTGATGCCATATTCGTTTCCTATTCTTTATACTATTTATTCGTCTTGACCAGAGGTTGGGTTATAATTTTTAGCATCTTCGAAGAAAGATGAGGTTTCACTGAAACCAAAATCACCATCTTCTGCATCCCAATCTGAAGGTGCAACGTCTGCTGGTAAAGGAGTAGCAGAATATCTCTGTTCTCTTTTCGGTGCAGAGACTTCCAAGTCTGTATATTGGTCTACTTGTACAGAACGAATAACACCTTGTGAGGTTACTGGGCCATATAAGTAATACTTTGCAGTAAAGTTCAATGTGTATATAATTGCCCTACGACCTGCAAAGTCTCCTTCGTAATCATCTTCATACTGAATATCATTTAACACAACAGGAATATCTCTGATAATATCTAGTTCAGCAGATTCCTTCAAAGTAACTGTGTACTCTGGTTGAAAGAATGGCAGAATCTGTTCTACAATCTGTAGTGCGTCATCTGAGTTCTTACTCATAATGAAAAGTTCAAAGTCTACATTATAAGGCACAGGCATAAAGCCAGTCTTAACTTGTTCTGCATTAGTACCGTTTGCAACCTTCTTAGCTTTAATTGACTTATTTAGTTTTCTTGATGGATCATAAGAAAGTCCACTAATCTCAAAACCAATACGAGGAAGCGTCACTGCTACCTTCTTGTTCAGAGCAGGGTCTTCCCTTAGTCTTGCCAACCATTTTGCTTTTGGCCCATACGCAAGAGGTACTTTCATTGTCTGTACAATGGTGCCTGCGTTATTTTTCTTTGCAAGTTGAATATCGTTAAAGATAGAACCAAATCCAACTACGATATTTCTTGTCGATTCGTTATAGAAGTAATTTCCAATCATAATTATAATTTCCCAGCATCGCCGAATGGATTAGATTCGGAGAAGTCTAATATTGTGTCTTCTTCACTATCAAAGAAGTCATTCATTGCGTTTTCATCAATAGTGTCAACTTTATATGTTTCTTGTACTATATAGGCGGACTCGGCAGACTCTACTGAGTTCTCAATTACTAGAGAACCACCATGTGTTTCATTTTCACCAAGTATATTATCACCAAGTCCAGCACCTGTTGAACCATCTTCTTGCATCAATAGAGTGCCGTCTTCTAGACTGACATTCTCATTAAATGTTCCTGTTTGTTCAAGAGTCATTTGATACGCTAGTTGATCTAAACTATTGTCTGTCTCAATGGCATCAATTGCAGCGATACCTGTATCAAGTTCTTCTGAACCGTATTCGAAGGTTTTACATTTCAACTTATATGTAGGTAAATTGTTAACTTGATAGAATGGATCATCGTGATCTACAAAAGTAATCTCAAATAACTTATTACCCCTTGACCAATATATCAAGTCTCCCTCATTCGGACGCAATGATACGATAACATTGTTATCTACCGAAACCAACTGTTCCCATCGCCTTCTAGCTACTGTGAATGTTGCATCATCCTGTATGTCTAAACCAAACTTAGACATGAGTTCTTTTTCACCCTCAAACCCATCTACGTTATCGACATACATCTCAATGAGATATGCATCTTCAAACTTAGAAAGAGAATCTTCTCCAAATAATTTATCTTCTGATACTAAATTGCGAGGAATATAATAAACATCCTGACCATAGATACGCAACTGCTCTATCATTAAATCTTCATAGAGATGCTGTTCTGGTCTTGTTCCTGTATCAAAATAAACATTAGTTGGCATTATGTTACCCTATCATATGCATTGGTGGCAACTCATACGCAAGTTGTATTTGTTCTTCAAGTTTGTTAATCTCTTCTTGTGCCTGAGTGTATATCTGTTCACCGTTTAGTGCAACTCCACCCAGCATTTGAATACCTTGAAACTTAGAAAGGTTTGCACCCCATTGAAGTTTAATCAATTGTGACGCATACTTCTTTAAGAATAAGTCATCCCATACATCAACAAATGTTGCTGGGTCTAATTTACGATAACATTCAATAACAATGTAATCATCAGCAACAACATCAGTCTCCCAATCCATATCTAAGTACAATCTGTTTTGGTGTTGATTGTGACGAATAGCAGTGTCGCCTGTCAAGATATGGTCTAGAAAATCTAGATGTTGCATAGTCTGTTCGTACTGAATAACTGAAGTAGAACCAAAACTATACAAGTCATTCAATCGTAGTTGATACTTAACGTCAAACATGTTCATGCTTGACTTATCGGTGAAAGGGAATACCTTTACCACAGACATTACTGTAGGAGGAACAGGAATATAATTCTTCTGTTCTTTCCATACTGCTGAAGTAGTACCATCTACATCTGTAGTAGATGCTAATGAGTTATCTGATCTAGCCCTAGTAATATCTGCGGCAGTAATCTTATACTTTAGATATATTCTTTCAATACCATCGTAATGATACTGAGCGAAGTATTGTAGTGCTTGGTCAATTCTGTCTTCTACTTGATCTGGATCAACATTTATTTCAATCACAGGTTTACCTAGTGATCTTAGACAGTATTCTTTAAATGAAGCCCTTGTGTTTGGTGATGCCATATTTTTATCCTAATGCAACTGCTAATGCTATTGCGAAACCTTCTTCTGCGCCTTTGTTTGCAATCTCAACAATTGTTCCATCTGCTTGTTTAGTATATATCTTCTGATCAGCCGAGTTGATTGCGATTTCTCCAGCGGCCAAATCACTCCCACTGGGTACAGAGTTTGCACTCTCTGAGCGTTTTGGTTTAATTATAGTAGACATAGTATTTCCTTAATAATCACTATTTATCAATACGTCCCGCCGTCAATTCCAGTAATTGTAACATCCCCACTACCAACCGTAAAGTTTGAAGTGTGGAAAGAAGCAACTCCTAAATTGGATGACGTAGCAACTTCTGCTGCTATTGTAAATGAATTACCACTGTCATTGTATGTAAAGTCAATACCTTCACCAGCAGCCATCAAGGCGTTAATTCTATCGTCAACTCTTTCACTTGTATAATATAAGTTTGTGTTCTCAGCAATGTGAGATGTGTTTAAAGTAATCGCAGCACCTAGAGCAACTGATTGTGAGTTGACTGTTACTGCACTGTTATCTAGTTTTGAATTGGGAATACTTCCTGCTAACATTCCATATCCGATACCAAGTGCTTTAACTCGTATCGCATCTCCAGAAATTTCAATAGAAGTATCATCTGTCTGAACGTCTATGGTATTACCATTCTTAACCAAGGCATCACCAGCAGAAATCTGTCCAGCACCAGAGAATTGTTCGAATGTTATTACAGTTGAACCAAGGGTGATTGCACCGTTTGTACTCATAACAAAACCATTGTCTTGGTTTGCACTACCCTCTTCTACGAAAGTGAATGCGCCAGGATTTAGTTCTGAGGCAGCATCAGCGTCTGGAGTTCTTGTTAGAACATATGCAGCAGAACCACTACCTGTTGTCGTAACTTTATAGAAACCGTTCTGTGCGGCAGTTGTCTGGTTTTTAACAAGTATTCTGTCATTGGTAGTTAAAGTAACACCGTCAATTGCAATTGCACCGTTAGCGTTTGCAGTAAGTGTACCGTTACCATTGTGATATGTTGCAACAAGGTTTGCAGTTGTAGCAACTCTTACAGAAGCCTTAACGTCAAGTCCGTTTGCAACACTATCAACATAAGATTTAGGAGTAAGTGATTGAGCAGTATATCCAGATCTACTTGTATAGTCAGAAGGAACAACAATTGTTCCAGTTCCATTTGGAGTTAAATTCAAATCACCATTAGAATTTGTGGTTGTAATTGAATTACCATCTAAAGTGATGTTATCAATAGAGGCGGTAGTCAATCCACTCAAGGCGGTGATTGTGCCACCAAGAGAGGTGTCTGTATCACCAATTGTAATACCATCGTTAGCAAGTTTTCCGTTTGCGATTGAACCAGCCAACATGGTGTTTGTGATACCAGCCGCTTTAACTCTAAGAGCATCTGAGTCGGTTTCAATAGATGAATCATCCACACCAACTGCAAGAGAGACAGTAGCACCAAGTGCAACTGAACCACCACCAGATAAACCATCACCAGCGGTAACTGTTACAGCACTATTAGAAAGTTTTCCGTTTACAATTGAACCAGCAAGTTGGTCATTAGTAATTGTCCCAGTAAGAGTAGAGGTTGCAACAGCAGAGAATCCAAGGACTCCAGAACCATTTGTCTTTAAGAAGTGCCCGGCAGTTCCATCTGCTGCTGGATGAGATAACCCATCAATAACAACCGCACCATTTCCATTTGGAGTTATTGTGATGTTGCCATTTGTATTTGATGAGGTGATTGCATTACCATCAATATAAATGTTATCAATTAATAATTCGTTAAGTTTTTTGTTTGAATCCACAAGGAGTGCTGTACTTGCAGTAACAGTGCCGTGTGTGTGATCCATTAATGCAGTGTAATATGCACCACCAATTTTTAGTGGGGTGTCTGAATTGGTAGTAGGGTGTCCAATGAATAAACGACCACCATTACCACCAGCATCCGTATCGGTAGTACTTGTATCATAAATATATGCTAACTCACCTTGCTCTAATGAAGATGGGACGTTTCCAGTTAACGTCCTTTTGTTCTGAATAATAGTTGCCATTTTTTATTTACTACCCTGTTTTAATTAAAATATACCGCCACTGAGGCGTACTACCCCAGCAATCTGGTCTATGTCTTGTTTAACCTCAAATTTAGAGGTAGTCGCATTATATTGTATCATAGCACCATCACCAATATTAGTGATATCTATATCAGATAATTCTGCAAATTTAGTTGCTTTTTCACCAGACAGACCAGCAGGGCCCGGCACAGTTATTCTTGTAACCGCAACTTCATTTCCTTGTGAAACTGTGCCCACAATGTTATTCGTAACCCCTGACACTGTTGCATTAATAGACATTCTTTTTAACTCCTAGACACGCTTGGATTCAGTGTAGCAATACCTTCGACAACCCTTGTCTTTAGTCCTGTACCAGATGTTACAAGAAGATCATAAACATACCGTCCACTTTCAATGGAAGCTGTTTGAGTATCGGTAAGGGAGATTGTTACTTTGCCTGTGAGGCGAGATGAATCAAATGCTACAGCAAAAGCAGTAGAAGTCGTTGACTCATACGTTTTACGAAGTTGAGCGAGGGCAGTATACCCTGTAAGATCAAGTGCGGCACCAACAGCGTCTGAAATAGTAACGGTGGTGGTGAAATCAGTACCCTGATTTATAAAAATATTTGATATTGTTGCCATCTAACACAGTCTCCTTCTTAGTTCTATTTATAAGGATTATGTCTTAGATGTTATGGCAATAAATAGAGTTTTTGTTTACACACCATATGGTGTAGAATATAATTATAGTGCGTCTGATATGTTTTTAGCTGTATCTACAACACCTAAACTATATGCCTGTGTAATTTGTGCATCAACACCTACTGCTAAAGCTACGCTATTAGCATTACAATGAGTTACAAGTAATGCAATAATTTCTTCTTGTGCTACTCTTGCTCTTTCGTGTATTGAGTTATCACACCAATCTTGTACTGAATATGCTGCGTATTCAAGAGATTTAGTTTGTGTGTCTGTTACTGTTACTGTTA
>Ga0114915_1001282_pt1 | contig 10895 bp, 9 predicted proteins | sample MalvirAntarct_55_FD_87288 | JGI IMG/M metagenome (GOLD analysis project Ga0114915, IMG submission 87288) | Marine viral communities from the Global Malaspina Expedition - Malaspina viral metaG Antarct_55 | ecosystem: Environmental > Aquatic > Marine > Oceanic | place: South Georgia Island...
ACGCAGCGCATCCGAGGAAGCGATCACGCACCTCCCCGGTCTCGACGTCGACCGAAGTGGAAGCGAGGCTCGCGGCAAGCTCAGACGCGGCCGCGCAGCATGCCGTGCCAGTACAGGTTCGGCAGACCGTACGCCTTGAGCGCGTACATGCTGTAGCGCTCCTCCGCCTGATCGAAGGGGAAGCTCTCCATGATCTCGCCGCCGTAGCCGAACTCCGCGAGCACGACCTTGCCGCGGCCGGTCACCAGCGGGCACGAGGCGTAGCCGTCGTACGAGGCCGTCGGCGGCCGCCCCTCGCGGCGCGCGATCAGGTTCTCCACGAGCACGGGGACCTGCTTGCGGACCGCCGCGCCGGTCTTCGAGACGGGCAGGCTCGAGCAGTCGCCGCTCGACCAGACGTTGGGGTGCCGCACGTGTTGCAGCGTGTGGTCGTCGACCTCCACCCAGCCCGCGTCGTTCGCGAGGGGGCTCTCCGCCACGACGGGGGGCGGGCCCTGGGGCGGCGTGACGTGGATCATCTCGTACTTCAGCACGGTCTCTTCGTCGGTCTTCAGGTGCCGAAAGACCGCCTCGCGCGAGCTCGGGCGCAGCTCCACGAGGTTCTGTTCGTACCGCCCCTCGATCTCCCGCTCCGCCACGATGCGCTCCAGGGCCGCGCGGTACTTCGGGATGCCGAAGATGCTGGCCGTCGCGCTCATGTAGAGGACCTTCGAGCGGTCGCGCACGTGCTTGCGCCGGAAGTGCTCCTCGGCGAGGTACATGATCTTCTGCGGTGCCCCCGCGCATTTGACGGAGGTGGCGGGGAAGGTGAAGAGCGCGTTGCCGCCCTCGAAGCCGTCGATGAGCTTCCAGGTGTAGTCGACCGTCTCGTAGCTGTAGTTCGAGGTGACGCCGTCGCGTCCCAAGCTCTCCCGGAGCCCCGGCACGCCGTCCCAGTCGACGTGGATCCCGATCGCGACCACCAGGTCGTCGTAGCGAAGCGTCTTGCCCGACTCGGTGGTGATCGCGTCGCGCTCGGGCTCGAAGCTCGCGACCTTCTCGCGGATCCACGTGACGCCGAAGGGGATGAAGTCCGCCTCCTCGCGCTCCGAGATCTCCTTCGGGAAGACGCCACCCCCCACGAGGGTCCAGATCGGCTGGTAGTAGTGCTTGTCGCTCGGCTCGATGATCGCGATCGAGGGTGGGTTCGGCAGCGCCGCCAGGCGCGCCGCGACGCTGATCCCCGCGCTCCCGCCCCCGACGATCACGACCTCGTAATGTGCCTCGTCGCTCACTGCGCCTCTCCTTCTCCGGCCGGCAGCCGGGGCGTCGCCTCGGTCTGCATCGCCTGTCCCATCTCGGCGGCCACGCGGATCGCGAAGCCGAGCGCGCGCTGCACGTCGTCGTCGCGCATGGCGCGCATCACGGCCAACCACCCCGCGCGCGGCGTCTCTCCGCTCCGGGTCTCCGCGATCGCGCGTGCGGCGTCCGACAAGGTCGCGAGCGCGCCGGGGGCGAAGAGCCCGCCCTCCAGCATCGCGAGGAGGCCCGGCTGACTCGCCATCTGCACGAGGGCGCGCGCGACCCCTCCGAGGTTCTTCCCGAGCGCGTCGAGGTCGGCGCCGCTCTCCATCTGCGCCCGGGCCAGCTCGTCCACGGTGTCTCCGAACATCGCGAGGAGCCCCGGCGCCTGCTCGACCGCGCCCACGAGGGTCTCGAGCGCGTGCAGCACCTCTGGCCGCGTGGCCCGCTCGAGGAGGCGGGCCAGCGCCTGCAGCCGCTCGTCGGCGTGTCCGTCCCGCGCGGCCCACTCGTCGAAGACGTCTCCGCCCATCGCGAGCACCCCCGGCGCCTGGGCGCCGAGCGCCTCCATGCGCGCCATCATCGCCTCCATGCGCGCGAGGCGGTCGTCGATGCGGTCGAGGCGGGGGTCGGAGCTCTGCAGCGAGGAGCGCGTGGGGGCCACGTTCTTGGTCAGACTCACCGCGCCCACGTACGCCCCCGTCTGAGGGCTGCCACTCGCCGAAGAGCTCCCGGGAGGTCAGCCCTCGGCCAGCGTCTCGCGATCCAGGCCGTGCTTCTTGAGCTTGCGCCAGAGCGTGGTGCGGCTGATGCCGAGCGACTGGGCGGCGCGGCCCATGTGTCCGCCGGAGCGCTCGAGCGCCGTGAGGTAGCGGCGCGCCTCGGGCGGGAGCTCCGCTCGGAGCGCCGTCAGCTCGGAGTCGGGCCGGGTGACGCGCGCGCCGCGCTCCTCGCCGCGCACCTCGGGCGGCAGGTCGCTCTCCGCGAGCACGGGGCCCTCGCCCATGACGTTCGCGTACTCGATCACGTTCTGCAGCTCGCGCACGTTGCCCGGCCAGTCGTAGTCGGTCAGGGCGGCGAGCGCGCCGGGCGTGATGCGCTTGATGGTGCGGCCGCCCTCCGCCGCCGCGCGTTCGTCCAGGAAGTGCCACGCGAGCAGCTCCACGTCCGCAGGGCGCTGGCGCAGCGTGGGCAGGAACAGCGGGATCACACGCAGGCGGTAGAGGAGGTCGGAGCGGAAGCGCCCCTCCTCGACCTCGCGCCGGAGCGCGCGGTGGGTGGCCGAGACGATGCGCACGTCGACCGGCACCGGGTCGTTGCCGCCGACGGGGATCACGGTCTTGTCCTGCAGGACGCGCAGCAGCTTTGCTTGCACTTCGAGAGGTAGCTCCGCCACCTCGTCCAGGAACAGCGTGCCGCCGTCGGCGAGCTTGAAGTGACCCGGGGTGTCTCGCACCGCGCCGGTGAAGGCGCCCCGCGCGTGCCCGAAGAGCTCGCTCTCGAGGAGGCTCGCCGGGAGCGCGGCGCAGTTGATCGCACGAAACGGACCCTCGGCGCGCGGCGAGGCGAGGTGGATGGCCCGCGCGATCAGCTCCTTGCCGCTCCCGGTCTCGCCGCGGACGAGCACGCTCGCGCTGCTCGCGGCCACCTTGCGCACGTCGCGCAGGAGCTGCTTCATCGACGCGTCTCGCGTGACGATCCCCCAGCTCTCGACCGGCGCGTCCGCGCTCTCCGCGCGCCAGAGATCGTCGTCGAGCAGCAGCAGGTAGCCCTTGTCGTCGCCGACCTCGATGGGGCTCGCCCGGACGCGCACGCTCCGGTGAGCGCCCTGCTTGGTGGGTCGCAGGATCTCCGCCTGGACGGCCTTGCCCTGGGCGAGCGCCTCCGCGAGCGGGCGCTGCTCGCCGTGCCCGCAGAGGAGCTTCGGCGCGGGGATGCCGAGCGCCGGCGCGACGTCGAGGACCTCCACCGCCGCGTCGGTGAACGCGACGATCCGCAGCTGGTCGTCGAGCACGAGGGCCGCGCCGACGACCTCCTGGAGGGCGGCGCGCAGGTGGGCGGCGGCGTCGGGGTCGGTGGACACGCCCGCATCATAGGGCTGGTGAACCGTTTCGGGCACGTTTCAACACGTTTCAGTCGCACGCGCCCACGGCGCGCAGTCAGGCATGGCTCGGCTCCTGCACTCCTGGAGGGGCAAAGGAGAACCCCCATGCTCTTCCGCCAGCTCTTCGACCACGCCTCCAGCACCTACACCTACCTCGTCGCCGATCCGGAGACGCGAGAGGCCGCGCTGATCGACGCGGTGCGCGAGCAGATCGACCGGGACACGGGGCTGCTCGCCGAGCTCGATCTGAAGCTCGTCTATGCCCTCGAGACCCACGTGCACGCGGACCACGTGACGGCGAGCGGGCTGCTGCGGGAGCGCCTCGGCGCCAGGACCGTGCTCAGCGCCGCGGCGGGCGCCGGCTGCCCCGACATCCTCGTGGAGGATGGCCAGGTGCTGGAGCTCGGCGCGCTGCGCATCGAGGCGCGGCACACGCCGGGGCACACGGACGGCGACGTGACCTACGTGGTGCGTGACGGGGACGACGCGCTCGCCTTCACCGGCGACACCATGCTCATCCGCGGCTGCGGCCGGACCGACTTCCAGCAGGGCGACGCCGAGCGCCTCTACGACTCCGTGCACCGGCAGATCTTCTCCCTCCCCGACGAGACCCCCATCTATCCGGGGCACGACTACCGCGGCTTCACGAGCACCACGGTGGGCGAGGAGAAGAAGCTCAACCGGCGCCTCGGCGGCGGCACGAGCAAGGCGCGCTTCGTCCAGATCATGCGCGACCTGAAGCTCGCGCACCCCAAGCAGATCGACGTCGCCGTGCCGGCGAACCTGCGCTGCGGGCTGCCGAGCGAGCGCCCGCAGGGCGTGGTGGAGGTGAGCGAGGAGTGGGTGCGCGAGCACGCGAACGAGGTGCGCCTGGTGGACGTGCGCGAGCCGGCGGAGCTCCAGGGCGAGCTGGGCGCGATGCCCGGCGCGGAGCTCGTCCCGCTCGACACGCTCCCCGGCGGGCTCGACGCCCCGACCGACGCGCAGATCGTCGTCTTCTGTCGGAGCGGAGGCCGCTCGGCGCGCGCCGCCCAAGCCCTCGCCGACGCGGGCTTCACCCACGTCGTCTCGATGGGCGGCGGCATGGCCCGCTGGAACGAGCTGGGCTTCCCGGTGATCCGCGCGGCCGAGCCCCAGGCGGCGGCCGAGGGCGCCTGCGGCTGACGCCCGCTCGCTCTCTCAGCGGCCGAGCATGTCGCGGACCATCGAGAGCACCTTCGGGCTCATCGCGAGCAGCTCGTCGAGGGGGCGGCGCTCCATCTCGTCCGCGAACCAGCGATCCACGGCCGCGATCATGCCCGTCGTGGCCTCGGCCAGGAGGTTCAGCGGCAGATCGTCGCGCACCGCGCCCAGCGCCTGGCCGCGGGAGAGGATCGACTCGACGTGCCCTCGTCCGCGGGCCAGCACGTGCCGATAGGTCGGGTCGGCGCTCGCGCTCTGGTAGAGCCCGCGGCTGAGCTTGGAGAGCTGCTCATCGCGACCGAAGCTCTCGTTCAGCCGCATCGAGCCCTCCGCCAACCAGGCCCAGAAGCCGTCGGCGTCGGTCGGCTCCTCGAGGTCCGAGAGCGCCTCGCCGATCTGGTCGAACACGTCCTCGAGCACCGCCGCGTAGGCGTCGGCCTTGTCCGCGAAGTAGTAGTACATCGCGCCCTTGCTGATGCCGGCCGCGGCGATGATGCGGTTGAACGAGGCGCCCTCGAAGCCGTGCTCCGCGAACTCGTGCGCGGCGGCCGCGAGGATCTTGCGGCGCTTCTCCTTCGGGAGCTTCTCGAAACGGGGCAGCGGCAAACCGGACTCCTTCAACCACCGGTTCGACCGGTGGTCTAAGGATGCCCGGCTGCGCGCCACCGTCAACCCTCAACGCTCGATGGGCTCACCGAGCGCGTCCGCGGGGTGCATGAGGTTGAGCGGGATCGAGAGGTACCGGCGCCCGTTCGCGCGCGCCTCGGGCAGGCGCCCCGCGTCGATGTTCACCTGGACGCTCGGGAGCAGCAGCCGGGGCGCGGAGAGCGTCGCGTCGCGCGCCTCCCGCGCCGCGATGAACGCCTCGCGGGTCGTCTCGGCGTTCAGCTGCGGGTTGTGGGCCTTGGACGCGCCGATCGTGGTCTCGAAGCGGAGCGGGCGGCCGCCGGGCTGGTAGTCGTGCCCGACGAACACGCGGGTCTCGTCGGGGAGCGCGTAGAGCTTCTGCACGGAGTCGTAGAGGTCGGCGGCGCTGCCCTTCGGGAAGTCGCACCGGCCGGTCCCGTAGTCGTCCATGAAGAGCGCGTCCCCGGTGAAGACCGCGTCGTCGATCCGGTAGGTCGAGCACGCGGGCGTGTGACCGGGCGTGAAGAGGGTGTGCACGGCCAAGCTCCCCGCCTCGAGCGGCTCTCCTTCGCGAAGCAGGATGTCGAACTGTGCGCCGTCCGTCCGGAAGTCCTCGCCGAGGTCGAAGAGCGGCTGGAAGGTCTCCTGCACCTTCGTGATGTTCTCGCCGATGGCGATGGGCGCGTCGAAGCGCCGCTTCAGGAGCTGCGCCCCGGAGAGGTGGTCGGCGTGCGCGTGCGTCTCGAGCACGGCGCGCAGATGCAGGCGCTGCTCGCCGAGGAAGTCGCTGACCCGGTCGACCGACTCGGTCCACGTGCGCGAGGCGGCGGGGTCGTAGTCGAGCACCGGGTCGATCACCACCGCGTCGCGCGTCTCCGGGTCGAAGACCACGTACGTCAGGGTGTGCGTGCGGTCGTCGTAGAACGGTTCGATGTGGGCCATGAGGGCCTCCTTTCGCGAAGGAGACGCTGCATCGGCCGTACCACTGGCCGGGCGCGGAGGCCGTGAGCGCGGACGAAACGGGCTGGAACAGCCCAGCGCCCGGCGAGGTGCGGCGATGCAATCCGTGATCTCCCGCACGGACCGCTCTTCGGGCGTCACAGCTCGGCGAGCACCCGCTCGGTCATCTGCCTCGTGCCCAGCTCGCCGCCGAGGTCCCGGGTGCGCGCGCCGGACTCGAGCGCCCGGTCCACCGCCGCCTCGATCGCCGCGGCGTCGGCGGCGCGCTCGAGTGACCAGCGGAGCATGAGCGCGGCGCTGAGGATGGTGCCGATGGGGTTGGCCACCCCGCGGCCCGCGATGTCGGGGGCGGAGCCGTGGATGGGCTCGTAGATGCCGCGCCGCCCCTCGCCGACCGACGCGCTGGGCAAGACGCCGAGCGACCCGGTGAGCGCGGCCGCCTCGTCGGTGAGGATGTCGCCGAAGAGGTTCTCGGTGACGACCACGTCGAGCTCCGCCGCGTGGGTCAGGATGCGCATCGCCATGGAGTCGACGAGCTGGTGCGAGAGCGAGACGTCCGGGAACTCGCCCGCCACGCGCTCGGCCGTCTCGCGCCAGAGCCGCGAGCTCTCGAGCACGTTGGCCTTGTCGACGCTGGTCACGCGCTTCCGCCGGGTCACGGCCAGCTCGCACGCGATCTTCACCACGCGCGCGATCTCCGCGTCCGTGTAGACGAGGGTGTCGATGGCGCGCTCGCCCGTGTCGGTGCGCTCTCGCCGCCGCGGCTCGCCGAAGTAGAGCCCGCCGGTCAGCTCGCGCACGACGATGAAGTCGACGCCCACGACGCGCTCGCGCTTCAGCGGCGAGCGGTCGGCGATCGCCTCGGGCACGCGGACCGGGCGGAGGTTGGCGTAGACGCCGAGCGCCTTGCGCAGCCCGAGCAGGCCCTGCTCCGGGCGCACCTTCGCGCGCGGGTCCGACCACTTGGGCCCGCCCACCGCGCCGAGCAGCACCGCGTCCGCCTCCCTGCACGCCGCGAGGGTGTCCTCGGGCAGCGCCTCGCCCGTCTCGTCGATGGCGTGCCCACCGATCCGCGCCGCCTCGTATTCGAGATCCGGCGCCACGACCTCCAGCACGCGCCGCGCCTCCTGGATCACCTCGGGACCGATTCCGTCACCCGGTAGCATCACGATCATGGGGGCTCCTCCGAACGGCCTCAGGAGGCCGCGGGCACGCGAGAGAGTGAGAGCGAGAGGCCGTACTCCAGGCCGTCGACGAGCGCACGGCGAGAGGCCTCGATGACGTTGTCCGACGCGCCGACGGTACCCCACGCGTGCTCGGTCGCGCTCGGGCCCTTTCGGCGGTGCTCGATCCAGACGCGGGTGGTCGCCGCCGTGCCGGCCTCGCCGTCGAGGATGCGGACCGCGAAGTCGGTCAGGCGGATCTCCGCGATCTCCGGATAGGTCGGCTCGAGCGCCTCGCGGAGCGCGCGGTCGAAGGCCTCGACCGGGCCTCGGCCGGCCCCCGCCGTGTGGTGGAGGCGATCCCCCACGCGCGTCCACACCGTCACCTCGGCGTAGGGCCGCTCGTCTCCACCTCGGCCGAGCTGTACGCGGTAGCGCTCCACCTCGAACGGCGCGCGGTAGCTCGGCGAGCGCCGCTCGAGCCGCAGGGCCACCGAGCCCTCCGCGCGGTCGAAGCTGTAGCCCTCCGCCTCCTCGCGCTCGATCTCCGCGAGCACCTCGCGCGCCACCGACTCCGCGAGCGGCACCCCGCGCTCCTCCGCGAACGAGAGCACGTTGCCGCGGCCGCTGAGCTCGCTGACGACGACGCGGGTGCGGTTTCCGACGAGCTCCGGCATGACGTGCTGGTAGGCCTCCGCCCAGCGCCGCGTGGCGGCCACGTGCACGCCGCCCTTGTGGGCGAAGGCGCTCCGGCCGACGTACGGCGCGTGCGGATCGGCGTCGAGCCCCGCCACCCGCGCGATCTGCTCGGCCACCGACGTGAGCGTGGCGAGCGCGCCGTCCGGGAGCGCGGGCAGCCCCATGCCGAGCTCGAGCGCGGGCGCGAGCGTGCAGAGGTTCGCGTTGCCGCAGCGCTCGCCCCAGCCGTGCATGGTCCCTTGCACGTGTCGAGCGCCGGCGCGCACCGCGGCGAGGCTGTTGGCCGCCGCGCACCCGGTGTCGTCGTGCGCGTGGATCCCGATCGGCGCGCCGACCAGGCGGGAGACCTCGCGCGCGGCCTCCTCGACCTGCCACGGGAAGCTGCCGCCGTTGGTGTCGCAGAGCACCAGCGTCTGCGCGCCGCCCCGGCTCGCCGCGACCAGGGTGGCGAGCGCGTACGAGGCGTCGAGGGCCCAGCCGTCGAAGAAGTGCTCCGCGTCGTAGATCACCTCGCGCCCCGCGGCGCGGAGGAAGGCGCAGCTCTCCTCGATCATGCGCAGGTTCTCGTCGGGAGAGACCCGCAGCACCTCGCGCACGTGGGCGATGGAGCTCTTGCCGAAGAGGGTGCAGACCGGCGTGCGCGCGGCGAGCATCGCCCGCAGGCTCGGGTCGTCTTCGACGTGCACGTCGCGGCGGCGCGTCGCCCCGAAGGCGCTCAGCTTCGCGTGCTGGAGCGAGAGATCGCGCGCCCGCTCGAAGAAGTCCGCGTCCTTCGGGTTCGACCCGGGCCAGCCGCCCTCGACGTACGCGACCCCCAGCCGATCGAGCAGGGTGGTCACGCGGAGCTTCTCCCCGCTCGAGAGGCTGAGGCCCTCGCGCTGGGTGCCGTCCCGGAGCGTCGTGTCGTAGAGCCGGATCGCGTCGTAGGGGGTCGCCTCAAGCGGTCGCATCGACCCTCCTCTCCTCGAAGGCGTCGATCGCGCCCGCGTGCGACAGCAGGTAGCCGATGGGGTCGAGCCCCTCGAGCAGGCACGTGCGCGAGAACGGGTCCACCTCGAACGAGGCCTCGGCCGCGCCCCAGCGGATCCGCTGCGCTTCGAGGTCCACGGAGACCACGCGCCACGGGTCGGCCTCGACCTCGGCCGAGAGCCGCGCGTGGTCGGGCTCGGCGAGGGCCACCGTGAGCAGCCCGTTCCGGAGCGCGTTGCCGCGGAAGATGTCGGCGAACGAGCGCGCGACGACGCAGCGGAACCCGGCCGCGAGGAGCGCCCACGGCGCGTGCTCCCGCGAGGAGCCGCAGCCGAAGTTCCGCCCCGCGAGCAACACGCGCGCGTCCTCGGTCGGCGGCTGGTGCAGCACGAACGCGGGGTCCGCGCGCCACCCCGCGAAGAGCCCCTCGGCGAGCCCGGATCGATCGGTCACCTTGAGGTACTTCGCGGGGATGATCTGGTCGGTGTCCACGTCGTCGCGCAGCAGCGGCGCGACCCGCGACGTCAGCGTGGTGAAGGCCTTCATGCCGCCTCCGCCAGGGTGCGCCGCGCGTCGGCCACCGCGCCCGCCACCGCGCTCGCCGCGGCGGTCAGAGGAGAGGCCAGCAGCGTGCGCCCGCCCGGGCCCTGCCTTCCCTCGAAGTTGCGGTTCGAGGTGCTGACCGAGAGCTGTCCCGGCTCGAGCCGGTCGCCGTTCATCGCCAGGCACATCGAGCACCCTGGGTCGCGCCACTCCGCGCCCGCCGCCTCGAACACGCGATGCAGACCTTCGCTCTCGGCCTGTCGCTGCACGGCGCGCGAGCCGGGCACCACGAGCGTGCGGGCCGCGACCCGCCGGCCGCGCATCACCCGCGCCGCCTCGCGCAGATCCTCGATGCGCGAGTTGGTGCACGAGCCGATGAAGGCGACGTCGATGGGCTGGCCGAGCAGGGGCTTGCCCGCCTCGAGCCGCATGTAGTCGAGCGCGCGGCGCGCGGCGGCGTCGGTCGGCTGCGGCACCGGCTCGTCCACGCCGACGCTCATCGCGGGCGTGGTCCCCCAGGTGATGCGCGGCGCGACCCGGGAGGCGTCGATGGACACCGACCGCGCGAAGAACGCGCCCGGATCCGTCCGCAGCGCGCGCCAGCGTGCCACCGCCTCCTCGAAGTCCGTCGGCGCGCCCGGCCGGCCCTCGAGGTAGGCGAACGTCGTCTCGTCCGGCGCGATCATGCCGGCCCGCGCGCCCGCCTCGATCGACATGTTGCAGAGCGTCATGCGCCCCTCCATCGAGAGCGCGCGCACCGCGTCGCCGCGGTACTCGAAGACGTGGCCCGTGCCGCCGGCCACGCCGATCTCCGCGATGAGGGCGAGGATCAGATCCTTCGCGCCGACCCCCTCGGGCGCGGTCCCGTCGAAGCGCACCTCGAAGGGGAGCGGGCGCCACGCGAGCAGGCACTGGGTGGCGAGCACCTGCTCGACCTCGCTCGTCCCGATGCCGAAGGCGAGGGCGCCGAACGCGCCGTGCGTGGAGGTGTGGCTGTCGCCGCAGACGACGGTCATGCCCGGGTGGGTGCGTCCCTGCTCCGGCGCGACGACGTGCACGATGCCGTTGTGCGGCGAGTCGAGGTCGAACAGCTCGATGCCGTGCTCGGCGCAGCGCCGCGCGAGCATCTCGAGCTGCGCGCGCCCCGCGTCGTCGACGATGGCCAGGCCGCCCGGCCGGGTCGGCGTCGAGTGGTCCATCGTGGCCAGCGTGCGCGCGGGTCGCCGGACCGGCAGGCCCCGCCGCTCGAGGCCCGCGAAGGCCTGCGGCGAGGTCACCTCGTGCACCAGGTGGAGATCCACGTAGAGCACGCTCGGGTGGTGAGGTGCCTCGTGCACGGCGTGGGCGTCCCAGACTTTGTCGAAGAG
>Ga0114915_1001283_pt1 | contig 10888 bp, 8 predicted proteins | sample MalvirAntarct_55_FD_87288 | JGI IMG/M metagenome (GOLD analysis project Ga0114915, IMG submission 87288) | Marine viral communities from the Global Malaspina Expedition - Malaspina viral metaG Antarct_55 | ecosystem: Environmental > Aquatic > Marine > Oceanic | place: South Georgia Island...
GGATCGACGAGAACAGATCCGCGTAGACGTCGAAGGTGTAGTCCTCGAACTCCTGCAGCGTGCCGTTCGGGTAGGCGATGTCGCCCGTGTGGATGATCAGGTCGACGGGCGCGGTGAGCATCTGATCGGCCAGCACGTACTGGTCGGGGAAGCCGCGGCCCGAGTCGCCGAAGACCATCACGTCGATCTCGCTGTCGGCGCTGGCCGGCGCGGTCCGGAAGCCGAACGGGCCGAGGAGCGCTCCGTCCTCGTCCCGCAGCGCGTAGCAGTGGAGCGCGCCCGGCTCGAGCCCACGGAGATCGACCTGCCGCTGCGCACGGTCGGCGCCGAGGAAGGTGGTCTCCTCGATCCGCGAGCCGACCTCGCGCGGGGTCTCGCCCGGCCGCCAGACGAGGAAGTCGTGCGCTGCGTTCTCCGTCCACAGCACGCTGGCGGAGTCCGCGTCGACGAGCTGCACGTAGGGCTGGCGAGCGAGCGCGCGCCCGTCACGGAGCGGCTGGCCGCAGCCCTCGACGGAGAACGCGAGCGTGTCGCCGCGCACGGCGGGAGGCTCGAGGAGGGCGCCGGTCTGGCTCGCGGCAACTTGCCCCTGCTCCTCGACCAGGCAGCCGGACAGGAGCAGCGCCAGCGACGACGCCACCAGGGGGAGACTCGGGTTCATCATCGGCATCAAGGTAATTGAGGTCCGAGGCTCGGCAACCGGCTCACAGGACTTATAGAGAGGACATGGGTGACCCCAGAATTCCCGAGCGTCCCGAGGACATGCCCGGCGGACCCGGCTCCGACGAGGAGCCGATCACGCCGCCGAAGAAGAAGCCGCCGGCCGAGGAGCCCGAAGACGACGAGCCACCAGTGGTGCCGCCGCCGCCCCAGAAGCCGCCCATGATCGAGCCGGACGAGCGGCCGCCCGCCGGGGATCCGGGGAACGAGCCGCCCGCGATGACGTGATCCCTGCCCTACCAGCGATGGTAGGCGGGGTGTCCTTCGGTCACCGCGACGAACGTCCCGCGGCACGTCGCGGTGACCTTCCCGTTCGCCTCCAGCGTCGCCTCGATCACCGCGCTCCGTCCCTTCACTTCCGTCGCGCGCGCGCGCAGGAGCAGCTCGACGTCCATCGGCGTCGGCCGCTTCAGGGTCACGTGGAAGTCCGCCGTCACCGTGCACGGCGGGCTCTCGTCTCCCGCCGCCTTCATCAGCGCGTAGGCCGCCGTCCAGTTCGAGTGGCAGTCGAGCAGCGCGCCGCAGATGCCGCCGTTGAGCACGCCCGGGAACGCCTGGTGGTGCTCCTCCGGGCGCCAGCGCGCGACCACCTCGTCGCCCTCGACCTCGTTCTCCTCGACCATGCTCTTGATGCGCAGCCCCTTGTCGTTCGACGGGCCGCACCCGAAGCACGCGTTGTGAGGCGCGTACCGGTCCTGGAGGCTCTCTCTCATACCCCCGAGGCTAGAACGCGACGGTGTCGGGGTCGAGGTCGGGGAGCCGGACGTCGACCGCGGCGAGGCGCTCTCCGCGCTGGGCCTTGTAGGCCTCGTAGTGCGTCATCACGCGGCGCACGTAGCGGTGGGTCTGCGCGAAGGGGATGCGCTCGAGGAAGGCGTCGAGCGGCATGTCCGGGGAGTGGTCCCGCATCCAGCGGCGCACGTTGTGGGGGCCGCCGTTGTAGCTCGCGATGGCGAGGGGCAGGCGGCCCTCGAAGCGCTCGATGAGCGACGCGAGGTACCACGCCGCCATGTCGATGTTGATCTCGGGCTCCAGCAGCTGGTCGACCGTGAAGTCGTCTTGCCTGCGCGCGCGTGCGATCAGGGTGCCCGTGCGCGGCATGATCTGCATCAGCCCGACGGCGCCCGCGTAGCTGATGATGCGCGGGTTGTAGACGCTCTCGACTCGCATCACCGCGAAGAGCAGCTCCGGCTCCACGCCGTGGCGCGCCGCGGCCGCCTCGACGATGTCGGCGTAGGCGCGAGGCCGAGGCCCCGAGACGCCGAAGCCGCCTCCGAACCGGATGGCGAGCCCGTGGTCGCCGAGCGCGGCGCACACCAGGGCCAGCGTCTCGCGCGGGGCCGCGGGGAAGCGACGGCGCCCTCGCCAGGTGTCCATCGCGACGCGGTGACGGGGCGGGGAGCCGCCGCGCATCACGCCCGCGAGGGACGCGCGCAGGCTGCCGCCGCCCGTCGCCTCGCGCCAGGTGATGTACGTCTCGTGCAGCTCGTCCGCCGCGGCGTCCGTCTCGCCGAGCCGGACGAGATCCATCGCGCGCGCGAGCCAGGGGAAGGTCTCGCCGTGCGCCTCGGCCACGGGGCCGAGCTGCTCGAGGATCTCCGCATCGCTCAACGCGATGTTCGGGCGGGCCTCGGCCTCCGCCCGCTCGAGCGCCGCCGCGGCCTCGTCCGCCTCCGCGAGCGGGTCGGGGAGCGGCTCGGAGTCTTCGCCCCGGGGCGTCGCGGCGTCGTCCTCGGCAGGCTCCTCCGAGTACGGGTTGGACGGCATCGGGAGCGTGCAGCTGACGTCTCTGGCGCCCTCGAGCCCGCCGGTCTTTCCGAGCGCGGGGCTGTACGGGCCGGAGGTGCAGCTGATGCCGATCGAGGGGAGCGCGGCCAGCTCGCGCGGCGTGGGCGTGTCGACGTGGCCGGTCTCACGCAGCCGCTGCCGCGACCACATCGCGTAGTAGGGCAGCCGCTCGCTGTCCTCGGTCACGATCGCGGCGTACTCGGCGCGCGCTTCGTCGAGCCGGCCGAGCCGCTCGAGCGCGCGAGCGCGGTGATAACGCGCCGCCATGCCGAAGCTCGGGTGACGGCTCGCGCTCTCGAAGAGCTGCGCCACGAGCGCGTCGTCGCCCGTGCCGGCGCCGAGGATGGCCGCCTCGAAGCGGAGCCCCGGCGGGATGGTGCGCCGCTCGACGATGACCTCGAGGATGTCGGTCACCTCGTCGGCGAGCTGGGCGCGCGCGGCGATGCGCAGCACGGCGTACAGCCGCGCGGTGCCCTGTCGGTCGAGGGTGCGCCCGCGCGTGATCGAGCGGATGCGACGGCGGACGTCGTCGGCCACGCGGGACTCGGCCGCGCGCTCGAGGTCCTCCACGCGCGCTTCGAGCGCGTCGGACTCCTCCTCGTCGAGGTCGGGCAGCCCCATCGCCTCGCGCAGGAGCGCGTGCGCGTCCGCCCAGCGACCCTCGACCCGCGCGATGCGGGCCGCCGAGCGCGCCACGGACTGCGAGAGATGCCGCGGGAGATCTTCATCGGCCCGGAGCGCCGCGATCTCTTCGCGCGCCAGATCCATCGGGCCGCTGCGGACCAGCCGCTCGGCCCGCTCCACCCGCTGCGGCGCGGTGAGCGGGCGGACCTCGACGCCGCTCGCCGCGATGCGCTCGAGCGCGCTTCGGCTCCGCGCGGCCCACGGGCTGCCGGGCGTCAGCAGATCGATGCGCCGGTGCAGCGCGATCGCGTCATCGGTCTCGCCCCAGGCAAGGCGCGCCTCGGCCAGGAGATGGTGCAGCTCTTCCCGCTGCGGGAGGTCCGGCCAGAAGCGCAGCAGCTCGTCCAGCAGCTCTTCGCCTTCGCGGTCGGCGAGCGTGAGCAGGCACCGCGCGCGACCCACGCGCGCCCGGAGATGAACGGTGCGGTGAGGGCTCTCCTCGGCGCGCGCGTAGGCCGCGCAGGCCGCCTCGTCCGCGCCCCGCGCCATGCGCCAGCCCGCCTCTTCGAGCGCGAGCCGATCGGCGATGGACGGGTAGGCCTCGCTCGTGATCCGGAGCCGCAGGATCGCCTCCGCGGTCCGGCCCGCCGCGGCCAGCCGTCGGGCCTCGGCGAGGGACGCGCGCGCGTCGGGCGCCTCGATGATCTCGTCGGCCGGATCCGTCGGCGCGGTCGGCGTGCACATCGGCGCCTGCGTAGGGGCCGCGATCCACTCCGGCTCGGTCCACGCGGGGCCGCTCGAGTCGCTCGTCGGGTACGCGCACAGCGGCGCGTCATCCCACGCGGAGGCCGGCGCCGCTCCGAGCCATGACCCCAGGGTCACGACCCAGACCGTCAGCGCGACACTGCCCGTCCGGTGGATCATCCTCGATCAGGATGAGTGATGATCCCCACCTGTGCAAAAAACGAGCGTTTTCGATGCGATACGCTGCTTTGATGTCGCTGATCGAGGACGTTCATGCCCTCATGGACGGTCCGCGGGGGCCTCGGATTCGCTCTCCTCGGCGGTTTCTTCCTCGTCCGCGTCGTCCTGCAGCTCCGGCACCACGACGGTGAAGACGCCCACCGCGGTCACGATCAGGAACGCGATCAGCAGGGCGACCTGCGTCAGCCACGGTGAGCGGCGTGTCTCCGCTTCGCTCACGCCAGCGCTTCCTTCACCCGCGCCGCGATGGTCGCGGCGGCGCCCTCGAGCGGGATCATCTCGTTGTCCGCGGCGTCGCGCGCCTTGAGCTCGAGCTGCCCCTCCTTCAGGCCGCGGGCGCCGAGGGTCACGCGGAGCGGGATGCCGAGCAGGTCGGCGTCCTTGAACTTCACCCCCGGGCGCTCGTTCCGGTCGTCGAGCAGGACCTCGACGCCCAGCGCCGCCAGCTCGTCGTGCAGCGTCTCGGCGACCTCGAAGGGCTCGCCGCCCCCCTTGCCGATGGGCGTGAGCATCACCTGGTAGGGCGCGATGGCCATCGGCCAGCGGATACCGTCGTCGTCGTGGTTCTGTTCCACCGCGGTGGCGACGAGGCGCGAGACGCCGATGCCGTAGCAGCCCATCACCACCGGGAGCGACGTGCCCTGCTCGTCGAGGAACGTGGCGTTCATCTTCTCGCTGTAGTGGGTGCCGAGGATGAAGATGTGGCCGCCCTCGATGCCGCGGTAGAGCTTCAGCGGCGAGCTGCACTTGGGGCACTCGTCGCCCTCGGACACCTGGCGGATCTGGGCCACCTCGCCCTCGAAGTCGCGCCCGAAGGTCACGTTCTTCAGGTGGTGGTCGGTCTCGTTCGCGCCCGCGACGGCGTTGAGCACGTGGGTGACGTCGGGATCGACGATGACGCGCCCCGAGAAGCCCACCGGGCCGGCGAAGCCGGGCTTGGCGCGGGTCGCCTTGACGATGTCGGCGTCGCTGGCGAGGAAGACCTCCTCGACCCCGAGCAGGCGCGCGAGCCTGACCTCGTTGACGTCGTGGTCGCCGCGCACGCAGGCCATCACGACCGCGTCGCCCGCGCCGTAGATCAGGCTCTTGATCATGCCCTCGGGCCGCAGCCCGCCGCCGAGGAAGCTCACCACCTCGTCGATGGTCTTGGCCTTCGGCGTGTGGACCTTCTCCATGGGGAGGAGGTCGGACTCGTGGTCGCTGGCCGCGTCGGGCACGACGGTCTCCGCCACCTCGACGTTGGCCGCGTAGTCGCAGCTGGTGCAGGCGACGATCGCGTCCTCGCCGTTCTGGGCGAGCACCTGGAACTCGGCGCTCGTGCTGCCGCCCATCGCGCCGCTGTCGGCGCTGACCACGCGGTACTCGAGCCCGAGCCGCGAGAAGATGCGGTGATAGGCGTCGCGCATGATCTCGTAGCTCTTCGTCGCGCCCGCCTCGTCGGCGTCGAAGGAGTACGCGTCCTTCATGAGGAACTCGCGGCAGCGCAGGAGCCCGGCGCGGGGGCGCGGCTCGTCGCGGAACTTCATCTGCACCTGGTAGAGGTTCAGGGGCATCTGCTTGTACGAGCGGATCTCGCGCCGGACGAGGTCGGTGATGATCTCCTCGTGCGTCGGGCCGAGGTGATAGTCACCTCCCTTGCGATCCTTCAGGCGCAGCAGGGTGGAGCCGAAGCCCTCCCAGCGGCCGCTCTCCTCGAAGTACTCCTTGGGGAGCAGCGTCGGCATGAGCAGCTCCTGCGCGCCCGCGCCGTCCATCTCCTGGCGCACGATGGAGGCGATCTTGTTCATCACGCGCAGGCCGAGCGGGAGCAGCTCGTAGATCCCGGCGCCGACCATGCGAATGTAGCCACCGCGCAGGAGCAGGACGTGCGACGGCATGGTCGCGTCCTTGGGCGCCTCTTTGACGGTGGGGATGAAGGCTCGGGAGTAGCGCATGGCCGCGCTCTTAGCAGAGCGCCGCGCCCCGAGCCACGGTCACGGACCGCCGCAGCTCCGCTCCGACAGGTGGGCCTGGACGAGCTCGCTGGCCGGCCCCGGGTCGTGGTAGGCGACCGTGAAGCCCTGCACGAGGCCGTCCGTGGGCCAGGCCGCCGCCATCGCGGCCGTCACGGGCGCCGACACGTTCACGGGCAGCGCTCCCGTGGTCGGCAGGCCGTCCTCGTCGAAGAGCCGCGCCGACACGGTCGACGCCGTCGCCCACGCGACGCCCCAGCCGCCTCCCTCGGTGCGCGCCGCGAGGGCCACCCGCCCGATCGCGCCGCCCTCGGTCACCTCGATGGGCGCCGCATCGAGCGCCTCCCAGCTCTCGGGATCCCAGCGCCGCAGCCGGACGGCGGCGTCGCCGCACCCACCCGTCCGGTAGGCCAGGCCGACCCGCGCGCCCTCCCGGCTCTCCCAGCGCGCGAGCGACAGGTCCACGCAGGCGTCGCCCTCGCACGGCTCGCTCGCCACACGCTCGACGCTCGTGATCCCCATCCGGCTGTTCAGGGTCAGTTCGTACAGATCGACCGCTCCGTCGACGGGCAGCGCGGCGAGGGCCCGGCCGGTGCCGAGAGGGGTCACGTCCGGGGGCCCGAGCGACTCGGCGAGCCGCGTCGGGCTGCCCTGGACGCCGTCGCGCAGCAAGAGCGCGCCTACCGCCGACGGCGTGGAGGGGCAGCTCGGCGGGCCGGCGTCGACCTCCCGCCAGAGCAGGAGCGCGGCGTCGCCGACGGAGGCGAGCGCGAGGTCGCCGACCGGGGTGGCGTCGTCCGGGCAGCTCCCGCCCAGCTTGGGCAGCCCGATGTCGGTCGCGACGCGGTGCCGGTCGGAGAGCGCGAGCGGATCACCCGCGCGCCAGCGCCCGACCAGCGCCCGGGGGCAGGACCCGCCGCGGGGAACGAAGGCCACGTCCAGGCCCCCGCTGTCGTCGTCCTCCGCGCCGAGCGCCGTCTGGCGCGCGACGATGGGCGCCGCGTAGTCCTCCGCGATCGTCTCGATGGGCTCGATGGGATCGTCCGTACGGAACCGGCGGAGGACGCGCAGGCCGTCCTCGGCCGAGCTCCGGGTGAAGACGGCCGCGAGCCCTTCGTCGTGGGGGGCCAGCGAGAGCGCCTCGACGTCGGGCAGCTCGGGGTAGCGAGCCAGCCGGAACAGGTCCTCGTCGACGGTCTCGTCGCAGTCGTTGTCCTTGCCGTCGCACGACTCCTCGAAGGTCTGCGCGATCTCCGGGTCGGCCTCGTCGCAGTCGTAGGGCTCACCCTCGGGGATGCACATGCGCGAGGGCACGCCGTCCTCGTCGAGGTCCTCGACGTCCAGCGCGCAGAAGCCGTCGATGCACTGCCAGCTCATGCACGCCGGCGGAGGATCGACCGCGTTGAGATCCGCGCAGGAGGTGCAGCCCTCCTGCTCGAGCCCATCGGTGAGTCCCAGCGCGCTGCAGCCTCCGAGGAGCAGCGCCGACATCGCGAGCGCTCTCACCACTGCACCTCCAGCCCCGCGTACGCGGGTCCGAGGAGCGGACGAACGCGCGCTCCCTCGGGCTCGTCCTGCTCCGTCTCCGGCTCGCCGCCGAAGTCGGTCAGGAACGCCAGCACGACCGTGGCCGCGCCGAAGATCGTCGCGCCGATGAAGAAGGCGTCGGCGATGATGGCCGACTCCTCGATGGCGTCGAGGTTGGGGGGGAGGCGCGGGTCTCTCGACAGCTCGGTCTCCCGGATCTGGAGGGCCTGCACGCCGAAGTAGGCGCCGATGGCCGCGGTGACGAAGGTGAGCGCGACCCCACCCCAGAAGACCGGCGCCGGGATGGGCGGCCGCTCGATGGTGGTGTTGAAGACCACGTTCTCCTCCGCGGTCGACAGCGTCACCTCGAGGCTCACCGTGCGCTGCGCGGCGACCTGCACCTCGCGCCGCTCGGGGAGGTGACCCTCCGCGCGCAGCTCGATCACGTGGCTGCCGCCGGGGACGAGCACGTCGCCCGGGGCTTCGCCGACCACACGGTCGTCGAGCCACACCTCGGCCGCCGTGTTGGTCTCGATGTGAATGGTGCCCAGCAACATGCGGAGGGTGCGCATCGTCGCCTCGACGGCCGGACGGTCGGGCTCGTCCTCGGAGGCCATCTCCAGGTACGCGGCGTAGGCGTCGACGGCGAGGTCGTAGCGGTGCAGCTCTTCCTGACAGGTCGCGATGTTGTAGAGCGTGTTCGGCCGGGGGAGGATCTCGAGCGACGCCTGGAGCTCCGCGAGCGCGCCACGGCAGTTGCCGGCGCGCGCGAGCGCGACGCCCTGGCGGAAGCGGTCCCGAGCTTCGGCGAAGCGCGCCTCTTCTTCCGGGTCGGCCTCGCTCTCCTCCGCCTCTCCTTCCGCCTGGACCTCGGCCGCGGCCTCCTGCGCGAAGGCGGGGCTCGAAGCGAAGAGGAGCAGCAAGAGGAACGAGCTAGAAGTCGTCGCGAAGGTCGCCACGGCGTCCCTGGTAGATGCCATCGGGGGTTCTCGTCTCCGTCTGGGCCGGCGGCGCGGTCTCGCGCGGCGGCGGGGTCTGTTCCGGCCGAGCGCGCGCCGGCGCCTGGGTCTCCTGGGTCTCCCGCGGGGCTCGGTCACCGCGGCGACCACGCCGCCGACTCGGCTCGCTCGCCGCGGGCTCCGTCGTCGTCTCGGGCGGCGCCTCGACGGCCGCGCTCTCCTCGGCGAGCTCGAAGTCGTAGCTGCGATCCTGGTCGAGCACGACGACGCGCTCGAGGGTCCGGAAGCCCTCCCGCTCGATGCGGAGCGGCTGCGGATCGAGGCTGCGCGGGCGCTGCGCGTCCATCGGGTTCGGGTACTCGACCTCGCCGAGGAAGATGTGCGCGTCCGCCGGCGTGACGCGGATCCGGACGCGGACCTCCTCGGCGGTGGCCTGCGTGACCGGCGACTCGACGGTCGGCGCCTCCGGGGCCTGCGCCTCCGAGGGCGCGCTCGCGACGCGCCACGCGACCAGGCCGCCGACGAGGCCCACCGCGAGCAGCCCCAGCCCCGCCCACATCGGCGCGCGGCTCGGTCCCGACGGCGGCGCCGCCTCCGGCTCCGCGGTCAGCGCTTCGAGCTCGGGCGCCGGAGGTCGCTCCGTGGGCGCCATCGCAGCGTCGGCTGGATCGTGCGCGCCCTGCGGCTCCGTGCCGACATCGCGCGCCTTCTTGACGGCGGGGGAGGCGGCCATCGTCTCCTGTACGCCGCTGACGAAGTCCGAGTCGTGGCCGGACGGCGGGGCCAAGAGCTGCGGATCGACCTCGATCGCGCCGTATCGCTCGAGCGCCGCCGAGAGCTCCGCCATCGTCGCGGGCCGATCGTCCGGCTGCTTGGCCATCGCGCCGTGCACGATGTCCGCGAGCCCCACCGGCACGTCGCCACGCTTGGTGGTCAGGGGAGGCGGGTCCTCCGTCATCATCTTGAGGAGCAGGGCCGGGTAGGTCTCGGCCAGGAACGGCAGCTCGCCCGCCAGCATCTCGTAGAGGATGACGCCGAGCGCGTAGATGTCGGCGCGGTGGTCGAGGGTCTTGAGGCCCTGAGCCTGCTCCGGCGCCATGTACGTGGGCGTGCCCATCGCCATGCCGGTCTGGGTGAGGTTTCCCTGGAGCCCGGGGACCTCCTGCATCTTCGAGATCCCGAAGTCGAGCACCTTGACGAAGTCGGGATCCTTGCGCCGCTCCACGAGGAAGATGTTGTCGGGCTTGAGGTCGCGGTGGACGATGCCCTTCGCGTGCGCGGCGGAGAGCGCGTCGCACACTTGCCGGACCACGTGCACGCAGCGGGAGATGGGGAAGGGGCCGTCGTCCTCCATCGCGTCCGCGAGCGCGCGCCCCTCGAGCAGCTCCATCACGATGAAGGGCGAGCCGTCGTCGAGCTCGCCCATGTCGGTCACGTCGACGATGTGCTCGTTGCCGATCGCGGTGGCCGCCTTCGCCTCGCGCCGGAAGCGCTCGACCACGCCCTCGTCCTTGGCCATGTCCTCGTGCAGGACCTTGATGACCACGCCCTTGTCGATGAGCTCGTGGCGCGCGAGGTACACGGCGCCCATGCCGCCCTCGCCGAGGACGCGCTCCACGCGATAGCGACCGAGCAAGACCTTGCCCTCGAGCCCGCTCTCCGGGTCCGCTGATTCTGCTGGCGAAGCTTCGCTCATGGATTCGTCTGCATACGGTACCATCAGAACGGCAAAAGACAGTCGTTCTTGGGTCCGCGTTCTTGGGGTGTGCGATCCAGGTACGTGTTCGTCGTACGGGGGAGGGTGAGGGGTTGTCGAGAGTTCACCGGCTGGTCGTCCTGGTTCTCTTTTTCAGCGCTTGCGGTGGTCCCGACGCCCCGCCCGACGCCGCCTCGGACTCCGGGCTCGAGCCCGCCGACACCGGGCCGTCGTGTTCCGAGGACATGGACTGTGACGACGGCCTGTTCTGCAACGGCGAGGAGGTCTGCGCGATGGGGCGGTGCGTCCCCGGGGACGCGCCCGACTGCGACGACGGGATCGAGTGCACGATCGACGCATGCGACGAGACCCGCGACGCGTGCGAGAGCGAGGCCCCGGACGCCGACGACGACGGATTCGGGGACGCCACGTGCGTCGACGGTGCCGGGGCTCCACTCGGCACGGACTGCGACGACGCGAACGCCGATCGCTTCCCCGGCAACTTCGAGCGCTGCGACGCCGAGAACGTCGACGAGGACTGCGACCCCACGACCTTCGGGGCGGTCGACGGTGACGGCGACGGCCAGCTCGCCGCGCGCTGCTGCAACGAGATGGACGGCGCGCTCGTCTGCGGCACC
>Ga0114915_1001285_pt1 | contig 10884 bp, 7 predicted proteins | sample MalvirAntarct_55_FD_87288 | JGI IMG/M metagenome (GOLD analysis project Ga0114915, IMG submission 87288) | Marine viral communities from the Global Malaspina Expedition - Malaspina viral metaG Antarct_55 | ecosystem: Environmental > Aquatic > Marine > Oceanic | place: South Georgia Island...
GTTTAGTACAATATGAAGTTCGGTATAAGAATTTGGAATATTACTTGCTTATCTATAACATTGTGAAATTATATACTCCTAATAGTTACTATTATTGAATTATGAAACTAATCGAATCATTTAATCTGACTGGAAAAACCGCGCTGGTTACGGGTTGTAAAAGAGGGATTGGAAGGGCTATGGCCGTGGCTTTGGCTGAGGCGGGTGCCGACATTATTGGCGTTTCGGTCAATCTGGAAGTGGAAAACAGCGAAGTAGAACAAGAAGTCACAGCCCTGGGGCGCGCTTTCCGGGCTTATCAGTGCGATTTCAATGATCGAACCTCCCTATACGCTTTCCTAGATAAGGTAAAGGCTGACTTTCCACAGATTGATATTTTGATAAACAATGCAGGTACCATCCTGCGAAAGCCCGCGCAAGAGCATCCCGATGAATACTGGGATACAGTGCTGGAAACGAACCTGACTGCCCCCTTTATACTAAGCCGCGAGTTGGGAAAGAACATGGTGGAACGAGGCTCGGGCAAGATCATCTTCACGGCTTCGCTACTTACGTTTCAGGGAGGAATCACCGTACCGGGATACGCCGCTAGTAAAGCTGCCTTGGGTAGTCTGGTGAAAGCCTTGGCCAATGAATGGGCCAGTAAAGGGGTGAATGTCAATGCAATCGCTCCCGGCTATATAAGTACCGATAATACTGAAGCCCTGCGCAATGATCCCGATCGCAGTGCCTCCATTCTCGGACGTATACCTGCAGGTCGATGGGGTACTCCTGAGGATTTTAAAGGCGTTACCGTATTCCTGGCCTCGGATGCCGCCCGGTACGTCCACGGCAGCATTGTTACAGTAGATGGGGGATGGATGGGCCGATAATTTAACATCATGAGAGTAAATCGCTCATCAAAACATTAGATTACTTATCTTTGGAAGTAGGTATCTTACCCAATAGCCTATGGTATTAGTTATCATTAAGGCCCTTGATATTCTGGAGCATCTGGGACAGGATCAAGAAAAGGCCTATACACTTACGGAGATTTCACAAACCCTCGATCTAAATCAGGCTACCTGCGCTAATATTCTCAAAACGCTGGTAAGTAAGAACTACGTAGAGCACATTGGAAGAAAAAAAGGGTACAGATTAGGTCCCATGGCCTTCAATCTGACCAACAACCTCTCCTACAACCAGAATCTGATCATGGCCGCCAAGGATGTCATGGAGGATTTGACGACCCGATTAAACGAAACCACTCTGCTGGGGGTACTTCGGAATCAAAAGCGCTTCGTCCTCCATCTGGTGAACAGTGACCAGGATCTACAGGTACGAAGCCGCAGTGAACGCAACGTATATGAAACGGCGTCGGGCCGTTTGTTGATCGCCTATCTGTCAAAAAAAGAGCGAGATCAGTTTATCGCCAAGAATGGCCTGCCGACAGAACAAGTATGGAGGGAAGCTACCGCCTCAGAAACCCTGCACAAGGCGCTGGACAAAATCGTCAGAGATGAGATAGTCGTTACTCATTCGGTGAAACACATCATAGGATTGGCGGTTCCAATTCGCAAAAACGATCATGTAATTGCTGCGCTGAGTGTTTTCCTGCCCGAAATCCGATTTTCCGCTGCAAAGAAGAAGGATATTACCCAAGCCATGAAAGCCTCTGCCTGTCAGATTGAAGAAAACTTATCCAACTTTCATTGAATTCTGCTATGAATGTTAGAAAAGGTTTTGAACCTTAATCTAACATCTCATTGATGGATGAGATCGAATACGAATCAGCAAATATCCATATGGTCGACGGGTGCCACTACTCGACTTCTAAGTGATGATTACCCTAAAGCAGATTTGATAAATAAGTGTTGTTCACGGCACAAGGTGTCTAGGGATATTAGATCTTTGGTATCATCTCAATGGCGACACGGTTTTTGAAGGTATCGAGATTTTGAAGGATGATGATCGTTTTGGAGAGCATCAAAAAGTGTGACAGTACGCCGCTGCGGGAGATTCATGCCGCATGACATCAGGTAATCCTTCACTGATTTGATTGACATGAAATCGGGTTAGCGCTTTTGAAAAACATCCTCCCACAAGGAGTCCAGTACCAAATATGAAAAGATCAAATCCCTTATTCAATATTTAAGTGAATAGGAAAGCTATATCCGGTTGAACGCACATCTGATTGTTGATTACAGTGAGCGCTATCGGTACGGCGAAGCGATCTCGACAGGCTTTGTGGAGTCAACGGTCAATTATGTCGTGGCCAAGCGGTTCACCAAAAAGCCGCGCCACGGTGGCAGCAAATGCAATGGAGTAAAGCGGGAGCGCATCAAATGCTGGTAGTGCGAACCAAAGTGTTAAATGATGACTGGGAGAGCGAGTTTAAGAAACTGTATCCTCTGTTTCGATCCCAGTCATGTACGGGAATGCCAATGGCCGCTTAACGATGATTACCCCAGGCTTTTTTATGCTCTCCTATTTGACTCCAAACCAGGCACATCATCGGTCAGGTCCGCTGCCACTAAAATGGTATCCCTACAAAAAAGTACGTTTTGGAAATGTACAATACGACGCTCATTCTCAACGCACTGGCTAGCTGTAAACCGATTCTAGTAGCATACGGCAATCCAGTTGCATGATCGTCATACATCACCCCTACAATGAATAATTATTTTTAATATCAATCAGGATTTTACAACTATTCTTTATGCTAATGGGTCTGATGGTAAACATTTAAATCTATCCTAACTTTCATCACATGGAACCTTTACGACACTTCGGAAAACTACTATTGTCAACAGCCGGAATTATATTGATGGCGTTCAGTTGCAATAATTCTGATGTTGACCCTGAATATGCTACTTTCTCGGTCACTTATAACATATTGGATAAAGAGGGAGTGAAAACAAACTCAGTCAAACAAGGCGAGAATTTTGTTTTCAGCTTAGTTATTACCAGCGCTTCCAATGAAGATTGGTATGTCGATCATGGAGCATTAATTGCCTCCAATTTCACCGAGCTATACAAAAAAACGAGTAACGGGTCAGATAGCTTACTTGGCCCCGCGTATATATCTGCCATGTGTGAGTTTCAGAGTGGGGTGTTAATACCTGCCAAAGGCACATTTCAAATTGATATCCCCTGGATTGCGGATAAATCCCTTACAAAGGTTCCCTCCTGTGGTTTATCAACCAAAGACAACAGTTATTTGCCAGCTGGACAGTATATAACAAAGATCAATGGAGCGATTAAATTATTCCGCGGCGAAGTTACCCGCGAAATTCCGTTCAAAGACTATAATCTTGCCTTTCTAATTCAATAATTAATCTTAAAGCTTTTGCCGTATGAAAAAGATTTACCTCGCGGCGGCGCTATGCTGGCTCGCAACCTTTTCAATTGCCCAAGTTCAAACTAGAAGTGTTAAACCGGAAGCTTTGAAAGAGTATTCGCGGTTCATAGCCACAAGCAAAAAGGCTATACGATCGGTACAATTATCGAAGGTTGATGTATCTGCATTATTAATCGAAGATGAAAAAGAAGCAGGCTGGGGAGCGCCTCCAAGATTTGGTAAGGATCTAGATGTCAATTTCAATTTATCGAATAGTGGATCATGGGAGGACGTTGACGGCGGTAGAATATGGAGAATACTAATTCATGTACCTGAGGCTAAAACAGTTAACATGATCTTCGACCGATTTTACCTGCCTGAGGGCGCTCAGATGTTTATCAGCAATTCCGAAAGAACTATGGTTACTGGTCCGATTGATCATACTCAAAATAGTCTTTCTGGTAAATTTTCAACTAGTCTTTTGAAAGGCCATTCTGTAATAATTGAGTTATTTGAACCTGCTCAGTTCTACTCCAAATCTGTATTGCAAGTTTCCAAAGTTATCCACGGATACAAATCCACGCCTTTTGCGGGATTCGGCCAAGCCGCACCAGATCCTTGTGAGCGAAATGTAAATTGTCCTGAGGGTAATGGTTGGCAGGCTGAAAAAGGTATGGTCGCAATGGTGCTATTACAGAACAATACACGTCATTGTTCTGGTGCCTTATTGAATAATATTTGTAATAATTTGACACCCAATTTTTTAACTGCATTCCATTGCATAGATGTGGATCAAGACGGCGTAAGGGACCCAGAAGATATAACGCGTGCCGAAACCTTTAATTTTATGTTTCAATATATGAGTGCTGGATGTACGCCAAGCACAGATGATGTGAATTTCGTCTCTTTCTCAGGTTCAACGCACAGGGCGAGTTGGAATGTTAGCGATTTTGCATTACTAGAGTTAAATCAGATGCCCGAGCCTGGATCAGGTGTTGCATATGCAGGGTGGTCGAGAACTAATGCTGCACCGACATCTTCAGTAGGTTTACACCATCCGCAAGGTGATGTTATGAAAATATCTTTTGAGAATAATGTCGCTGCAAGTGTTGATTGGAATGGAGGGGCAGCCAACACTCACTGGGGAGTAAATTTCGATACGGGAACTGTTGAAGGAGGTTCATCAGGATCACCATTATTTAACCAGAATCATCGTGTTGTCGGACAATTACATGGAGGACCGGTCATTCAGGGGGAGCCTCATCAAGGTAAGTGTATAAACCGTGAAGCTAGATATGGTCGTTTTGATGTCTCCTGGAATGGAGGGGGGACAAATGACACAAGGCTAAGCAATTGGCTAGACCCCTCAGGTAGCGGAGCAACTGAGGTCGGCCCATTAACAATTCCGTCAATATCCGGGCCGTCTATCCTTTGTACTAGCGGAACGTACACTTTAAACAATGTTCCAGGTGGCGTTCCTGTTAGTTGGTCAGTTACTACTCCATCCGGTGTTACACCGACTTCGGGTAGCGGGAATAATGCAAATCTTACTATGGTTAATCCCGAAGATGTGACCCTTACTTTTCGAATTGGATGTAATGCAACACGTGGCATAACGCGCCGCATATATGTAGGGCCGCCTCAATTCGGAGGTTTTCTAGTAAATGGGCAATCCACATCGAATGGCTCAGGATGTACAAACAGTTACATTCCAATTGCGGCGGTGCCAAACGACCCTTCCGCGTCTTATTATTGGTCGCAAAGCGATCCGAATGGATTCATAGCCAATGCATCCCAATCGAGTACAGCGTTTACTGGCTATAACGCAAGTTGCTATTACCTCAATGTCGGTATTTCAAATGCATGCGGCTCGAGAAGTGAAAATTTAACAATATGCCTTAACAGCTGCTTTGCAAAGTACACTGTGTATCCAAACCCTGCGAAAGACTATATCACGGTTGATTTTGACAAGATCGAAAGTGCGGAGTCCCTGCCCGATGAAATCGTTCTTCTGTCAGAAAAATCAACCAACCCGGTTACAAATGTTGATGTCCAAGCCCTTTATCAACGCAAAGGTCTCAAGAACGACAAGCAGGTAGAAATCGATGCAAAAGCGTTACCTCGCGGTACTTATTACCTCCATATCAAAAATAGTAGGTTGAAAGAAAACAAGGTAGATATTGTAAGAATACTGTTAGAGTAATAATTTAATAGAAATTAACGAGAAACGCCCGGTATTTGCCGGACGTTTCTCGTTTCCTTTGACTTTGCAAATGCACTTAAGCAGCCGTATCCTGCTTCCGCTTTCTGCCGCGTGGCTTGCCGGTATATGGCTCCTTAGGTTGCAACTACCAAAGCGGGCCAGATATCAAATAGGCTATCGCCTAGTTCTCTGTAGATTGTTTTTCTTTAACCAGTTGGACAAATTCTGCTTGGTGGTACCATACCGCTTGGCAATGAATTGTTGAGTCGAGCCATTATTCAGTAGGGCTTCAATCTCAACCCTGTAGACATCCAACTTACTTTTACCCGCCCCCTTTGGACGACCTAACTTCACTCCGGCCGCTTTCTTCACCGCCAAAGCTTGGCGGGTTCGTTTAGCAATCAAGTCCCGCTCGATTTCAGCGGCCATGGAGAAGACCATGGCCATCACTTTGCTTTGGATCGTATCATCCAATTGCCAGGCTCCCTTGACAGTGTAAACCCGAATACCCTTCTGTACGGCGATTGAGATAATTTCCATGCACTCCAGCATGCTACGTCCCAGCCGGGAAAACTCGCTCAATAAAATGGCATCGCCACTGGTCAGTTCTTCAAGCACCCCGGCGATTTTGCGTTGGCGCCAATGGACTTTGCCCGATACCTTTTCTTCCACGAAACGCACTTGTCCCAGATTGCGGTCGTTGGCCAAGTGCAGAATTTCTGATTTGTTCTTTTCCAGATCCTGATCCAGCGTGGAGACGCGCAGATAGGCAATATTTTGAGCCATGGGAATTCAGTCAAATGAAAACGGTATGAAACGAATTGTTTTTTACCTTTCGGTCACCAAATATAAACCGTTTTCGCTTTACTTTACGACCCCTGAATACCCTCCTTTTTATTTGCCCTTGTGAGCCGACTAAAACTGCTTGATTCGGCTGAAGCCCTTCGCTTTGACCAGCCACCAACCCTCACGCCCCAACAGCAACGGCACTATTTTGCCTTGCCATCGGAGGGGGTACCGCAATTCCGTAAATCCATTACCCAAATCGGATTTACCCTGCAATAGGGCTACTTTCGATTGACTCAAAAGTTTTTCCGGGTGGATCAGTTTCACCAGGCCGATATTGATTTTGTGGCTACATCCCTGGCTCTTTCACAACCCGTCAACCTGACGGTCTACTCCACTCAGATAGCCTGGGAGCATCAACAGGCTATTCTCCGGTTACTTGACATTCACCCTTTTGAACAATACCGTCCTATCTTTATGGGGGTTGTGTATGGCCTTTTTGAACAACCCCTTCTGCCTCGAAAAGTACTCGAAGAAGCCCGTCGGCATTTGGTTCGACAACGAGTAGAAGTGCCTGGTTACGACATATTTCTGCGCATTATCACCGACCAATATAATGTGTATGGTCGTAAGCTGTCGGGCCAACTGGACCAATTTCTCATGCCCACCCATCGTCAGGTACTGGATGAGTTAGTTCAACAGGATAAGACTTACCAACGCCCTTTAATTCAGCAGTTTAAGGCAGTCGATCAAAGCCAGAGGCCGAAAGCAATCAAAGCCAGTCTGGTTTTATTTAAGGAAATCAGCAGCTACTTCGAACAGGTTGAGCCTGCCGTTAAGCAACTCGGTTTCACCGATGCGACCCTGCGCCATTACGCCCACCGAACCACGCAGGACCGAACTAGTCACATCCGTGAGCATGACTCGAAGTATCTATTTCTGCTATGCTTCCTGATTCATCAATATCGAGTCCGCCAAGATACGTTTGTAGATATGCTGCTCTCTTGCGTAAAAACGGCTGACCATGCCACGGGCCGTCAACGGGAACGCCTTTATTTTGCCACCAACCGAGCGCGACGTAGTGCTACGCTGTTGACCATCTGCAGTCGTCACCAATACGCTCACCAGATTGCCCAGATTCGACAAGTGATGAGTCTGGAAGAATCCGCCGAACTGAAACTAGCCCGTATTGACACTGTTTTGGGCCAAACTCTACCCCTGACGGCTGACCAGCAAACGCTGGTTGATCAGTTGGATAGTGAGATGCATCGGTCGGAGCAAACCGAGAAGCAAACCCTACAGAGTGGGCGTTCGGCCTGGCTGGGAAACCGGCTAACGGGTATCCTGGGCGTACTACGTTTTAATACCGATACGTCGGATAAAATTTTACTCAAAGCCGTTGCTCATTACGTCGAACGGGCGGGTAAGCCAACCCGGCCAGCGAAGGATTTAAGCTGGTTAAGCAACGACGATCAACAAGCCCTTTACAGCTCAGAGGGTCATTTTAATCGGCGACTTTACCGGGTCTTACTCCTCAATACCTTGGCTCGTTCAATTCAGGAAGGCAGTGTCAATCTACTGCATTCCTACCGCTACCGCTCGCTGGAGGAATATCTGGTTGATAAAGCGTATTACCAGGCTCACCGGGAAACGTTGTTGGCTGAAGCAGGACTCGCGCATTTTTCCAATTGCCAACAGCTTCTGCAAAACTGGCGCATTCAGTTGCCCCAACAGTTTCATCGGACCAATCAGCATTATCAGCAGGGCCAAAACCCGCATTTGAGTTTCGATAAAGAGCAACGCCCCATCATTGATACCCCCAAAGTCGAAAAGCCTCAGTTAGAACGCATATCCGACTATTTCAATCCGGCCCGCTACATCTCGGTGTTGAAACTGTTGGCCGATGTAGAGTCGAATACCCATTTCCTAACCGATCTGGAACATTTATCGGGTAAGCATAGCAAGGGAAGGCCCAGCCCCGGTACGTTCTTTGCGGCCTTGGTTGCGCTGGGCTGTAACATAGGTGTTGAAAAGATGGCTGCTATTAGTAAAGGAGTCAATGCCAGCACTTTACAATTGACAGCCGATATGTTTTTGTCGTCTCAGAACTTGAAGATCGCTAATGACCGATTGGTTCGTTTGAAAGAAGAATTGGCTCTGCCTGAACTACACCGACGGGAGGCTACGGAACGACACACCGCTTCGGACGGACAAAAATATCTGGTCAGTGAAGATTCGCTCAATGCCGATTACTCCTACAAATACCCAGGTTTTGACAAGGCCGTGACGGTCAACACAGGCATTGATGATCGGTTTGCTTTGTTTCATACTTCGGTGGTCAGCGCAGCCGAACGCGAAGCCCCTTATATGCTGGACGTGCATCTGAACAATCCAGTGGTAAAAAGCACCATTCACTCGACAGATACGCACGGTTTTTCGGAAGCCGTTTTTGGCATTATGAACTTGCTGGATGTTTTTTTTGCACCCCGTTTAAAAGGCATTGGGAAACTGCACCTGTATGATTTTGCCGGGGCGAAGGGGTATGAGGAGAAAGGTCATAAGCTTGTCCCGGATGGCGCAATTCGTACTGAACTGATTGAAAATCAGTGGGAAGATATTCTGCGCTTAATGGTTTCGTTGCGACTCAGACAGATTACGGCAAGCCAGGTTCTTAAACGGCTTAGTGGCTATACGCGGCAACATCCCCTCTATCGCGCCCTCAAAGAGTACGGTCGTATTATCAAAACTCACTTCATCCTGCGTTACTATGATGAACTAGCACTTCGGCAGCAGATCGAGAAACTATTAAGCCGAATTGAGTTAGTCAATCGGTTTAGCAAAGCAGTCTTTTTTGGTGGTAATCAAGTATTTGCCGTTGCAACCAAAGAAGAGCAGGAAAAGATTATTGATGCCCGTCGGCTCATTCAGAACGCGATTGTGCTGTGGAATTATTTGTACCTATCTGAACTGCTTTCTCGCCAAAAAGATCAGCAGGAGTTAGGTGCCTTACTGGATGCTGTACGACATGGGACGGCTATTGTCTGGCATCATGTGAATTTGCAAGGGGAATACGATATCGATTCGTTGGAAGTCGACACCAAAAGCCGGTTTGATTGGGCTTATCTGAGCAGTTTACAGTGGCCAGATTCGGCTTGAGCAAGCAAATCTGGCCCTATTTGATATCTGGCCCGCTTTGGTAATTGCAACCTATGTAATACTTTTTTCGTTTTTTGTGCCGACTTAACAGAGAAAGCCCATGGATTCGAAACTGACGATTCAGGAAAAATCGGAAGAGCTCCCCGTCCTAGTCTCCCGTGAGCAGCTCGCCCAGCAAACGGCTGCCTTTTTTGCCAGGGGAATCGAAGGGGCCGACAATACGCGCAAAGTATACCAGTCCGACATCGCCCGCGGGCTGCCCGAGCTGCCTATCGACGCGGCCACACTGGCGGCCTATATCTCTGACCTGGCCGCCACCCGCAAGTGGTCGATGATCGCCCGAAGACTGGCCGCCATCCGGCAGTGGCATCGGCTGCACAATTACGCTAATCCGGCCAGTGATGAGGCCGTCAAGACCGTCATAGAGGGAATCAAGCTCAGCATTGGCACCGAACCCGAACAGTCCCCGGCCTTCGACATCGAGGAGTACAAGGCGTGTCTAGCGCAAATCCCCGCCGCGAGAGCTTTTGCATCAGCCCTTCAAAGCTCTGCCGACGGTAAGGCTACCACAGCCGCTGGGCGTGGCGCTCACATAGGCCAAGACTCACCCCTGCCGAGGCCTGGGACTTGCACTCGCCCGACGTGAGAAGCCGCAGAAACTGGGCACGGTCGCGATTCAGCGCACTGCCCTACTTATTCTTCGCTCTAAGTAGGAAGTCGACGGATTCCTTTATTTGGTCAGCATATTTCATAAAACAAATATACGCTGTCTTAAATTTGATTTAATATAAGTAATTCAATGACCTATCAAGTATTAGCCATGTTAATAGTAGCAATTGGCATTTAATTATTTTTAGAATAAATTATATGAAATTTTGTTTATGACCCATTCAGGGCATATCGATTTTTCCAGTAACTTCAGCCTTAAACTCCCTTTGATACCTACAAATTGACCCCAATGTTTACCCATGGAATACCATCTGCTCAGCGACCCATTATTGCTAAAACTGCTGCGGGTAGATGACGAGGAAGCCTTCAAGGAAGTTTATCAAAGGTACTGGAGGACGCTATTTGAGACTGCCCAACGAAAATTAAAGACTGATGAAGTAGCGGAGGAATTGTTGCAGGATGTATTCTTGAGCATCTGGGAGAAACGCGCTACCTTACAAATTGACAACCTGGGCGGGTACCTCTTCAACTCCCTCAGGTACCGCACCATAGACCACTACCGAACCCAGGCACTGGCTGAAAATTATCAGGATTTTGCCCGGACCCGCACCCTAATGAGCGGACAAACGCCAGAGGATGAATCGGACTTTAACGAGATCATCAAAATCTTTGAGGAAGCGCTCTTTGATTTACCCGAAAAAACAGCCTGCATCTTCCGAATGAGCCGGCTCGAGTTTCGCACTACCCGCGA
>Ga0114915_1001289_pt1 | contig 10881 bp, 10 predicted proteins | sample MalvirAntarct_55_FD_87288 | JGI IMG/M metagenome (GOLD analysis project Ga0114915, IMG submission 87288) | Marine viral communities from the Global Malaspina Expedition - Malaspina viral metaG Antarct_55 | ecosystem: Environmental > Aquatic > Marine > Oceanic | place: South Georgia Island...
AAATAATAACATAATATATACAGATAAAAAATGGTTCTTAACTCCACAAGAGGCAATTATCAATAATTTCGAAAAAAGATCTTTTTAAATAAAATTGAATAATAATAAAGAAATATTATTATTATATATTATTAGTAATGGAAACTCCAATGGTTGTCAAAAAAGATATGAGAAAAAAGAAGGAGATTGGCGTTTATATGGTTAATTTATTAACCAGAAAGATCCACTTGAATTTTAATAATGTTGGTAAAAATTTAAAGGAATCGTTAGAGAAAAAAATAAAAAAAGAAATTGAGGGAAAATGTTCTATAGAAGGATTTATTAAACCAAACTCAACTAAGATTGTTTCGTATTCTAGTGGAATATTAGTTGAAAATCTAGTATTATTTGAAGTTGTATTTGAATGCATGGTTTGTTGTCCTGTAGAAGGTATGCATATTAAATGTAATGTTCAAAATATCACACAAGCGGGTATTAGAGCCCTGGTTAAGGATGAAATATCACCAGTTGTTGTATATATCAGTCGTGATCACCACTATAATAATAAATACTTCAATACTGTAAAGGAAGATGAATATATAACAGTAAAGGTTATTGGACAAAGATACGAACTTAACGACGCACATGTAAGTGTAATTGGTGAAATAGTCGAACCAAAGTCAGATAAATATAAGAAAAAACCAAAACTAATTATAGAAAATGCTTAAACACAATTTAAATTATTAATACAATGACAGAGTTAAATTGTTTAAAAGAAAGTATAGAAGGATTGACAAAGTTTCATCAAATCGAAATATTGAAAATATTAAAAAAAGATATTTCTAGTACATTAAATGAAAACAATAATGGTATTTTTGTAAATCTAACAAGTATACGACCCGACATCATTGAAGATATGAAAAAATATTTAAAATATGTATCGACACAAGAAGATCAATTAAATATTGTTGAAGATAAAAAATGTGCATTATCGACTACATATTTTAATGATGATAAAGATAATAAAGACAATAATAGTATATATGTAAATGAAGAGCATGCTTCAATCGAAAGATAATTTTTTAACAGACCTAGAAAATAATATGCTTTCTATTAGAAATATATCTAAAATACCAGAATACAATATTATTAAAAAAGTGCCGATTAATAGTATTAGTAATAGTGATAAGAAAAATATTATAAATAATGTAAATAATATTTTTTATCCAAAGCAGCGGGATCAATTATTTTGGATATTCTATGTTATTTTGAATAACGTTTATGAATATGAAACAACCCATAATTATTTTACAAAGGAAAAGGAAATGAAATTTAAATGGATTGAAGATTTTAGAGAAAAAAAGGAAATATTTAAACCAATTAAAGTCAGTCGTAATGCCATAGAAGATGAATTGGCAAATAAGCCAAAAATTTCATTACATTGTATTAAAGCCCTATGTCATTTACACAATATTAATATTTTTTATATTGATAATAAAAAATTCTATGAAATGATAACCGATGAAAACAATCCTGTTTATGTCATTGAAAGGATTAATCATAAATACGGATTAAAAGATAATGTATCCAAGGAAAATTTAGATTATTATAGAATTCATTATTGGCAATTAGAAAATTTGGACAAGCCTTTAAAAGCAGTTTCTAGTTATAAAGTGTCTGACCTAGCATCAATTTGTAAAAAATTAAATATTGTATGTGAAAATATGACTAAGCAAAAAATGTATCAAGAAATAATGCGATTCTTATAGTGATTAATATAAAAATTGAATCAATATAAAATAATATGTCCAGAAGTATATATACAATGCCTGAATTTAATTCACAGCAATCATTTAATAATATTATCAATAAATATTTAGAAAATGTAACAAACACAAGTGACGGAGATCCCGAATTAGAAGTCAGATTTGGAACTAAAACTAGGGATAAAAGAAATATCATTCATAAAAAACCCATTACTAAAATTGATTTTGACAACGTTATTAAAAAACTAAAATCTTCTGGATTTCAAATGAGTACAAATCAGCATACATTAAAAATTACACCTCAATTTCTGGATAAATCGCGGGGTATTGAAAAGGATTCTAATGTTCGGGTTGAATTGAATGGTCTTCGTGATATTCAGCAATATTGTAATACTGACTCTCTCAATGGAATCCATCCTATATTTAATCAAAAGAGAAATGCTGGTTCCAGGGATGATCCGATCTGGCCAGTTGATGTCGATGATTACAATTTTCGTGTTTCTTTTCAAAAAGAGAATGTAATTGGAGAATCTAGTTCATTTGCCAAGAATATCAAGGATTCATGGGAAGATAGTAAAAAGGTGTTTCGCCTTCTTAATAGAGTTTCATTTGAACATCCAGATTATCCTCTACGCATTGATCTAAGTGTTGTAAAGGAAAGTCATTCCGAAAAGACAGAATATAAAGGAAGATCCCAGTTTAAATTAAAGCCAGAATATTCGTTTAATTCTGCCAAAGTAACAGAAAATCGTGAAAAATATGAAATTGAAATTGAAGTGAAAAATAGAGACGTTGGTGCTGGCACAGAATTTAATGATGCAACCAAATTAGCAAAAGCTATTAGAAAATGTGTTATTTATGTTTTATCCGGACTTCAAGGAACAAACTTTCCAGTTTCATATGCAGAAATACAAAATGTAGGAATTCAATATCTAAAGCTTGTTTTTGGAAAGGACTATCATCCAGGTCTTAGAATGATGCCCAAGAGCTTTATTGGTCCCAGTTCTAATACACTCCAAAATAAAAATGTTACACTATTCGATGAAGATGCCCAATTTCCAAACGTCAGACAGAATTATACAGTTACTGACAAAGCAGATGGTATGAGAAAACTGCTATACATTAATAAAGACGGCAAGATTTATCTAATTGATACAAATATGAATATCCAATTTACAGGAACTGTAACAAAGGATATTGAATTGAGGGAAACTATCGTAGATGGTGAACATATTTTACATAATAAAAAGGGTGAATTTATTAACTTGTATGCCTCATTCGACGTTTACATTGTAAACAAAAAGGATGTCCGTAATAATCCATTTATTCCAAATGAAGATGAAACCTCTGGAGACATCTTAAATAAGTTTAGATTACCATTACTAGTAAATATCATTAATGGAATGGGTGCGGTTTCAATTACAAGTGGTGGATTACCTCCACTCCGTATCGAGCATAAGAATTTTAAAGCAGATAATGTCAATCAAAGTATCTTTAAGTGCTGTCATACAATCCTAGAGCAAGAATCCTCAATGGAATATATTATTGATGGATTAATCTTTACCCCAGCATACCTAGGAGTTGGTTCAAATAAAGTAGGTGAATCTGGTCCAAAATTCAAGAAAACATGGGAACATTCTTTTAAATGGAAACCCCCTAAATATAACACAATTGATTTCCTAGTTACTACAAAGAAAGATGTAAATGGTGACGATTTTGTTGGAAACATATTTCAAAATGGAGTAAATGCTCAAGCATATGACCAATTATCACAATATAAAACACTTATCCTTCGGGTAGGGTTTGACGAAGGTCAACACGGATATATTAACCCTTGTGCTGATGTAATTGCTGATAAATTACCAAATTATGATGACAGTAATACAAAAGAAAACAATTATAGACCAATGCCATTTTATCCATCTAGTCCAGTTGATTCCGAAGCATATCTGTGTAATATTATGTTAAAAGAGGACAAAAATAGTGAAACGCAACTATTTACAATTGAAGATGACGAAGTATTTTCAGATGGAATGATTGTTGAATTTAGTTATGATCTATCAAAGGACCACAAATGGAGATGGATCCCTCTAAGAGTTAGATATGATAAAACTGAAGAATATAGAAAGGGCTTCCCAATGTATGGTAATGATTACAAGGTTGCTAATAGCAATTGGCATTCAATTCATAATCCAATTACTAGACAAATGATTACTACTGGCGAGAACATTCCAGATAGTATTTCAGATGATAATGTCTATTATAATCGTAATACCGGCAAATCTGAAACAAAGGGATTAAGAGATTTTCACAATTTATTTGTTAAAAAAATGCTTATTACTAGCATTTCAAAAAGAGGAGATACACTTATTGATTATGCTGTCGGACAAGGTGGAGACTTTCCCAAATGGATTACTGCAAAACTATCATTTATATTCGGTATTGATGTAAGTAAGGATAATATTGAAAACCGCATTAAAGGTGCTTGTGCTAGATACTTAAATTATCGCAAAGATTTTAAGGTTATGCCATATGCTCTGTTTGTTGAAGGTAATTCACAATTTAATATTAAAGATGGTGAAGCCTTAAAAAGTGAAAAAGGTAAACAAATCACCAATGCTATATTTGGCGAAGGTCCAAAAGACAAGGAGAAATTAGGTCTTGGTGTTTATAGACAATACGGCAAAGCATCTAACGGGTTTAATATTAGTTCATGTCAATTCGCATTACACTACTTCTTTGAAAACAAAAAAACACTAAACGGTTTCCTTAGAAATGTAAGCGAATGTACAAATGTCAATGGATACTTTATTGGTGGATGTTACGACGGAACGAAGATATTTAATAGCTTAAAATCTGTAAACGAGGGCGAAAGTGTTTCTATTATTCAAGATAGTGGTACCAAAATTTGGGAAGTGACAAAAGGATATACCAAAGATTATTTCGATGAAGATGACACTTCATTAGGATACGCAATTGATGTATACCAAGAAACCATTAATAAAAAATTTAGAGAGTATTTGGTAAACTTCGATTATTTAACGAGAATGATGGATAATTATGGTTTCACACTACTTACTAGAGATGAATGTAATGAAATCGGAATTCCTGAAAGTGTTGGATCATTTCAACAATTATACGGTCTTATGGAACAAGAAATTAAGAAAAATCCTAAAAAGAAAAAGGATTATGGTTCAGCATTTACAATGAATAGTAAGGAAAAACAAATTTCATTTTATAACAACTACTTTATTTATAAAAAAATTAGAAATGTTGATGCTAGAGCTGTATATAATACTATGATAGGTAGTTCTAAATTACAAGAACAAATGGAAAAGTTAGAAACTATTGAAGCACAAGAAGCGGCCTCATTAACAAGTGAGGAAAAAAATGAAGAGAAGGCCAAAGCCCCTAAAAAAATCAAGCGAAAATTAAAACTAAAAGAAGTTAGCAAATAGTTCGTAAACTATAAATGTAAAACAACCTAAAAATAGTTGTGTAATATTATTATCGCTAATGAGCTATTTTTTATTCCCAGAAATTCATTATAACATAAATAATATTAATATTAAAGGTAATGATGAACCTATTGCAGATTATAAACTAAGTGTCAGCTTATCACTTAATAGTTATTTAACTACAGTTAAACAACAGATTAATGATAATTGTGACACTTGGGACCATATTAAAAAATATACTAACCCCTATGAATTTATTCATACTATTATTCCAAATAGTAAAAATTCTGTAAGCAAATTAAAACCATTATCTAGATCATTTTATAAGATGATAGAAATATCTAATCTATTACATTTACTAGACGATTATAAAGATATAGATATAAACACTTTTCATTTAGCAGAAGGACCTGGTGGATTTATTGAAGCCATGACATTTATGAGAAAAAACGAGAATGATAAATATAATGGTATGACATTAGTAAACTCCGATCCAAATGTACCTGGCTGGAATAAAAGTAATTTTTTTCTAGAGGCTAATAAAAATGTAAACATTGAACGCGGCCCTTCAGGAACAGGTGATTTATTTGACGTAGACAATTTAAAACATTGTCTTAAAACATATAATAATAGTATGCATATCATTACAGCAGATGGTGGATTTGATTTTTCAATTGATTTTAACAAACAAGAAATATTAGCTACGAATTTATTATTTGCTCAAGTTAGTTTTGCCATTGCTATGCAAAAAACAAACGGTCACTTTGTATTAAAAATTTTTGATATTTTTACAAAAACAACAAGTGATATTATCTATTTATTGTCTACAATGTACAAGCACGTATTTATTGTTAAACCAAGTACTAGTAGAATGGCAAATTCTGAAAAATACATCGTTTGTAAATATTTTAAAGGAACCAATCCAACCCTCATAAATAAAATTATTTCTCAATTTCATAAACTAAAGGAACACGAATATATCGCATCTATTTTAGATGATAACCTTGATTTATATTATTTAAACAAATTAGAAGAATATAATGCAATTTTTGGACAACAACAAATAGAAAATATTTCTTCGACTATAAACTTAATGTCCTATAAAAATAGAAATGATAAGTTAGAACTTTTCAAGAAAAATAACATTCATAAATGTATTCGTTGGTGTGAAAAACACAATATCCCTCATAATAAAACACAAGTTACAAATAATATTTTTATGAATTAAATATGTTTAATAATTTTTATTATTTCAATAATGTATAATGAATTTCTTATTGAAATATTGGAAAAAATGCTCACCTCTCGTTAAAATGGGAATTGTATTTATAGTTGCTATTTTTATTCACATGTTAGTTGTTAGAAACGGTGTGGAAAACTTTGGTAATCCCAAGTCATGTACTTATTACTATATGACTAATTGTGGGCATTGTAAAACATTTACACCTATTTGGGATTCATTTGTCCAATCTTATAATGGTCCTGTTAAATTAAGAAAGGTGGAAATGAATGATGCCAAAGCTGATATGGAAAAATATAATATTAAGGGATTTCCTACTATACTAGCAATCGACGAACAAGGAGAATCACAGACATTTGAAGGTCCTAGAACAAATGAAGGTTTAATGAAATTTTTATCCTAATTACGTAACAAACCTAATATGTCAGATATTTAATAATTAATTATTTTTTAATTTGTTATTAAAAAAATTGATTCTAACTAATTACAACAGTGTAGTCATATATACCAAGTAATTATGGACAGTTCAACCCACCAAACTAAAATGTATTTTGATAAATTTTATAGAGATATGTCTCGATTTGCAATGAATCGTATCCTTACAACTATCGGACTACTATTTATAGCAATTTCTAGCGTATTTCTAGTTGTCTCTTATTTGTGCCTTATTGGTTCAAATTACATTGAAACTTTTAAGAATGATTATGGAATTCACTGTGATTATACGGATATTCAAGAATCACTAATTGATTTTATACAAGCTTCCACAGACAACATATACTACTACTTTGGTATTATTTACAATAATAATGTGTTTATCAAGCAAGAACATATGGAAGAAGATTCTTCTGATAGTGATTTGGAAGATTCTTCTGATAGTGATTTGGAAAATTCTTCTGATAGTGATTTGGAAGATGTTACAGAACAGATTCTTCTAGAAAAGGAAATGAATAAGATTATTGTTGATCTATCAGAAGACATACCACATACACCAGAACTTCTAAATGAATTAGGTGCTAATGTTATGGAGGAGATTATTGCTGAAATAGAAAACACAGAAAGTGATAGTGAAGATGCTAATGAAGATTCTAATGAAAATACTGAAGATTCTAATGAAAATACTGAAGATTCTAATGAAAATACTGAAGATTCTAATGAGGAAGATTCTAATGAGGAAGATTCTAATGAGGAAGAGTCTAATGAGGAAGATTCTAATGAGGAAGAGTCTAGTCAGATGGTACAGAGAACATTAAGAAGTACTAAAAAGTAGGGAATTGAGAAAAACACATAAAAACACATAAAAATATTACAAATTTTTTACTGTTAAAATAAAAATTGATACCTTTTTCATCTAAAGTCTATTCTATAACTATCTATATCAAATACTTTTAAAAGATGCTTTCAATTTTCCTACTCTTATTGTGTATATGTAATTCATACGCGGTTCATAATGTTATTATTGTATTAGGTTCTCACAATAATACTATTCTTCACGAGCGTGTTTATTCTACAATAACTTATATTAATAATTCTGGGGATCCATCTATTCTATATTTGAGTGGAGGTGTTAAAGAGGCTTTTAACAATGACCATTCAGAGTCAGCTTCAGAAGCTTTCAAAATGAACCAAATATTCTCATCTAATTCTGATGTAGAAATCGTTCAGGACCAACTCGCCACAAATACCGCCGAGAATTTCGCCTATTTAAAGCAATGGGTTTATGCTAATTTCTCAGACGATTCCCTTCCTAATATTATTGTTTCTACATCTGATTTTCATAAAAATAGAGCTGAACTCATATTCAATGGCATATTTCCAGAAGTTCAACCTATTTGGAATTTAAGCACTAGTAGATGTGTATCATGTTGGAATGATGAACATATTCACATTAAAAATGTAGGAAATGATATTCTTAGAACGCATCATATTATGGACAGGTAAACAAAAAAACAAAAACAAAACAAAACAAAACAAAACAAAACAAAACAAAAAATTTATATTATTATTATTATAAATTTTTTAATTTATAGATGAACCCCAAAATCCAGATAAATATTGTCTAGATTGTTTAGTGTTGGAGCAATTTGCTCCAGGACTATTTAATTTGTTAGAGCAATCATTTTTATCACCATTTCTTTTCCACACTAATGGTGGTGAAAACTTATTTTTAACAAAATATCGTGAAAACGATTCACCGTGATATTTACCAGCTGTAGCATATTGTGCACCTTTAGCCGAATTAAATGAAGCACCATTCCTAGTGATTGTATTGTAATTTAATCTTGCCAATCTTGTGCTACTATCAACCGCACCTTGTGTGGCAAATTGACTATTGTTAGGGTTATAATAAGTAACATTTTGACATTTATTAGCTTTACCTGTATAGTATGGGTTTGTACAATTATTCGTAGCAAATTCTGTAGAACCTTGATATGGGTTTTTAGCAGTAGAATATGTATTGGTTGATATTTGTTTAATAGATTGTTTTTGCTCAAATAAATTACATCTAGCTTTTAAATATGCTTTTGTATCACTATAGTATGATTTGCTTAACAATGTAACAGATCGTGTTTTATCGCGACTTTTTTTAGCTTGACTACAGCATATTGCCTTTGTAGTATATATACCTGTTTGAATTTCATATGCAGGATCAGTAGGGTCGCCAATAATTATAGAACCATTATTTTGAATTTTATTATTATTAGTATCTGGGGCTAATGATACAATACTAGGTGGTTTAATAGACTTATTATCAGATTGTAAAAATTTATTATCAAATGTAATAAAGATATTATTGCCACTGGGATCACAATTACAATCATTCGGCGATGTATATCCCCTAAATACTGTCCCGCCAGGTCTATCTACAACGCTAATAGAAGAAGCACTTCGTCCACTTTTACCATTTACTTGCAATTGACGTCTCCAGTGTTTAATAGGATTAGCTCTTCCACGATTAGCATTTCCATTAATACCTATAAAATTTACTGCGTTATTATAATTGGTTTCAGCTGATGTTTGGGGCGCATGCCCCAAATTGACATTGGGTCTAGACATTCCACCTATTATTCCTGCAGATGATGCCGGCATATTAGTTTCTATGTTTTTTCCTTTATTGGCTACTAATGGTTGCTTTGTAGAGATTAAATTATTTGAATAACTAAAATTAGCAGGTTTAGACATGTTGTTATATATAGTTAATAAAGAAAAATAACTACAAATATAAAATATATTATCACTAAAAGCAAAATATCAAGAATGCCATATTTTTAATATAAATTTATATCAAGAATATATATATATTTAAATGTCTAATTTTTTTGCAGATGTTTTAGATGATGCTAAGAATGTTGAAGAAAAAATATTAGGTCCTGATTATGAATATTGGAAACAAATTAAATCCCCAAGTCAAATGGGTATGAGTTCAAAAGGAACTATGTCTGCTATAGCAAAAGATGTTGGTGGATTAATTAATTATGTCGAGTTATTAGTAACTGGAAAAGGTGGTGCTTCAAAAACCGGCAAACCTCTAGGAGACAAATTTTTTATAAAAACTGCTGCTACGTGTAAGGATAAGACATCTGAAGAAATTGTTGATAGATATGTCTATGTAAATAATGTACCTGATGGAAATATTCCATTTATTAGCGGAGCATCTGGTATGAATTTTTCCGAATTTGAAGGTCTCGTTCCTGGAACTTTAAGTAATCTTAATGCTATGAACCCAATGCTTATATTTCAAGCATTCATGTCTGGATCACAACCAGAATGTCAAGAAATTAGTCTGGAAACAATTGATGTTAATAATAATAAGGGTTCAGAAACAAGACATGTTACTGTTACTGATTTAAAAAATATGAACTCTTGTAGTTTTGGTAATAAACGAAATCCTATAACTGGTGATAAATGTAAAGAGGCTTTTACCAGTAGAACTCGAGGTAAGATTCCTGATGATTTCTTAGTCAAACTATTTTATTCTTCGTTAGGTGTTATAGGCGTCTATCTATTAATCAATGTCATGAAGAGAATTAAGGAGAGAAAATAATTTTAATTTTAATTTTAATTTATCGGCGTTTAGTGATGAATTTTCTGTTGTGCATTTTCTTTCGTCTTACTGTCTTTCTTTTAGTTGTCTTTCTTTTTACTGTCTTTCTTTTTACTGTCTTTCTGCGCGTATTTCTTTTTACGCGCTTACCCCCATTTTTTCTCACAGGAATACGATTTTTCTCCATGACATTTTTAATTAAGATATTTTGTTGTTCTACAGACATTTTTCTCCATTTATCTTCTCCAATATTTTTTTGTAAATGTTTAGTAAATATTTCTACTAAATCAGGGTCTTCTTCCATTGATTTAATCATTTCATCATAAACTTCTGGATCACGAGCAGCTCTTTTCATTAATTCGGATTCTCTTGAATCTCTTGAATCTCTTGAAT
>Ga0114915_1001290_pt1 | contig 10870 bp, 13 predicted proteins | sample MalvirAntarct_55_FD_87288 | JGI IMG/M metagenome (GOLD analysis project Ga0114915, IMG submission 87288) | Marine viral communities from the Global Malaspina Expedition - Malaspina viral metaG Antarct_55 | ecosystem: Environmental > Aquatic > Marine > Oceanic | place: South Georgia Island...
ATGAAGGGCTTCGTCGCGCTCATGCTTGTCTACGCCGTCGAAGCAAAGCGGCGCGGTCTCGCGACGCCGCTTCACCTGGCGATCTCCTATGACGAGGAGGTCGGCTGCGTCGGCGTGCGCGGGCTGATCGACATGCTGAACGACCTGCCGGTGAAGCCTCTCATGTGCATCGTCGGCGAACCCACCGGCATGCAGCCGACAGTCGCGCACAAGGGCAAGCGCAGCTTCCGCGGGCATGTCCGCGGCAAGGAGTGCCATTCCAGCCTCGCGCCGCAGGGGGTGAACGCAGTCGAGTATGCCGCCGAGATGGTGACCTATATCCGCGGCGTCGCGAAACGCCTGCGCCGGGAGGGACCGTTCGACGACAAGTACGACGTCGTCCACACCACCGCCCATGTCGGCGTCATGCACGGCGGCACCGCGCTCAACATCGTGCCGAAGGACTGCTCCTTCGACTTCGAGTTCCGCCACCTGCCGGAGCAGGATCCCGATCTGCTGTTCGATGAGGTGCGCCGCTTCGCCGACGAGACGCTCGCGCCGGAGATGCGCGCGAACGATGCCGACGCCGGCTTCTCCTGGGAGGAGATATCGTCGATTCCGGCACTGGCCATCGAGCCGGACGAGGAGGTGGTGACGCTGGTGAAGCAGCTTGCCGAGCGCAACGACCACGGCAAGGTCGCCTTCGGCACCGAAGCGGGGCTGTTTCAGACCCGCGGCGGGATCCCGACGGTCGTCTGTGGGCCGGGCCACATCGACCAGGCGCACAAGCCCGACGAATTCATCAGCCTGGAGCAGTTGAGGAAAGGCGAGGTCTTCATGGAGCGACTGCTCGACCGGGTCTGCGCCCGATGAGCGACATGCCGATCAACCTGCCCGATGTCGTCGCGGAAGTCCGGGCGGCCTTCGACCGCTACGAGGCGGCGCTCATGGGCAACGACCCGGACGTGCTGATCGAGAGCTTCTGGGACAACCCGCTGACGCTGCGCTACGGCATCGCCGAGAACCTCCACGGCATCGACGAGATCGCCGGCTACCGCAAGCAGCGCGCGGCCGGCGGCGGCTGGCACGGCCGCAAGCTGACCCGCACGGTGATCACGACCTACGGCCGCGACTTCGCGACGGCCAACACCGAATATGTCCGCGATGCCACGGGCAGGATAGGCCGCCAGAGCCAGACCTGGATGCGGACGCCCGACGGCTGGCGGGTCGTGTCGGCGCATGTCTCGCTGCTCGCGGAGCAGGACTGAAACGGGCTTCGTTTCGCGCTTTCCCATCCTCCCCCGTCGATCGACCGCGATTCACGCGGGGTGGCGGCGAAGCCACGCGGCGGCGTAGCTGCAGAGGGGGACGAGCGTGGTGCCCTCCGAACGCGCCTGTTCCACCACGGCCTGCATCAGCCGTCCGGCGGCGCCGGTGCCGCGCAGGGCGGGGGGTGCCTCGACGTGCGGGATGATCAGGTCGTTGCCGCGGCGGCGGTAGTCGGCGAAGACCACCTGGCCGTCGATCTCGAGCTCGAAGCGCGAGCGCGCGCGGTTGTCGATCAGTGTGTCGGTCATGCCGCCATCAACCTCCGATGGGATTCCAAGGTTCCCGATATTTGGGGGATGTCCCGGAATTCACTTGCCATTAACCATGCGGCTGATACCCGTTAACCAATACCGGGGGGTATCGAAGGGGCCGACATGCACTATATCGCCATCCTGACCTTCGTCGGGTTCGTCACGTTCGCCACGGGCGGACACTCCCAGACCTTCGGAAAAGCCTACGATGCCGTGATGCGCGGCGATGTGGACAGTGCCGTCAACCTGTTCACGAAGGCGTTGCGCAGCACGCTCCAGGACGCCGACAGCGGTCGCGACGATTGCGACTCGAAGGCGAAGATCGTCCTCATCCCCACCATCGACAGCACGCCGAGCGTGCGCTGCAGCTGATCCGTCGGCCCTTGCAGGGCGCCCGAACCGGCTGAGCGTTTCGGCGGATCGTTCCGGTGCTGGCCGATCTTTCATGCCGGCCGCGGCACCCGATGCCGCGACGAAGCGCCGGGAGCGTTCGCCTACGTGGTGGATGCGCGTGCGGCCGTGAACTCGGCGGCGAACGCTGCGACCGTGCCGGCGGCGATCGCCTCGCGCAGGCCGCGCATGAGGTCCTGGTAGTAGGTCAGGTTGTGCCAGGTCAGCAGCATGACGCCCAGGATCTCGCCCGCCTTGGTCAGGTGGTGGAGATACGCGCGGCTGTAGCTGCGGCAGGCGGGGCAGGTGCAGTCGGGATCGAGCGGCGCCTCGTCCTCGGCATGGCGGGCGTTGCGCATGTTGAGGGACCCGGTGCGCGTCCAGGCCTGGGCGGTGCGGCCGGAGCGGGTCGGGATGACGCAGTCGAACATGTCGACGCCGCGCAGCACGGCGCCGACGATGTCCTCGGGCTTGCCCACGCCCATCAGGTAGCGCGGCCGGTCGGCCGGCAGTAGCGGCGCCGTCACGTCGAGGGTGGCGAACATCGCCTCCTGGCCCTCGCCGACGGCGAGGCCGCCGATGGCGTAGCCGTCGAAGCCGATCGCCGTCAGCGCCGCCGCCGACTCGGCACGCAGGTCGCGGTGCACGCCGCCCTGGACGATGCCGAACAAGCCGTAGCCGTCGCGCGGCCGGAATGCGGCCTTGGAGCGTTCGGCCCAGCGCATGGATAGGCGCATCGATTCCGCCGCCTGCGCCTCGGTGGCGGGGAAGGGGGTGCACTCGTCGAACGCCATGGTGACGTTGGCGTCGAGCAGGTGCTGGATCTCGATGGAGCGTTCGGGCGTCAGGCGCTGATAGCTGCCGTCGACATGCGAGCGGAAGGTGACCCCGTCGGCGTCGAGCTTGCGCAGTCCGGCCAGCGACATGACCTGGAAGCCGCCGGAATCGGTGAGGATCGGCCCCGGCCAGTTCATGAAGCGGTGCAGGCCGCCAAGCTTCGCCACCCGCTCCGCCCCCGGACGCAGCATCAGGTGGTAGGTGTTGCCGAGGAGGATCTGGGCGCCGGTCTCGGCGACGGACTCGGGCAGCATCGCCTTCACCGTGCCGGCGGTGCCGACCGGCATGAAGGCTGGCGTGTCGATGGCACCGTGCGCGGTGACGAGGCGGCCGCGGCGCGCGGCACCGTCGTTGGCGAGGATGTCGAAGCCGAGGGTCATGGGGTCGACGGCTCCACGGGCATGTCGGCGCGATGCAGCAGGCTGGAATCGCCGAAGGAATAGAAGCGGTAGCCGGCCGCCACGGCATGGGCATAGGCGGACCGCATGCGCTCCAGCCCGGCGAAGGCGGCGACCAGCATGAAGAGGGTCGAGCGCGGCAGGTGGAAGTTCGTCATCAGCAGGTCCACGCAGCGGAAGCGATAGCCGGGCAGGATGAAGATGTCGGTCAGCCCGGCAAAGGCGCCGATGCGACCGTCCGGCGAGGCGGCAGATTCTAAGAGGCGCAGGGCCGTGGTGCCGACCGCGACCAGACGGCCGCCGGCGGCGCGGGCGGCGTTCAGCCGTTCCGCCGTCGCGGCGTCGATCACGCCGTACTCGGCGTGCATGCGATGCTCCCGCGCGTCCTCGACCTTCACCGGCAGGAAGGTGCCGGCGCCGACATGCAGGGTCAGCGTCTCGCGCTTCACGCCGCGCCCGTCCAGGACGGCGAGCAGATCGGGGGTGAAGTGCAGGGCGGCGGTCGGCGCCGCCACGGCACCGGGATGGGCGGCGAAGATCGTCTGGTAGGAGGCGGCGTCGCCGGGCTCCGGCCCGTCCGGCCGGCGGATATAGGGCGGCAGCGGCATCTCGCCGTGACGCTCCAGGGCCGCCAGCAGGTCCGGCCCGCCGCGGTCGAAGTCGAGCACCACCTCGCCGCCGTCGCGGCTGCGCACGGTCGCCGTGAAGCCGTCGCCGAAGCGCACCGTCTCGCCCGGCCGCAGGCGTCGTGCCGGCCGCGCAAAGGTGCGCCAGGTCGCCGGCCCTTCCTGCAGATGCAGCGTCACCTCGACCTGCGCCGCACCGCGCTGGCCGCGCAGCCGGGCGGGGATGACCCGCGTGTCGTTGAACACCATCACGTCGCCGGGCCGCAGCAGGTTGGCCAAGTCGCGCACGATCTGGTCGGCGAGACCGTCGGGCCGCACGTCGAGCAGACGCGCCGCATCGCGCGGCACCGCGGCGTGCTGCGCAATCAGGTCGGGCGGGAGGTGGAAGTCGAAGAGGTCGGTACGCATGGGCCGCCGGCGGGGAAGGGCGGGGATTACATAGGCCGGCGGGGCGGATTTCGCGAGCCGTGGCGTGCGCCGAGGCTCAGTCGCGTTGGCGGGCGATCAACGTCTTGATCAGTGCCTGCCGCGTTACGCCCAGGCGCTTTGCCTCGCGATCGAGGCCGTCGACCATCCAGGCGGGGAAATCGACGGACACCCGCTTGGTGTCCAGATTGGGCCGTCGCGCCTTTGACCAGTCGAGATGAGCGTCCACTTCCGCGCCGCCGTCGAACGCTTCGTCGAACTCACGCGCCTTCATAGTATTCGATCTTCCTGGTGCGCACCGCGCCTCGAGATGACCCGGCTGCGCGACTACCCGCGATGCGGCAGTATAGGAAAATCCGAACGACGATGGGAAACGCGTCATGTCCGATCATCCCGTACCCGCGACCGGCCGCTGCTTCTGCGGCGCCGTCCGCTACAGCTTCCCGAAAGCGCCCCTCGCGGTGCGGGCGTGCTGGTGCAGGGATTGCCAGTATCTGGCTGCGGGGAACGCGACGGTGAATGCGATCTTCGGCACCGAAGGGTTCTCGGCCAGCGGGCCACTGTCGGACTATGTGAGCACGGCGGACAGCGGCAGCGTGATGCACAGGCGGTTCTGTACGGCCTGCGGCACGCACATGTTCAGCGAGGCGGAGAGCCGGCCGCAGCTGGTGGTGGTGCGGGTGGGGACGCTGGACGACCCGGCGCTCGGCCGGCCGCAGGGAGTCATCTGGACGGGCTCTGCCCCCGCGTGGGGGCATGTCTTTCCGGATCTGCCCGGCTGCGCGGGGCAGCCGGGGCCGGTGTAGGCCGATTGAGTGCAGGCGGGCTGAGTGCAGGCGGACGAGAGGACGGGCCGGCGAACTTCGCGCGGCCCGTCCCTTGGCGCCTACATCAGTATCGCGATGATGATGATGACGATGAGCGGAGCGCCGAGCAGCCAGGCGAGGAGGGCGGGGACCATGGGTTTTCTCCCTGTTCGGTTCGGATCGCCTCAGCGACGGCGGGTCGCCGCGGCGTAGCGGAAGGCGACGTTGTTGTCGCGATGGTTTCCGCCCAGCACGGCGGCGAAATAGGCGGCGCCCGCGCTGACCAGCATGGTGGCGGCCAGGATGAAGGCGGTGATGACGCCTGCGACCCGCGCCCGTTCGGCGGCTTCGACCGCGGCCTGCCGGGCCTGCTCCAAGTCGGCGAGGACGGCGTCGATGCGGGCCTCGACCTGCGCCGGGTCCGTACCGGTCTGATCGGCGGCGAGCTGGATCAGGTAGGCACGGTCCTCGGGGGCGACTTCGCCCTCGGTGACGCTGCGCGAGAGGATGGTGGTCACCTCGTCGCGGACCTCCGGCGAGACGTCGACACCGCGCAGCAGGCGGTCGGTGAGATAGTCGCCGCTCTCGGCCATCACGCTGGCGGCCCCGCCGGCGGCGGCACCCGTGGCCGATGCGGTGATGCCCAGCGCGCTGCCGAGGCCCGCCGTCGCCATGAAGACGCCGAGCACCGCGCCGGTCGCCCAGACCATGACGCCGTGCGCACCGTCGCGCGTGTCGGATTCGTCCTCGGTGGCGTCGCCGAAGCGGCGGCGCATGCGGCCGGTGAGATAGCCGCCTGCACTGAAGCTGGAGATCGTCACCCAGACGAACCAGATGCCGGCCGCGATGGTCAGCCAGCGCAGCGAGACGCCTTCGCCCGCCTCGAGGGACGTCATCGACAGGCCGAGGCCGGAGCCGAAGGCGAAGAGCACGAAGGATATCGCGGATGCGAGGACCGCGCCGGCGATGATCGCCGGCCAGTCGATATAGGAGCCGTCATGCGATGCGGCGGGCAGTGCGGTCGCGGCGTGGCCGGGTGAGGGGCTGCCGGGTGTCGGGCTTACTGTGGCCATCGAAGTCCTCCTCGAGAGTGGCAGGCGTTACGGCCGGGGATCAGGCCAGGCCGATGAACGAGAGGATGAAGAGGACGACGACGACGACGCCGATGATGTAGAAGATGCTGCTCATATAGTTCCCCCATTGTTTCAGGCGCCGGCCGCGGCGGGATGCGGCACCGGCGCGACGCGGTGGTGCGGAAGCGGATCCTCCGTAGTCATCCGCGATAAACCGGCGCGCGCACATTGGTTCCGGAAGCGCCCGCGACAGGGGCGCCCGGTGGCGTGGGGAATGGAGAGGAGCGGACGGTGCCGGTGGCTAGGGCCCGGCGGCGCCCATCGCTGCCGCAAGTTCGGCGAAGTCCTTCACGATCAGGTCCGGCTGGTGCGGCGTCTCGCCGAAGGGGCGGCGGCGCCGGTCGATGAAGGCGGTGCGCATGCCGTAGGACTTTGCGCCGACGCAGTCGAAGGCGTGGTTCGCGACGAACAGGCAGGACGAGCGGTCGAGGCCGACGATCTCCTCGGCCTTGGCGTAGGTCTTCCAGTGCGGCTTGAAGTAGCCGGCCTCCTGGACCGAGATGACGTGGTCGAACGGGAAGCCGATATGCGGCCCCGCCGCCGCCAGCATGTCGCGGTCGCCGTTGGACAGGATGACGAGCCGGTAGCCCGCGCCGCGCAGGCGGTGCAGCGCCTCGATCACGTCGGGGAAGGGCTTCAGCGTCTCGATCTGCGCCACCAGCCAGCGCACCTCGTCCTGGGTGTAGGAGAGCCCGGCCCGGTCCATGACGTGCGAGACGGCGCGGTGGCCGATCTGCCGGTAGGGCGTGTGGCCGCGGTCGCAGAGCGCGTCGATCATCGAGTTTTCGTAGTGGGTGCGGCGCCACCAGGTGACGAACTGGTGCGGATTGCCGTCCCAGCCCTTGTCCCGCAGGAACGGCGTCACGGCCTCGGTGAGGCCGCTCTGCATGTCGACGACGGTGCCGTACTGGTCGAAAACCAGCGCCTTCACCTCGCGCGTCAGGACTTCGGGACGTTCCATGCGGCGCTTCTCCCTCGATGGCTGTCCGCCATCTTGGGGCCGCGGTCCGGCGGCGGCAATCGCGCCGCCTCCGGACCGGAGGGGAAGCGTCAGGCGGCCAGCGCCGCCAGCTTCGCCTTGCGGGATTTCATCAGCGGCTGGATCTTCGTGCCGAAGTTTTCGACGCCCGAGACGAATTCGTCGAAAGTCAGCATGACGCCCTGGACGCCGGGGACCGTCGCGACCTCGTCGAGCATGCGCGCGATGCTCTCGTAGGAGCCGACGAGGACGCCCTGATTGGTCGGCACGTTCGGGTCGCCGGTCAGCTTGCGCACGTTCACGGTGGCGAAGGGGTCCTTGGTCGGGTCGGCGCCGGCCTGGGCGCTGCGCCAGGCGAGGGCTTCAAGGTCGACGCCGGACTTGTAGAGCTCCCACTTGGCCCAGGCGGCCTCGTCGGTCTCGTCGGCGATGACCATCATCATGACGAGGGCGCCGACGTTGCGGCCGGTGCGCTCGGTCTCGGCGACCAGGCGGCTGACGCTGGGGGCGAACTTGGTCGGTTCGTTGACGCCGTAGCTGGTCATGAAATTGTAGTCGCCGTATTCGGCGGCGAACTTCGTTCCCTTGTCGCTCTGCGCGGCGCAGATGATCTCGACCGGCTTCTCCGGCTGCGGCAGCAGGCGGCAGTCGTCCATCTGGAAGTAGGTGCCCTTGAAGTCCGATTTTCCGGTCGCCCAGAGTTCGCGCATGATGTGCACGTATTCGGTGCAGTAGGCGTAGCGGTCGGCGAAGAAGATCTCGCCCGGCCAAATGCCCATCTGCTCGTATTCGGCCTTCTGCCAGCCGGAGACGATGTTGAGGCCGAAGCGGCCGTGCGAGATGGAATCGATCGTCACCGCCATGCGCGCCGCGAAGGCGGGCGGCACGGTCAGCACGGCGACCGAGGCGAAGATCTTGATGCGGCTGGTCACGGCGGCGAGGCCGGCCATCAGCGTGAAGGATTCGAGGTTGAAGTCCCAGTAGCGCGACGGCCCGCCATAGCCGCGCAGCTTGATCATCGAGAGGGCGAAGTCGAAGCCGTAGCCCTCGGCCTTCTGGACGATCTCCTTGTTGAGATCGAAGGTCGGCAGGTATTGCGGCGAGGTGGTGGAGATCAGCCAGCCGTTGTTGCCGATCGGGATGAAGACGCCGACGTCCATGGGATGGGCCTCGCGGGGTGCGGGATGCGTGGCCGGGACGGAGCAATCGGCGTGCCAGGGCAGGGACGGCGGGTTGTGTCAGTGCTGGCGGGCGCGGATGAGGAGGCCGGTGATCGTCGTCTCGCCGAGGAGCTTGCAGGCCTCGAGGCGGTGCAGGCCCTCGATCAGGACGAACCGCTCGCCGTCGGCCCGGACCAGGATGGCCGACTGCTGGCCCTCCTCGAGGATGCTCTCGGCGAGTTTCTCGACCTTGGCCGGGTCGAGGGTGCCGCGCAGCTTGGCCGGCACGTAGATGTTCGCGATCGGAAAGGACCGCTCCTTCATCATCGGCGCCGTCTCCATGAAGCCGCGCGTCGATGCAGCGTGACACGAAGGCGGCGTGGCTGTCCATGCGCCGCCTTCTGCGCCGGAGACTTCATGCAGGGGATGAACGGCCGATGGAGTGATCCTCAGAGACCGGTCGACCGGATCATGTCCTGCCGCAACGCCCGGTCAGGAGCCAGGCTTCAAAAAAGGGGATCCCTCCATGCCCGAGGTGCCAGTCCCCTCGGTGACGGCGCTGACGTCCGCATCCTCGATCGTCGGCGTCTGCCATGCCTTGCGGGTGCTGGGCGCAGCACCTTCCTCGGAGACCAGGACCGAGACGGTAGGATTGTTCACGATTGCGCTCCGCTATGGGACAAGACAGACGATATCGGCGCGAATGGTGGGGGTCGGGAGGAAGATTGTAAATAGTTGTCCGCAACCAAGGACGGATATACAGGATAGCGCCGCCGGCCCCTCGGCGATGTCCTTCCTGCTTTGGGTAGACCCAGGATTGTCTCCGCCGACCGACAAGGCATGCATGAGCGAGAGCGCACCCCGTCCGCCCCTTCAATATCGTATGTGCGGGTTGAACGTGGCGTCCGAGGTGGTTCTGCCGATGCGAACCCCCCTGGATCCGCATACGGGCCGGTCCCCCGACGTCATCATCGGGCTTGGCGAGGTTCCGCAGCGGATCGAGAATGCAAGGCACCAGGCGGTGTTGTGGTCGGCGGATGAAACCCGCTTCCTGCTCGCATTGCCGGGAATCGGCGGCTTCATGGCGGAGGAGGGGCGTCGCCTGACGCTGCAGCCCGCTCCCGGCGTCGCCGTGGACGACATTCTGGTCTTCGCCACCGGGACGGCCCTGGCCGCCATCCTCTATCAGCGCGGGGCCCTGCTCCTGCACGCATCGGTCGTCGTCCACGAGGGACGTGCCTTCGCCTTCTGCGGAGCCAGCGGGGCCGGAAAATCCACCCTCGCCGGCGCCCTCTGCCGAGCCGGCTGCCGGCTCCTGGCGGACGATCTCTGCGCGGTCGAACAGGCCGAGGGAGGCACCCCGACGGTCCAGCCCGACGGGCGGGTACTGCGCCTCTATCCGGACAGCATCGAACAGGTGGGGCTGCAGCGAGCGGTCGGTACCAAGGTGCGCCAGCAGGTCGAGAAGTTCCACGTGACCGCCCCGGCAAGCGACGCCGACGGTGACGCGGGCGTGCCTCTGGCGGCGGTGTATGTGCTCGCCGACGCCAACTCGGCGTACCCGCCCGGGATCACCCGCCTGTCGCCGCTCGATGGGGCGCACGTCCTTCTGCGCCAATCCTATCGCCGGCGGCTGGCCCTCGCCTACGCCCGGCAGGGCCGGCCGCCGGCGCGCATGGCGGCGCTCCTGTCGCATGCTCCGGTGTACCGCCTGCATCGGCCGCGGGACTTCGCGAAACTCGACGATACGGTGGCGCGGCTGATGGCCCACTGGGACGCCCCGATCTGAGGAGGAACGGGTGGCCTTCTTCCCTCCGGGCCTCGTCTGGCTCGCCTCCTATCCGAAATCCGGCAATACCTGGATGCGCGTGCTCCTCTCCAATCTGCTGGGGGACGCGGCGGAGCCGGCCAGTATCAACAATCTTTCGGCAGAGACCGCTCTCGGCAGTTGCTGGCGGTTCGGCGACGACATGCTCGTCGATGCAGACTTGCTCGACGGGGAGGAACTGGAGCGGATGCGGGCGCTCCACTGCGAGTCCGTCGCAGCCGGCCTGACATCGCCCTTCTTCTGCAAGACGCACGACCGGTTTGAGGGGCGCGCCGGGACGCCTGTCCTCGGCACCGGCGCGCGCGCCGCCGTTTATATCGTCCGCGATCCCCGCGATGTCGCAATATCGCTGTCTCACCACGCCAGCGCGTCGCTGGACGAGGCGATCGCACTGATGGCCGATGAGAAGCGCCTGATCGGCGGTGGGTTGCAGGTCCTTCAACTGCTGGGCGATTGGCCAAGCCATGCCTCGGGATGGACCGAGCAAAGTCACACGCCGATCAAGGTCGTTCGCTATGAAGACATGCACCGAGACGCATTCGGCACTTTCCAAAGTGTGATCGCCTTTCTGAACGGCCATGCGACGGAAGCGGAGATCCAGCGCGCCGTGGCCAACTCTCGACTGGAAGAACTGCAGCGCCAGGAGGCCGAGAAGGGCTTTCGCGAGCGCATGCAGGGCCAGGAGCGGTTCTTCCGGTCCGGCCGGACCGGAAGAACCGCTCCTGGCC
>Ga0114915_1001296_pt1 | contig 10857 bp, 12 predicted proteins | sample MalvirAntarct_55_FD_87288 | JGI IMG/M metagenome (GOLD analysis project Ga0114915, IMG submission 87288) | Marine viral communities from the Global Malaspina Expedition - Malaspina viral metaG Antarct_55 | ecosystem: Environmental > Aquatic > Marine > Oceanic | place: South Georgia Island...
ATGTAGAACCGCCGCATCGCAGTGCCCGCCGCGAGGGCGGGCCGACCTCAGTCGATGGGCGGAAACATGCAGGAACTCGGCCACGGTTTCTACTGGCAGGAGATGGAAGTCGGTCGAAAGTTCAAGACGATCGGCCGCAGCGTCTTCGAGACCGACGTGCTCTCCTTCACCGGCGTCACCGGCATGAACGAGCTGCTGTTCAACAATCTCGAATATATCGAGCACGAATCGCCGACCGGCAAGCGCATCGCGCCCGCCGTGCTGGTGCTGGCGCTGGCCGAGGGCCTGGTGATGCAAGGTACGCTGCAGCACACCGGCATGGCGTTCCTGGGCATGGAACTGGACATGAAGGGGCCGGTCGTCATCGGCGACACCATCCATGTCGAGCTGGAGGTCGTCGAGAGCCGCGCCGCCAGCAAGGGCAACCGCGGCTTCGTGCGCACCAAGAACAGCGTCGTCAACCAGCGCGGCGAGACGGTGCTGATCTATACGCCGCTGCGCATGATGAAGGGCCGGCCCGAAGCCGCGTAGGCCCCATACATGAGGCAGGGCGCATGAGCACCGTCGACCTCGTCAGCTTCGACGTCTACGGCACGCTCGTGCGCTTTCACGAGGGCGTGCGCGGCGCGCTGGCCGAATCGCTGAAGGAGCGGGGGGCGCCGCCGGAGACGCTGGAGCGGCTGCATCCGCATTTCCGCGCGACCCAGGCGCCGCTGCAGAAGGGCGGCTGGCGTCCCTATGCGGAGATCCTGAGCACCGGGTTGGAAACGGCCCTCGGGGACTTCGGCTTCTCCTATGCGCCGCGCGACGGCGAGCGGCTGGTGGCGGCGGTCAGCGATGCCGGACCGTTCGACGAGGTCCCCGCCGTCCTGGCCGAGATCAAGCGGCGGGCGAAGCTGATGTTCATCTCGAACACCGACGACGCGATGATCGCCCGCAACGTCGCGCTGATCGGCGTGGAGCCGGACTATCTGGTGACGGCGGAGCAGTCCCGGCTCTACAAGCCCGACCACGGCATGTTCCGCTTCGCCTATGGCCGGGCCGGCGTGCCGATCGAGCGGATCACCCACGCCGCCGCCGGCTTCTTCCACGACATCGAGCCGGCGTATGCCCTGGGACTGCGGCGCATCTGGATCAACCGGCGCGGCGAGACCGGCGACCCGGCCTTCGGCCCCTATGCCGAGATGCCGGACATGACGCGGCTGGTCGAGACGATCTGGCCGGACTGACTGTCATTGGGCCGAGCGTCATTGGCCTAAGCCTCAGCCAGCGTAGCCGCAGGCCCGCAGCGCTGTCAGCATATGCGGCGGCGGCGGCGCCTCGACCGTGATCGGGTCGCGGGACGGGTAGAGCGGCACGGTGACCGCACGGGCGTGCAGCAGCAGCCGCTCGCCCTCGGCCGGCGTGCCGTATACCGGATCGCCGACGATGGGACAGCCCAGCGCCTTGCAGTGCACGCGGATCTGGTGCGTCCGCCCCGTCCGCGGCCGCAGCTCCAGCCAGGTGCGGCCGTCGGCACTGCCCAACGTCCGCCAGTCGGTGACCGCCGTCTGGCCCGCGGGGTCGACGTCCATGCGCCAGTTCGCCTTGCCGGTGCGCTTGAGCAGCGGCGCGTCGATGGTGCCTTCCGGTTCGGCCGGCGCCCCCGCGACGATCGCCCAGTAGACCTTGCCGATGCGGCCGTTGCGGAACAGTTCGCCCAGCTTGCGCAGCGCCTTGCGATGCCGCCCGATGATCAGGCAGCCGCTGGTATCGCGGTCGAGGCGGTGCGCCAGCGCCGGAAGGCGGGGCAGGCCGAACCGGAGCGCGTCGAAGCCCTGCTCGATGTTCGGCCCGCCGCCGGGCCCCGCATGCACGGGAATGCCGGCCGGCTTGTCGAGGACGAGCATCAGTCCGTCCCGGTAGAGCAGACGGGTCTCCAGATCCGGAAGGCTCACTTCCTGCCCGGCAGCATGACGCCGAGGGGGCGGCCACCGAGCACGTGCATGTGCAGGTGCGGCACCTCCTGGTGGCCGTTCCCGCCATTGTTGGCGATCACCCGGAAGCCGTCGGCGGCCAGGCCGCGCGACCGCGCGACCGCGCCGATCGCGCGGTTGAACGCCGCGAGTTCGGCGTCCGAAGCCTTCTCGGAGAAATCGTCCCAGTGGACGTAAGGACCCTTCGGGATCACCAGCACGTGGACGGGCGCCTGGGGCGCGATGTCGTCGAAGGCGAGGACATGGTCGTCCTCGTAGACCTTCTTGCACGGGATCTCGCCGCGCAGGATCTTCGCGAAGATGTTGTTCGGATCATAGGCTGCGGGCATCGATCGGCTTCTCCTTCCACGCGATTCGGCGGACTGTAGTATGGAGCGGCCGCCGGGTCAGCGCCTAAGCAGCCGAGACGGCGGGCATCCCACAGGCCGCCGTCTTGACGACGACGGCGGCCAGGCGCAGCAGGCGGCCGGTGTCGCGCCGTCGCCCCAGCCGCGCCACGACGATGCGCGACGCGAGCCTGCCGGCATCGAAGAACAGGGCGTCGCGACCGCGTATTTCCTCTCCAATCCGGCTCCGGTAGATCTGGGCACGCAGGGTGGTCAGGCAATGCAGACCCGAAAGCGGGTCCAGCACTTCCTCATCCCCGTCGGCATCCGACAGCACGACGACCGCGCGCAGCGGAACCGGCGTCGTGGCGAAAGACCCGGGCGTGGGGAGACGGTACTTGTCGAAGCGGTCGGCGATCGTTTCCAGCCCCGATGTCGCGATGGCCGCACGATCCAGCGCATCGCGCCAAAGCTTCACCTGCGGCAGCAGCGGCCACGCCAGCGGCATCCCGTCCGCGAACGTGATCGGCGTGACGTCGTCGGCGATCAGCGGATATCCGGCCTGCACAAGGGTGTGTGCCAGCGTCGACTTTCCCGCGCCGGACGATCCCGCGATGGCGACCGCACCGTCGCCGATCTGGAGGGTGGATGCGTGGAGAGGCAGGATGCCGCGCTGATGGAAAATCGTGCCGATCGCCGTGCCGAGCAGGAAGGTCCGCAGATGCGACTCGCGCCCGGGCTCGACCAACGGTTCGACCGTGATGGATCGGCCGCCGTCCACCCGGAAGCGGCCGACATCGGCGACATCGAGCGTCAGCGAGCCGTCCGGGCCGATCGTCTGCCCCGGCCCGCTCGTCGCAACCCTGCCGATGACGATCCTCACGTCGGCCGGCGCGTCGTCGGAGGCGGCTGACGACAGGCCGGGTATCCCGATCTCGCTCTCGATCGTGAGACCACCGAGCGCACCGCGATGACGTTCGCGCGGCATCACTGGTTTCCGCCTTCCATCCGGCGGATGAAACGGCCCATCGCGAGGCCGCGCAGAAGTGCCAGACGATACGCCTGGGTCACCTTGTGCGTGTGCCAGCCCCCGGTCGGCCAGTCGTCGACCAGCCTCTTCAACTTCGGCAGATCCAGGCAACGGCTGGCGAGCGGACTGGCCTCCAAGCGCTCGATCTCTTCCGCGATTTCGTCGCGGCAACGCGTCAGCGACTCGTGCCAGTCGACCGCCTGGTAGCCCTTCCGCTCCTTGGGATAGATCGTGCGTGCCGGAAGCACGTCACGTGCGAGCCGCTTCAGGATGCGCTTCTCGATCCCGCGGTGCAGGAAATAGCGCGTCGGAAGTGCGAGGCAGAACTCCACGACGCGCCGATCCATCGTCGGGTCACGGTGGTCGACCCCGAACGCCGCGCGATAGCCGGCGGAAAAGCTCGATAAGTCGACCCGCTCCAACACCGCGATGCGCATGGAGTGGCCGTCGACCCAGGGCTGATAGTCGAGATTCCAGTTCGCATCGGCCGCAAGAGCCCTGTAGTCGACTTCCCGCGCGAACTCCGGCGCCAGGGCGGTATAGGTGAACGGATCCGTCATGTCCTTTCGGCGCCGGTCGTAGGCGCGCCAGACCTGGCGAGGTACGAGGGGGAGAAGACTGGTGCCGACCGCCATGCGCAGGCCGCGCGGTCGATTGCGCGCAACGTGGAATACCTCCAGCAGCCACCGCCCGATGTGCCCGCCGCGGAGCATCTCCGGCAGGTGCTCCCTGCCGTGATAGCTGACCGTCATGTTTCCCATCTGGCCGGTCAGCATGACGGTGATGCGTTTTGCCCGCGCCTGCCGTGCGATCTCGTCTCCCCACATCAGGTTGCACGGGTTGACAGGCGGGTGGTCCATCGTCTGAACCGCCATGTCCAACCCCTCGAGCGGCGTGCGCTCTTCCGGCCGGACGAGATGGTGGTCGATGTTCGGATACATCGCCGCGACTGCCGCCGCCCCGGGGCCTTCGTCGCCCGGCCGACCGTCCAGCCCCCGCGCGTCGTAGCCTTCTCGCGGCACGGACGTGAATGCGCTCAGACGCTGCCCCTCGGCGGCCAGCAGTCGGGCGGCGGTGGCGGTTACGATTCCGCTATCCATTCCCGAACTGAGATGGCTTCCGATACCGCCGATCGCCCTGAACCTGCACTGCACCGCCTTGTCGAGCAGTTCTCGCAGCTGCTCGACCGCCGCGTCTTCGCTTCCCGGGTCGCGGGAGCCGGCTGCCGGAAAATCCCAGTACCGACGGATCTCTATCCCGGTCGAACTGGCGGTCAGGACGCTGCCCGGCTCGAGCGGGATGATGTCGGAGAACAGGCCCCCGCGCCTGCCCGGAAGAAGGAGCAGGGCGCGTGCAATCCGAAGCTCGTCGATCCGCTTCGGGATGTCGGGCAGGCTGTGCAGTCCTTTAGGCATCGACGCGACTGCGAAAAGACTGTCACTACGGTAATAGTGCAGACCGTATTCGCCGAGCGCATCGCGCGCGCAGATCAGCCGGTGCCGCCGGCGATCCCAGTATGCGAAGGCAAAGGAGCCGATCAGCCGGGGGATACCTTCTTCGCCCCATGCTTCCAACACGCGCAGAAGAAGCTCCGAGTCCGGCATGCCTTTCTGTGCGGCGGACTCCAGCCCCAGCGCCCGCCCCAACTCGTCGCGATTGTCCAGCCGACCTGCCGCGGAGAGGACCATGGTACCGTCGCCGCCCGTGCGCGGCTGGCGGTCGCCGCGATCCTCCGGCACGAGATTCATGCGACAGTGGCCGAGGCCGACGCCTCCCTCCGACCAGGCGTCGCTGCCGTCGGGCCCGTACATGCGCAGCGCGGAGGTCATCCGCTGGATGTCGTCGCCGACGGGACGTCCGTCGAAACGCCAGATCGCCGAAACCGCGCTCATCGCCCCGCCTCCGCGCGCCGCGCCCCATGGGGGGCGAAGACGTGCAATACCGTAAACCCAGCCGCAGCGCGGCAGCCCACCACCGGCACCCCGCCGTCCTTCACCCACACGTGGGCGTGCAGGCCCTTCTCGTCGTTCCGCGCGACGCCGTAGTAGAGCACGACCGGGATGCCGCGGCGCCGCAGCATCGAATGCGCGGCGATCGCCTGGGGAAAGCAGACGAAGGGCAGCGGCCCCCTTTCGGCGAGCGCGCGGATGGCCCAGGACACCCGCCGGACGGCCTCGCGCCGGTCCGCCTCGTCGAGATCCGGCGCATCGAAGGGGCGCGCCATCCAGGCCGTCAGCGATTTGAAAGGGCGGGTGTGCAGCCTGATCCAGCCGGTCGCCATGCTGAACGTGGCTTCCAGCAGCAACCCGTAATCGCCGAGCGGTCTTCGGAAGCGCCTCAGTCGCATGCTTCAGTCCACACGGACGAGGCCGTTCTCCGCGAGCTGCTGAAGAAAGGCCACCGTCTCACGCCGGCAGACGTCGGCGGGAACGTCGTATTCCGCGCCGAGCGCCTCGGTCAGCGTGGCCAGCGAGCGCGGCTGTTCGAGCAGTTCCCAGATGCGCGTGCCCACCGGGCTCAGGCCCATGTAATTGCCGGATTCGATATCCAGCATGACCAGCTCGCCATCGACTTCGACCGCGACGGGCTCGGCCGTCCTGGCCACCATGCTGCTCTCACTGATTTCCATCACCGTCCCCTATGCCGGAGCCATGGGGGTACAGCCGCGTTGCACGCGACGCAACATGGATCGGATGTACGCCTGTCTCACCGGCCGCCTCGGAAGATATCAGACCGCGCCTTGCGCCCGTAGCGCCGCGATCCGGGCGTCGTCGTAGCCGAGGCCGCGCAGGATATCGTCGTTGTCGGCGCCCATCGCCGGCGCCGCGTTCGCCAGCGGCGTCTCGCCCGGTGCACGGATCGCAGGGCCGACCGTGCCGACGTCCGTGCCGCTCGGGTGCGCCAGCGGGACGATCCGGCCGGTGTCGCGCACGAACGGATTGTCGAGCGCGGCTTTCATGTCGTTGACCGGCGCCGCCGGTACCTTGCCGCCGAACAGCGCCAGCCATTCCTCTGTCGTGCGATGCGACAGGGCTTCGTCCAGCATCTCCGTCACGCGGTCGCGATTGCGAAGACGGTCGGCGAAGGTGGCGAATTCCGGGTCGTCCGCCCATTCCGGATGGCCGACGGCGTGCGCCAGGACCGCCCAGAACTTCTCCTTGTTGCACATGATGAAGATCCAGCCGTCGGCCGTGCGGTAGAGCTGCGACGGCGTCAGGTTGGGATGCGCCGAGCGCGGTTCGCGGCCCTGATTGACGCCGGCCGTCAGGTACCATGCGCCGACATAGCAGAGGTTCGAGAGCGCGGTGTCGAACAGGCTGACGTCCAGGTCGCGGCCGGTGCCGGTCACGCGCGCCTCGACGATGCCGGACAGCATGGCGATCGCCGCCTGCAGCCCGGTCGAAAGGTCGACCAGCGACAGGCCCATGCGCGCCGGCGGCCCGCCGGGCTCTCCCGTCACCGAGAGATAGCCGGCCTCGGCCTGCATCAGATAATCGTAGCCGGGCCAGGCGGCGCGCTCGCCATCGCGGCCGTAGGCGGACAGGTGCACGCAGACGACGCGCGGGTTGACCGCCTTCAGGTCGTCATAGGTCAGGCGCAGCTTCGCCGGCTGGTCGCCCCTGAGGTTGTTCAGCACGCCGTCCGCCCCGCGCACGAGGTCGTGCAACACGGCCTGGCCTTCCGGATGCTTCAGGTTCAGCGTGATGCTGCGCTTGTTGCGGTTGAACGCCTGAAAGAACAGGCTGTCGCCCTTGGGCAGCGGATCCTGCGCATGGCGGACGTGGCGGCCGACGTCGCCGGCCTCGGCCACGTTCTCGACCTTGATGATCTCCGCGCCCAGGTCGGCCAGCTGCAGCGTGCCGAACGGACCCGCGCCATACTGCTCGACGGCGACGATCCGCACCCCTGCGAGCGGCAGCATCAGGCCGGATTCCGCTGCACGAGCTGGCGGGCGATGATGATCCGCTGCAGCTCGTTGGTGCCCTCGCCGATGCACAGCAGGGGCGCGTCACGATAGTAGCGCTCGATGTGGAATTCCTTGGAATAGCCGTAGGCGCCGTGGATGCGCATCGCCTCGGTGGCGTTCTCCAGGGCGGCCTCGGTGGCGAACAGTTTCGCCATGCCGGCCTCCATGTCGCAGCGCTCGCCGCGGTCGTAGGCGGCGGCCGCCTGCATGGTCAGGAGGCGGGCCGCCTCCAGCCGGGTCGCCATGTCGGCCAGCTTGATCGCGATCGCCTGATGCTCGGCGATCGGCTTGCCGAAGGTCTGGCGCTGCTGGGCGTAGCGGACCGAATCCTCCATCGCCGCCCGGGCGACGCCGATGCCGCGCGCCGCGACGTTGATCCGGCCCAGTTCCAGGCCGCCCAGCGCATGGCGCAGGCCGTAGCCCTCCTCGCCGCCGATCAGGTTGGCGGCCGGGATGCGGTAGTCGTCGAAGATCAGCTCGGCGGAATCGATGCCCTTGTAGCCCAGCTTCTCCAGCTTGCGGCTGACCGTGAAGCCCGGCCCCTTCGGCGCGATGAACAGGCTGGTGCCCTTGTGCCGCGGCTCGGCGCCCGGATCGGTCTTCACCAGCAGGGCGAAGCAGGAGCCGTAGATGCCGTTGGAGATCCAGGTCTTGGTGCCGTTGACGACATAGTCGTCACCGTCGCGCCGCGCCGTCATGCGGATCGCCTGGAGGTCGGTGCCGCAGTTGGGCTCGGTCAGAGCCAGCCCGCCGCGGATCTCGCCGGTGGCGAACTTCGGCAGCCAGGTCCGCTTCTGCTCCTCGGTGCCGAAGCGGGCGACCGCCGCGGACATGATCAGGTGCGAGTTGAAGATGCCCGACAGCGACATCCAGACGGCGGACACCGCCTCGACGATCTTCGCATAGGTCGTCACCGGCAGGCCGAGACCGCCATATTCCTCGGGGATGACGGCGCCGAACAGGCCGAGCTCCTTCATCCGCTCGACCATCTCCTCCGGATAGCGGTCGGCGTGCTCGAACTCCAGCACGTAGGGCCGCACGTCGCGATCGAGGAACTTGTGGACGGCGTCGAGGATCTGCGCCTCGGTCTCGGCGGTATGGGCGGAGGTCATCTCTGCGCGTGTACCTCTGGTCTGCAGGGGCAGGGCTCGCCCCGCCCGCCCGCGTGCGACATCCGGGATCCCGGATGTCCGATGGAGGGGCGGCGCAAGCCCCGCCCCTCCGAATCACCGGAATCAGCCGCCGAGGCTCTCCTCGAGGTCGAGCGCCTCGCCGAGGCCGTCGAGCGACAGGACGAGGTCACGGATCCGCTCCGCCCGCTCGCGGCTGACCGCCATCATCGCGTTGTCCATGTACTTCGCGACGATGTCGTCGGTCGACAGCGGCCGGTCCCCCGCGCCCCTGTTCTTCGCCTCGCGGTGGCGCAGGGTGCGGCCGTCGACGGTCTCGATCACGACCTCGCCGGAATAGTAGTTCGGGAAGGGCGAATCCGGATCGACCTCGTAGTCGACCTTGGCGGCGAGTTCGAGGATGGCCCGGTCGCCGGTCACCTCCGGCTCCAGTTCGGCGAGGCCGAACTTGCCGCGCAGCACGCAGGCCGCGACGATGTAGGGGATGCTGAACTGCGCCTCGTAGGCGCCCTGCGGCACGCGCTTCGCCGCCAGCGGCTCGCAGACGACCTTGACGGTCGGCGCCGGCATCCGTGCCAGCACCCGCTTGATCTGCTCCGCCTTCAGGCCGTGCTCGGCGACGAGGGCCAGGGTGGCGTCGGCGGTCGCATGGTTGAAGTGGCAGGCCGGGAACGGCTTCACGGCGCTGCGCATGACCTCCCAGCGGTCGAACATCGCCTCGGTGGCACGCTCCATGTGCACGTCGGCCGCGAGCGGGCCGAGATGCGCGTTCCACAGGCCGAACCGCCCCTCATAGGCGCGCTTCGGTCCGACGAAGCCGTGCTTCGCCATCGCCGCGGCGGTGATGCCGGAGACCGCCGCCCAGCCCGGGTGCATCCGCTTCGTCCAGGCGCCGTCCTCGAGGAACTCCAGGCTGCCCGACCCCATCGAGAGCGCGATGCCCTGCGCCATGGCGAGCTGCTCGTCGCTGGCGCCGAACAGCTTGCCGGCGGTGATCGCGCAGCCGAAGGCGCCGAGGATGCCGGTCGGATGGAAGCCGACGAGGTGCCACTGGCCCTCGGTGACCGAGCCGATCCGGCCGATCACCTCGTGGCCGGCTACATAGGCCGCCAGCAGGTCCTTGCCGGTCTGCCCCTCCTGCGCCGCGACGCCGAGCGCCGTCGGCAGCAGCGAGCAGGTGATATGCGTCGCCGCCTGGATGTGCGTGTCGTCGTAGTCGAGCCCGTGGATCAGCACGCCGTTGACGAGGGCCGCGTCGCGCAGGGGCAGACGCGTGCCCATGCCGATGACCGCATGCTCGCCGGGGCCGCCGAGCGAGCGCGAGGCGTTCACCGTCCGATGCGCGAAATCGTAGCGGGTCGATGCCAGGGCGATGCCGACGGAATCGAGCATCAACTCCTTGGCGCGCTGCCGCACCGCCGCGGGGATGTTGTCGTAGGTGATGGCGTTGGCGAACCGGGCCAGCGTCTCGGCGATGTTGGCGCCGGGCTGGATGGCGGGGACGGTGGTCTCGCTACGCTTCGTCGGAAACGGGATAGCGGTGCTCATCGCGGCATCCTCCTGCAGCGGTGCCCATTCCGGGCATTCTATAGACGCCCGCCGCCCGTTCTGCACGACGGTAGGCCGCGGCCGCTCCGCCGGTCCCGATGCCTCGGAACCGGTAGAGCGGATCCGATCAGATATCGACGCGGCGCTTGCCGATGATCGCCAGGAATTCCCGGCGCGTCGCCTCGTTGTCGCGGAACTCGCCGAGCATGCGGCTGGTCACCGTCTGGACGTCCGGCTTGTAGACGCCGCGCGTCGACATGCACTCGTGCACGGCCTCCAGCATGACCGCGACGCCGCGCGGCTTGAGCACTTCGGCCAGGGTGTTGGCGATCTGCGCCGTCATCTTCTCCTGGATCTGCAGGCGCTTGCCGTAGACCTCGACGACTCGCGCCAGCTTGCTGATGCCGACGACGCGGTTGGTCGGGATGTAGGCGACGTGCGCCTTGCCGATGATCGGGGCGACATGGTGCTCGCAGTGGGATTCGAAGCGGATGTCGCGCAGGACGATCATCTCGTCGTAGCCCTCGACCTCCTCGAAGGTGCGGGCGAGCATGTCGGCCGGGTCCTCGTTGTACCCGTTGAACCAGTCTTCCCACGCGCGCACGACCCGGCCGGGCGTGTCGAGCAGGCCGTCGCGATCCGGATCGTCGCCCGTCCAGCGCAGCAGCACACGGACGGCGGCCTCGGCCTCCTCGCGGCTCGGACGTTCGATCTTCCGTGGCGTGTCCAGATGAGCACGCTCGAGATCGAGTGGGGTGGTCGAACTCAAGGCAGAATTCCTTTCGTCTGGCGCCGCCGGCGGCTTTGCCCGCCGGGAGGATGTGGGCGCAAAGTCGCCACGGTCAACAATGCCGGCATACGCCGACGATCAATGTACGGA
>Ga0114915_1001299_pt1 | contig 10828 bp, 10 predicted proteins | sample MalvirAntarct_55_FD_87288 | JGI IMG/M metagenome (GOLD analysis project Ga0114915, IMG submission 87288) | Marine viral communities from the Global Malaspina Expedition - Malaspina viral metaG Antarct_55 | ecosystem: Environmental > Aquatic > Marine > Oceanic | place: South Georgia Island...
AAAGAAATCCAATCCCATGTGCCAGGAAATAAACTAGCAATTGCTCCAAAACCACCTACTTGTGTAGCACCTTCAGATGTAAATACATATTTAAATTGTTTTACATAGTCTGTTAAAACATTATACCCATAGTTAATTCCTCCTCCTAAACTTTCAATAAAACTATATTTCACTTGCTTATAGGAATTTACATATTCTAAGCCGTAATTATTAATCCCAATAGTACCGTCTTCTCTTGGAGTTACTTTCAATGTTTCTAAGTCCCGGTTTCTATCGATATTTAAAGTAATTTCCTGAGCAGGATTTGCTTTTATATTCTCTGATAAACTTGCCCAATTTAGAGTCGCTACTCCATTAACTGATAAAATTTTATCACCTTTTAGTAATCCAGCTTTTTCAGCGGGATAACCTGGAATAATAGTATCTAAAACGTTACTTCTTACAGGCTGAAAAGGTCTTAATTCTCCTGCTTTAAACATGGTCATACCAACATCCTCTGGAATCGAAATTGTTTCCGTATTTCCATCGCTGTGCCTCACGGTCAGTGAATTAACATCTCTTAAGAATAAGTAACGGTTTAAATCATTTAAATTTTCAAAATCTTCTCCATTGAGCTTTAAAACTTTATCCCCATTTTTAAAACCTAGGTCTTTAAATGTTTGAGAAACAGCAAAACCATTTGGCAATTCATCATTGGTTACAATTTTTTGACCTACAAAGAAAAAAATGCATATATAAATTACAAACCCAACAATAATATTAACAGTAACACCACCTAACATAATAATTAAACGCTGCCAAGTTGGTTTCGATCTAAATTCCCAAGGTTGAGGGGGCAAGGCCATTTGCTCTTTGTCCATACTCTCGTCAATCATTCCAGATATTTTTACATATCCTCCAAGTGGTAACCAACCAATACCATAAACAGTTTCTCCTATTTTCTTTTTAAATAAAGAGAACTTTATATCAAAAAAAAGGTAAAACTTCTCTACACGAGTTTTAAATAATTTGGCAGGTATAAAATGCCCCAATTCGTGAAGGACAATTAGTAAAGAAAGGCTTAGAAGCAATTGTAATGCTTTAACAGCAAATGGACTCATAGTCTATAAAATTAGGGTGCAAAAATAGATAATTAATATTATAAATCTCTTTTACCTTAAGTTTATTACCTTTTAATTAACTATTTAAGTTAGCTCCTGTAATTTGTTTTAAAATAAAAAAACTATAATTCTTTTGTAAAGTCACTAATAATGATATTTTGAAAACATTTGGGACCAAATTTTACTTGTAATTTGATAAAAGTCTCCTAACTTTGTTTTTTAAAAAAAAGACTTTTAAAGTATGCTTTTATTTTTTTCCAAGTATAAAATTTTTGGACTTGTACTATTGATTCTTTCCATCATCATTATTTCAATCATATATCAAGTTTTAAAACCTAATGAGGTTTTACCAATATTTCAACCAGCGAAAGTGAATGCTGAACTAGTAGATAGTACCATACAACATGTAAAAAAGTATCATATAATTTCTGACTTTTCATTAATCAATCAAAACGGGAAAACCATTACTCAAGAAGATTATAAAAATAAAATATATGTAGCAGATTTCTTTTTTACCACCTGTCAAACTATTTGTCCCATAATGACAGATAACATGCTTGAAGTCCAAAACAAATTGAAAAATGATTCTACAGTCATGTTGTTGTCACATTCGGTTACGCCAAAAATCGATTCGGTTGCTCAATTAAAAAAATACGCGCTTAAAAAAGGAGTAGATGACACAAAATGGAATCTTGTTACTGGAGAAAAAAAAGAAATTTATAAACTTGCAAGAAAATCATATCTCGCAGTTAAAACCAATGGTAATGGTGATCAATATGATATGATACATACTGAAAACTTTGTTTTAATAGACAAGAAAAAAAGAATTCGAGGGTTTTATGATGGAACTGATGATTTAGAAATACAACAACTTTTAAAGGATATCGAAATATTGAAAAGAGAAAATTAATACGCCTATTATTAGGAGTGTTAAATCTTTTATTAAACAACGTTATTCCATGTCAATATGTTAGTTTACATTTGGTTTAAAGTGAATCTAAAAAAAAATGCTTTCTATTGCGTCTTTAAAAATTGGTCAACGAGCGGTTATAAAAGACTTCTCTGTAGATGTAGTCCCCTTAAAACTGTTAGAAATGGGATGTCTTCCTGGTAATGAAGTAACTTTAATACAAGAAGCTCCTTTTAAAGACCCATTATATCTTACTATTAATGGTAGTCATTTAGCTATTAGAAAAGAAATGGCTTGCAAGATTGAAATTGAACTTATCAATGGCTAAACAAATAAATGTTGCACTTATTGGTAATCCAAATACAGGAAAGAGCTCTGTATTTAATATCCTAACTGGACTTAGTCAAAAAGTTGGAAATTATCCAGGAATTACGGTTGAAAAAAAACAAGGAACCTGCCAACTTGAAAGAAATTTAAAAGCGCATATCATTGATCTTCCGGGAACTTATAGTTTAAATGCTTCTTCCTTAGATGAAAATGTTGTTATAGAATTACTACTTAATAAAAAAGATAAAGATTATCCAGATGTAGCTGTTGTTATTGCTGATATTGAGAATTTAAAAAGAAACTTACTCTTATTTACACAAATAAAAGATCTTAGAATTCCAACTATTTTAGCAATTAATATGGCTGATAGAATGAAACGGAAAGCCATTTCATTAAATATTAAAGAATTAGAAGAAAAATTAGGAACTAAAATTGTTTTAATAAGTTCTAGAAAAAAAACTGGGATTGAAGCGCTAAAGAATTTAATTTCAAATTACAATTCGCTCTCCTTAACACCTTGTATAAATTCTTCTAAAATTGCTCCCGAATATTTTAAACGCCTTCAAAAAACTTTCCCAAATCAAGATTTATATAAATTATGGCTGGTGGTTACCCAGGATGTTAATTTTGGAAAGTTAAATAGAAAGAAAATAAATGGAATCCAGCCCTTTCAAACAGAGTCTAAACCTAATTTAAAACGATTACAGCAAAAAGAAACCATTGCCCGATATCTATTTATTAATGATACCTTAAAAAAGACATTATCAATTGATTCAAAAAATGCAAAAGATTTAAGAAGTAGGTTCGATAAAGTATTAACTCATAAGTTTTGGGGTTATGTGATTTTCTTTGCTGTTTTATTATTGATTTTTCAAGCTATATTCGATTGGAGTACCTATCCAATGGACTTTATTGACAATTCATTTACAATGTTAAGTGAATGGTTAAAAAATAACTTACCTCCTGGTGTGTTTTCAAATTTAATTACGGAAGGAATCATACCTGGACTTGGTGGTATTGTAATTTTTATTCCACAAATTGCCTTTTTATTTCTATTTATTTCTATTTTAGAAGAAAGTGGTTATATGAGTCGTGTGGTCTTTTTAATGGACAGGATTATGCGTCGTTTTGGATTAAGTGGAAAAAGTGTTGTACCATTAGTTTCTGGTACTGCTTGTGCAATTCCTGCGATTATGGCTACTAGAAATATTGAAAATTGGAAAGAACGCCTTATTACTATTTTAGTAACGCCATTTATAACTTGTGCAGCTAGATTACCTGTTTATTTAATAATCATTTCGTTGGTAATTCCAGAAGGTCGATTATTGGGAATTATTAGTTTGCAAGGGTTGACACTTTTAATTTTATATGGTTTAGGTTTTGCCGCTGCAATTATTTCAGCTTATATCTTAGACAAATATTTACATATAAAAAGTAAGTCGTTTTTTGTAGTTGAGATGCCAAATTACAAACTACCCTTATTGAAAAATGTGGGGATTACCGTATTAGAAAAAACGAAATCATTTGTATTTGGAGCTGGTAAAATAATCTTAGCTATTTCAATAATTCTATGGGTTATGGGTTCCTATGGTCCTGGAGACTTCAATCAAGCTGAAGAAATTGTTTTAAAACAAACCGAACAACAAAATTTATCACAAGAAGAGCTAACTATTAAATTAGCATCTTTTAAATTAGAGAATTCATATATAGGTATTGTTGGGAAATTTATAGAGCCTGCGGTAAGACCTTTAGGATACGATTGGAAAATAGGTATTGCCTTAATAAGCTCATTTGCCGCAAGAGAGGTATTTATTGGAACTCTTGCTACCATTTATAGTGTTGGAAATGATGAGGTAGAAACCATAAAAGAAAGAATGTCTGCTGAAATCAACCCTTCTAACGGAGCACCCCTATTTAATTTAGCGAGTGGTATTTCTCTTTTATTATTTTATGCTTTTGCGATGCAATGTATGAGTACCTTAGCTATCGTAAAACGAGAAACAAATTCGTGGAAATGGCCATTATGGCAATTATTATTAATGACTGCTTTAGCATATATTGTTGCTTTAGCTGCTTATCAAATCCTTAAATAATGCAACATATATTAGTTATACTTACATTCTCATTAGCTGCCGGATTTCTAATTAAAAAATTTGTATGGAATCCTATTTTTGAAGGGAGACAAAACAAGAGCACAACGATGGATGGAGAAAATACAAAATGTGGCAAAAATGATTGTGCTTGCCACTAATCTTCTGTAGTAATTAAAAATGCTTTTTTTAGTATCTGTAGGATCTTCTAAAGCTGGAAAAAGACTTAGGTGATAAGTAAAACTTAATTTCATATTTACTATTGTTGATAAACTATAGTTAAATAACATGATAAACTAGTTTTATCTTTTAATCTATCACTTAACCTCTAAATAAGAAAAAATCATCTTTCATATGTTCTATCTTTTCATCTGTATTAGTAATAATATAGTCTATTGCTAATTTTGTAAATTCCTGCCCTTTTTCTGTTAAATTCACTATTTCATTATCAATTAAAATTAGATTGTTTTTTAAAGCTAAATCTAATATTCTTTTTGATTTTAACTTATGCCAATTAATATGTTCATTTAAATGATTGATATGGCGTTCAGTAGTATCAGAATGATTATTTAAATGTAACAAAAAAGTAAGTAACATCACTTCTCTTTTTTGTTGTTTATGCATTATTATAACTGAAATTAATCCTTTATTTGGCGCTGATAGATATACGATTAAGAATAAAACGCCTAAGATGGTAGTTATTGAACCAGATATTGATGCGTCCAAAAAATGAGCCAACCAATAACCTCCAAGAGCAGAAATTATACCAAAGAATATTGACAAGAATAACATTTTTTTTAAGTTAGAGGTTAGCAAATATGCCGCTGCTGCTGGAGTAATCATTAAAGCTACTACTAGTATCGCTCCTACTGCATCAAATGCTCCTACAACAGTAATTGATGACACTGACATTAATCCGTAATGAAGTAATACTGGAGAGAAACCTAAAGCTGATGACAATCCTGCATCAAAAGTGCTCACCTTTAGTTCTTTAAAAAACAAAAACAATAAAACACAAGTAGTTATTAATATGGTTCCCATAACCCAAAGAGATTTTGGGCCAAAATCTTGTTCACCAATAAAAAAACGATCAAATGGTGCAAAGGCCAATTCCCCTAACAATACAGCATCTATATCTAAATGCACATCATTCGCATTTTTAGCTATAAGCAATACACCAATACTAAAAAGGATTGGAAATACTAAACCTATGGCAGTATCTTCTTTAACTAAACCTGTTTTTTGTATTGCTTCAACTAAAACTACCGTAATAACTCCAAAAAGTGCTGCAAATAGAATTAATAATGGTGAATTTAAATCATGTGTAATAAAAAACCCAAGCACAATTCCAGGTAAAATAGAGTGACTAATAGCATCACTTATAAGAGCCATTTTACGCAATACCAGAAAAACTCCAGGAATAGCACAAGCTATAGCTACAACAACAGCAATAAGTTGTATTTCAATTTGTGGTATTGTCATTTTTTATTTCATTTTGCATAAACATTGTGGTGGCTTGATAGTATCCTTTTTTAGTAAGTGACCAATTTTGTCCAGATATTAAAATGAACTCTTTGGTCTCGAGTTGTTTTAATGTTTTAACTGTAAATCCGTAAAAATTATTTAATATTTTAATAGCATGAGGATGTTCTATGTTTTTATGGTCTTTTGCTATTTCATACATAAATAACAACGTTTTATTATGATGAAGCTCTCTTCTGTTCTGGCGGAACTTATATTCTCTTAGAAGTAAGCCTCTTTTGTGAGAAAAAACAAACGAAATAAAAACAAAACAACCAGCAATAAGCACAATAACTGGACCTGTTGACAAATTATTTTGACTCGCACTAATAGCAGTTCCCATTACTCCAGAAAATGCACCAAAGATAGCTGCTAAACCAACCATAACACTCAACTTATTAGTCCACTGTCTTGCTGCTGCTGCTGGAGCTAAAAGCATCGCACTCATAAGTACTACGCCTACAGTTTGTAAGCCTAAAACTATAGCAAGTACAATAAGGAATGTAATAAGAATATCAAGAAACTTTGTATTAAAACCCAATGTATTTGCATATTCAACATCAAAAAGTAATATTTTAAATTCTTTCCAAAAGAGAAGGAGTATAAATAAACTAGCAGTGGTTACTAATAGCAGAATTTGAACGTCTTTTTCGATTAATGTTGCTGCTTGTCCAAATAAGTATTTATCTAAGCCTGCTTGATTGGCATTAGGTTGTTTTTGGATAAATGTTAACAATAACATACCGAAACCAAAAAACAATGATAAAACCAAACCTAATGCTGTATCACTTTTAAGGTGAGTTTTTGTAACCATGGAACGGATCCAAAATGTACCTATTAAACCACTTACAAGTGCACCTAAAAGCAAAACATTAGAGTCCTTTGCACCAGTAATTAAAAAAGCTAGAGCAATACCTGGTAATGCAGCATGTGAAATTGCATCACCTAATAAGCTTTGTTTTCTTAAGACAGCAAAACTTCCAAGCATCCCACAAATAGCACCTAGTAAAGCAGTTCCTAAACTAATGGTACGTAAGGTATAATCTGAAAAAAGCAATGAAAAGTATTCTGAAAAATTCATTATTTATTTATAGCTACTTTATAATTAATCCCATAAGTTTTTGTAAGATTATCATCATTAAATATATCTTTTACCGGTCCAGTGGCAATCTTTTTTACATTTAAAAAAGTTACCCAATCAAAATATTCAGGAACAGTTTGCAAATCGTGATGAACAACCACGACGGTTTTTCCTGATTTCCGTAATTCTTTAAGTATATTTATAATAGCGATCTCTGTAGATGCATCAACTCCCTGAAATGGCTCATCCATAAAATAGATAGAAGCATTTTGAACTAGGGCTCGTGCCAGAAATATTCGCTGTTGTTGACCACCACTTAATTGACTTATTTGGCGGTTTTTAAAAGCAAGCATGCCCACTTTTTCTAAGGCCTCTAATGCTAGTTTTTTCTCTTTACTTCCAGGTCTTTTAATCCAACCTAAATCCCCATAAGTACCCATTAAAACAACATCTTGAGCAGTTGTAGGAAAATCCCAATCTACACTCCCTTTTTGTGGTACATACGCTACTAATTCTCTTTGCTTTTTATAAGGTTTATCATAAATAGAAATACTGCCAGCAATAGGTTTTATTATTCCTAAAATTGACTTAATTAATGTTGATTTTCCTGCGCCATTTGGACCAACAATTGCCATTAAAACTCCTTCAGGTATTTCTAAATCTATATCCCATAAAACAGGTTTATAATTATAGGCTACTGTTAAATCGTCTACACGAACTGCAATTGGATTTTTCATCTAAATTATTTTAATGCATTTACAATAGTTGTAACATTATGTTTATACATTCCTAAATAGGTTCCTTCATAGGTTCCTTTATTACCCAAGGCATCACTATATAAAGATCCACCAATTTCTACCTGATGTCCCTTTGAATTGACAGCCTCTATAAGAGCTTCTATTGTTCTTTTAGGAACAGAACTTTCAACAAAAATTGCTTTTATCTTGTTCGTGATAATAAATTCTGATAGTTTTTGGACATCTTGAACACCAGCCTCTGTAGCAGTAGATAACCCTTGTAATCCAACTACTTGAAATCCAAAAGAGGCTCCAAAATAGTTAAAGGCATCGTGTGCAGTTACTAAAATTCTATTCTCTTTTGGTAATTTTTTAATTAACTGTGTTAATTCAATTTCTAAATCAATTAATTTTCTAATAAATTCTTTACTATTTTCTAAATATAATAATTTGTTTTTTGGATCCTCAGAAATTAAAGTCTTGGTAACTTTTTCTGCAAATAATATAAAAAAAGAAATGTCAAACCAAACATGTGGATCGTAATTAGAAGCAAAATACTCAGAACCAATTAATCTATTTTCAGGTAACTTATTAGCAAGAGCAATTTGTTTTTTTTGTTTCATTTTTTTAAAAACATCTACTAATTTACCTTCTAAATGTAAACCGTTATAGAATATAATATCAGCTTCATAAAGTTTAGTAACATCACCCTCACTGGCTTTGTATAAATGAGGATCAACTCCTGCCCCCATAAGTCCATTTACTTCAATTGCATCACCACCAATGATCGAAACTAAATCGGTTATCATGGTAGTGGTGGTAACTACCTTAAGCTTATTGGACTTATTTTCATTTTCATTGCAGCTTAAAACTGTAAAAACGAGAATGATTACTAATATATTTTTCATTAATTTTATTATTTAGTCATTATATAACTTACTGCTGGTAGGAGTAAAAGATGTTGATTTACTTTAAAACGTTTTCCTGCTGTAGCATCTAATTATAATTTTTTTAGTGCGTATTTATATAAAGATTATTAGCTATTTTATTCGTTATATATAGTTGGTTTTCTCCAACTTGAATGGTCATAGATTCTTCAAAATCTTCTTTATTTATAACTTTTATGGTAGTACCAATTCCAATATTTCTAGTGTCGAGGTATTGTAAAAAGTGCTTACTGGACTCTTTTACTCCAACACAAATTCCTCTTTGATTTTTTTCTAATTCTAAAAGTAATTTCTTTTCAGTTGGTTTTATAATCCCATTAATATCTGGTATTGGGTCTCCATGAGGGTCAAAATCTGGGTGATCTAAATAAGCATCTAGTCTTTTTATCAATTCGTCAGATTTGATATGCTCTAATTGTTCTGCAATCACGTGAACCTCATCCCATTGAAAGTTTAGTTTTTCAACTAAAAACACTTCCCAAAGTCTATGTTTTCTAATTATACTTGCTGCTATTAATTTTCCTTTTTTTGTTAGTGAACTGCCTTTATATTTTTGATAAGAAAGTGCTTCTTTAAGGGCCAATTTCTGAACCATATCGGTTACCGAGGACGGCTGCATATTCAATTTTATAGCAATGGAATTAGTACTAACCCCAGTATTACCGTCTTTTTCTAAATGATAGATTGCCTTTAAATAATTTTCTTCTGCTAGTGTAAACATTTAGCAAATATAACTATTATTTTATAGTTATCTAATTTAAATTTTAGTCTTGGCTAAACTTAACGAACTCATTTTCTGCGATCCTGTTTTTTTTTAATAAATTTATGTGAATAATGCTATTAATTCAGTGGCTTCGGCTGGCTTCATTTTTCCGGCAATTACCAAACTTAGTTGACGCCTTCTTAAGGCAGCTTTAAAACGTTCTTTTTCAAGATCACTTTCAGGAATTATGGAGGGAACTGGAACTGGTTGACCAGATTCATCTACTGCTACAAAAGTATATATACCTTCATTAGATTTTTTTCTCATACCGCTTTCACGGTCTTCTATCCAAATATCCATCACTACTTCCATAGAACTTTTAAAGGCTCTAGATACTTTTGCCTCAATAGTAACAACACTTCCTAAAGGTATCATTTTACTAAAAGCAACATGATTAACAGATACTGTTGTTACAATTCTTCTACAATGTCTTCTTGCGGCTATACTTGCAGCTCTGTCCATGCGAGCTAATAACTCACCACCAAACATATTTCCAACTGGATTGGTTTCACTAGGTAAAACTAAATCGGTTACTACGGTATACGATTCACTTGGTGTTCTTGAAATCATAGTATTTATTTTTTGCAAATGTACAAAGTTATCTCAGGAACAAGATATCTTTAATAAAGAAGAATTATTTTTCTATTTCTTTTACTAATAACCAGGCATCTGGATTTTGAGTATTTTTAATCTTTCTAAGATTCTTTAGCGCATCTAATCGTTCCTGAAAACTCTCATATGCTACTTGATGTAGACCATATTTATTAACTCCTATGAGTTTAGGAGTAAATCCCTTCTCGCGGAGTTGTTGAATTTTTTTATCTGCATTTGATTCAACTCTGTATGCACCAGCTATTATGTGATATTTGCCAATTTTCTTTTTAAAAGTAATATTTAAAATTGGCAACGGGTTTTCAAAACTAAAAGTAGCTTCTTGAATTTGATTTTCTACAATTGAATTTGCTTTTTGTTTTTCAGCAAAATTATATTTTTGTACTTCTCCTTCATATAGTTTCATTCCACTAAACCCTGCAATTGAAATAGCAACTAAAGCTATTGCTGCGTATTTTAAATAAGATTTTTTAGCATGTCTTTCTGGAGTCATGTGAACTGTAACTTTTTCTTCTAAAGCCTCAACGCTTTCTTTATCAACTTGTCGAGTTACTTTAGAAGTTACAATTGATGTTAATCCAAATGAGGCTGTACTAAAGTTTTGTTTGGAAGAAGGTCTAAACTGCACCGAATTTTCTTCATTTAAATGAAAATCTCCAATATTACTTAGAGACACTAATTCTCCTTCAGATAATTGTAGAGATAATTTTCCTGTATAATTTCTTAACTTCTGAAGTGAA
>Ga0114915_1001302_pt1 | contig 10819 bp, 5 predicted proteins | sample MalvirAntarct_55_FD_87288 | JGI IMG/M metagenome (GOLD analysis project Ga0114915, IMG submission 87288) | Marine viral communities from the Global Malaspina Expedition - Malaspina viral metaG Antarct_55 | ecosystem: Environmental > Aquatic > Marine > Oceanic | place: South Georgia Island...
GGAGAGATAGATATCTATCTTAATGAAGCACAAGCGCGTCTTGTGAAACATAGGTATGGTAGAAACAATATCTTTAGAGCTGGATTTGAGCAAATACAAAAGAGAACAGACGACTTAAAGAACCTAGTGAGAACTAGGTTTGCGTCTATTTCTTCTGAACCGTCTTATCAATATATCTCAGACAATGTGTATAGAGCTGACTTAAACTCACTCTATAACGATGGAGACTTAACAATACCTGCAACGGATAACTATCAATTTTATTTAAAGTCAACAGCTCAGACATGTGATAGCGTCGAGTGTTGTACTTGGAGTAAGGTTAAGCTAGCCAAGCATGATGATATCTCAACGATAGCTCATGATCCGTTCAATAAACCTACTAAGACTAGGCCTATTATATTCTTTGAAGATGGAGACATTTTCATATGGACAGCAAAAGACTTGTCTATTAACGGTTTTCAGGTTACATTTGTAGCAGAGCCAGTTCAGATGAACATTGGCACGTATGGAGAAACCTTAACAGAGTGTGAGTTAAGTCCTCATTTACACAAAGAGATCCTTCAAGATGCTATCAACATAGCACTTGAGAACCTAAGTTCACCTAGGGTACAGACACAAGGGCCTGTAAACACACAACAAACAGAGTAGATTGTTCACTATAAATAAAGACAAATGTCGAACTACAATTACGTAAACCGAGTACAAATCGGAGACGGTTCAAACAGCGGAACTATTACCGCTTACCCTCAAATTCAAAAAGGAGATTTAGTTATCCTTAACGAAGCAGGGATCCCAGTAACTACTAATGCAGATGCAGCAGCGTTACCAAAATATGAAAAAATTACCATCGTCGTTGGTACAGGACCAGGACGTGGAATACCTTCTTCCCCAATCCAGGGCAACACTGTATCCGCTTACAAGGGCGTAGATTTTCGTGCTCCAGCGGAACAGGTTGTCTATTTAGGGTACAATGCAGTAGATGCTGGTACAGGATTAGTTATTGATGCAGGTACAGAGTACAGATTACGTATTTCTATCCAAGAAGATCAACCAGCTATCGGCCAAAGACAAACGTTAGGTGACTTCCATTACTCAGGAGGGGCTAGTGCCACTGTTACTACAGCTATTGATGCTATTGCTTGCTCTTACGCACAGAAAGAGTACGGTGTTAACTACATGGGTGACAAAGTAATGTTAGACAGAGTATCCGATGGTACTCAAACAACTGCTCCTACGGCTTCTGTTGTAACAGGTTCTCCTATTGTCACTTCTACATCTCACGGAACTTCAGTTGGTACTTATGTAAGGTTCACAGGTCCTACTGATGAATACCCTATTTATAAGGTTAAAAGTGTTATTGACGCTAACACATTAGAATTAGATGTGCCTTATCTAGGTGCTACAAATTCTACTGAGCCAATGAGCCGTATGTCAGCTCAGACTGAGTTCGGGTTTAAGTTAACAGGTATCAAACAAGATGCATTGTTAAGTAGAGCTGCTAATGAGCCTTACGATCAATACGAATGGATCTTATTTGAAGGATACTTCGGAGAAGCTACAGACAGAGATCTTGAAGCACAAGCTACTAAGACTCTCGCTACAGCTGTTGATCCAGGTAACGGATACTGGAAACAAATCGCTGAAAGAGAAGAAGATGCTAAGGGTTACTTAGGTGATACTTCTAAGAGACGTTTTCATGATTCTCGTATCAACTCAAATGTTCAAGTAGATGTAGAGTACGATACAATCGTGATTACTCATTCTTCTGAGCAAAGAGGAGATTTCCAAGGTTTGTATAACTCACCTTTAAAAACGGAAGTATATATCCCCAACGGTGCCGACCAAGGGTTAGCTTCAGGAGACAACTTTGTTGATATCTTGAACGGATTTTTAAACGGATCAGTAGGAGTGCCTGCTATATCGTTCTCATAGAACAACCGTTTCACTTTTTAACAAGGGAGTCTATTATAGGCTCCCTTTTTTTATGTCTTATAGTTTAAGTATATTTGCTTATGTTATTATCCGAGATTGTATACAATATTAAAAACCTTATAGCTGGAGGTGTTGAGTCAGATGATGTTAATCTATCTAACTCACAAGTAGCTTTCATGATAGGGTATTATAGAGCCAGACTCTTTAGACAAGACCGATTAAAAGGACGTGTTAGTAGAGAGACCTTTGTTCAGAACTTAGGTAAAGTCTCTATCATAGAGGCAGATAAGAATGAATGCTGCGACATAGAAGCGTGTATCTTAAGGACAGAGCTTAAAGTACCTAAGCCTTTAGAGACTTATGATGGTTTAAACTTAAGCTTTGTGGGAGAGTATGGAGGTAGACCTTTTGATAAGGAGAACCACAACTCTATGTATTGGGCTCAAGCAGCTAAGTACACAGGTAAAGAACCTAAGTGGTACTACCAGAATGGCTATATCTACTTAGTTAATCCACCTAGTAGAATGATAGACCACGTTAACATACAAGGTATCTTCGAAGACCCTATGGTAGCAGAGAAGTTTAGAACTTGTGATTGTCCTAACAACTCACCTTGTTTAGACGAAGACACATTAGATTTTGAATATAATATGCCACTTCATTATGTAGATCTGATCGTTAAGATGGTAGCAGAGACAGAACTCAGAATACTAACGAGTCTACCTTCGGATATCACTAATGATGGACAAGACCAAGTAGCCCAGTTAGCCAATGCCTAGAATGAAAAAAGAGAATTGCGTAGGTTTAGATCACGCGTTTAGATTCTTCAGAAAGAAGTTCTTTAAGAAACCTATGGCAAAAGGTATAGACAGACCTCTTTACCGTAACATATGTAAGGACTTCAATAAGATGATAGTAGATGGAATAGAAGAAGGGAAGAGAATGCAAGTTCCTCACAGACTAGGCCATCTATGGTATATGAAGTATCAAACAAACTATGACAAACCTTACATAGACTGGAATGAGACTAGGCATAGCGACAAGACTATATACCATCTTAACTTAGACTCAGATGGTTACTCAGGTAAGCTTAAGTGGGATAGACAACCAAGTTGTATGACTAACCTCATATATTACTCGTTTAAGATAGCAAGAGGTAACAAGAATAGAATAGTAAAAGGATTCTACAAACCAAACGGACATAAAAAATACTTCGAATGATATACAACATGGAACCCGTAGATAGGGTCATAAACAAGATTGTTACAGACCTAGGATTAGGTATGGACAACATACCATATGCTGACTTTATAGAATGGATAGCAGATGGACTACAACACATAGGATCTTATCCTCAATATAAACAGAAAGCAGACACTATCTTAATCTGTGACTACAAAGGTATCTTACCTTGCGACTTAGATCACGTAATAAGACTAGAGCATCAAACAGAAGTTAAAGCTGGGGCAGGAGGTTTCTATGGAGGTACTCTTCAAGAGACACTTAATAAGATAGGCTTTGACTATGAGTCAGCTTCTCCTTATGATAGATTCAAAGTTATCAACAGCGCTGCTTCTATATCTAGAGTAGACAATAATCCTAACGCGCGAACTATTGGATCAGGACTATCTCACAACGGTAACTTAATAGGAGACCCAACTGTGACAAGTCATACAGGGCAAGACTACTCTGTTAACTTCAATACTATTACAACTTCTTTTCAGCATGGTATCATAGACATACAGTACATGGCTTTTGCTGTAGATGAAAGAGGTTGGCCTTTAGTACCAGACAATGTCTCTTATAGGGATGCTTTGTTCTGGAAGTGTGCTGCACAACTTTCAATGAGAGACCCTTCTGTATTCAAGAACCCTAGGTTACAAGACTATGAGTACTGCAGACAGAGATGGAGTAGATACTGTAAGCAAGCAAGAGCTGAGTCTAACATGCCTGATGTAGCTATGATGGAGAGACTCAAGAACAATTGGTTAAGACTCTATAACACAGTAGATCAAGATGCAGCAGGATATGCAGGTATAGGTAAACCACAAAGACTAAACATGAACGGCAATGGATAATATGAACAAGTTAATAGGAGGTATGAACACAGACGTTCATCCTTCTTCTCAACCAGAGAATACAACCAGAGAGGTGTATAACTTTGTACCTATGTCTGAGAATGGTGATATGTTTAGTATGACCAACGAAAGTGGTACTACTGAGATGGATGTGCGATTCCCAGCAGGCTTTAGTGTCTCAGGCTATACAGTGCTCAACAACGATATCATTGTAGTACTTACTCACTCTTCCGGATACTCTCAAGTAGGGTATATAGTAGAAGATGGTGAACCTGGCCAATACGAAAACTATCATCCTGTGGCTCCTGTCATACCTGGCACAGAGAATGTTGCTGAGAACAATAGTGAGTTAGGTTTTACTCAAGCTCACCCTGTAGATTGTGAAGCTCGGAAGCTAATCAATGGTCATAGAGTGCTATACTATACAGACAACAACATACCTTTTGGTAGAATAGACTTAGATAACCCACCAAAAGTAGGGACAGCCGAGAAAGAGTCTTCCTTACTTCCTTCATTTAGTACTCCTAATATAAATGTTAGTAATATAACAGAAAACACAGGAGGAAGCATAAAGCCGGGTATTTACCAGTTTATAACAAGATATGTCACGGCTACTGGAGGTACTACTATTTTTGGTATACCCACTAATCCTGTACCTATGGTTCCAGCCTCTAAAGGTGACGGAGTAGACAATTACAAAGGAGATTACAATGACGGAGAGCTTTGCCGAAAGTCTGTAAATTTAACTATAGATAACGTAGACGACTCAGGTCAATTCAACGAACTAGAGCTTGTTGTATTATACTATGAAGGAGACTCATCTATATTCAAGGCTTCTATATTAGGTACTATACCTATTGTAAATGGAACACTTACTTACTCGTTTACTACTTTAGACACTGAAGATACTATAGAGTTAACTAAAGCTGAGATAGAACAAAGTGTTGTGTCTTATGATAAGGCTAAGTGTATAGAGCAGAAAGACAATACTTTGTTTTTATCTAATTTAAGTACTAGTGAAATATCCGATGAAATACAAAAAATAGCTAACGCTGTAGAGGTTAAGTATAACATATTAGAAGTACCTTTTTCTGGAAGAGGAGCTGGAGATGATTCGACATCTGTCTTTAGCTTAATAGACAACCCTTACTTTGAAGACGATGCGCTAAAAGAGGTAGTGTTATTATTCAACGCTACTCCTGATGACGCTTCACCTAACACTGACACCACTAACTACACGCTAATAAACGCAAGTAATGTAGAGTCTACGCCTACTAGTGTAGTAGTAAGTGGTAATAAACTAGTCCTCACTTTTGCAGATGACGTTACAGTTAATGACGATTTAGAAATACTAACTGACATAACAAGTGGTACAAACACAGCTGAGCTACAATATAGTGTACGTTCTATATCTAACGGAGAACCTAGTTTTAGTAACTTAAGTGACAACAAAGGTTTTAATGATTATCTAGGAGAAAGTTTAACAGTAGAAAAGAAAGGGTATAGAAGAGGTGAAGTATACTCTTTAGGGTTTGTTCTGTTATATGATACAGGTGCTACTTCTCCTGTGTTTCACATACCAGGTAAAGTTGTAGATACAGCAACAGAAGAAGGGGTAAAGTATCCTTCGCCTGCTTGGATAAACTACAATGCTGAGTCAGAGCCTACTGAGTTAGGTACTTATATCTCTGAGTTAGACTACCCTTTAGACCAAGGTTACCCTGGAAACGAAGACGGAGACGATCCAGACTCTTCTACTCAAGGATCACCCGGTCTTGAGCGTAACATACGTCATCATTACATGCCTGAGTTAAAGAACGAGCCTCACTTCAGACAAATAGGAGATGGCTCCTCTGCTTTGATCAGAATCATAGGTTTAGAGTTTGAATTTACTAAACCTTTACCTGATGAGTTCATGGAGACAGTGACCGACGTCCTGTTTGTAAGAGAAAGTAGAAACGGAACAGACGGTAAGTCAGTATTTGCTCAAGGTTTTGTTAACAGAATGTATGTAGGAGCATCAGCTTTCTCTAATGGAGGAGGAGAAGACGACTATAATGGTACAGTAGCAGGACCTGAAGATCAAGACGCAAGTGAGCATCCTACTGAACAAGGGCTACCAACGTCTATAAGAGAAGGCTACGTAGCTACCACTATGCCTCTTAGTGATAACTTACCTGAAATAGAGTATAACGGAGACCCTAATAGACCTTCTGTAGGACAAGGTCGTTTTTATAGAGGTTTTGCTTACCCAGGTCAAGAAGAAGGAGTCCTTAGTGGTGACTATAACGTCGGAGATAGATTTTCTACTACAGTGTTAAATGACCAAGGTGTATTCTTTTCGCCTGAAGTTATACTTGAAAATACAGGCTTTGATGGTGAGAGTGATTTATACTCTTCTATTAAACCAGTGTTATCTTTAACTGCTACTGTAAAAGAAGAGCTTCATAACGATGATAACTGGAAAGAAGACGGTAATGAAATTCATATGACAAGGTGGTTGTATAGATACCACAATTGTGATTACAACGATTATGACGTACAAGCAATAGACTTACCCCCTACTTTACCTTTAGAAAAGTCAAGGCTTATATCAGAAACAGAAAACCTTGAAGGAATTAAAGCAGGTAGGATAAGAACGTGGAACGAGTATGGCACAAAAGGGTTAGAGTTTTTAATAGGTAACAACAACACACTACCTTCTATTGCAGTCTCACGAGCTCTTTCAGCACAAAGGTCTACAGAGTTTAATGATAACGAAGACAGTAGAATAAGTTATATAGGAGACCCTGTCAACAAAGACACTGACAGATACTTATATAGTATAGAAAGAGATATACCTAATCAATATGGAGGTATAGGAACAGGTAGGTATATACTAATAGACAGACAACCATTAGTAGTAAATGAAACTTTGTCTACAAGTTTTTCTTCTGTATATGGAGGAGACACGTTTATTACTAAGTTTGCTTATATTAATTCTAACATAATATCATATTGGCCTTATAATCAAAAGAATGGAAGTAACTCTAAAAACGTTACTCAATATGATGGTAATAAAACAAATAGATGGGAAGGGGCCGGAACATACGCCTTACCTGATCCACCTTTTATTAACGGTGAAACCCAAACGGAACCTCCAGGATGGGATTTAAGAGCTAATAATTATTACTTTGTAGAAAGCGATATAAACACATACTATAGACACAGAGGTTTAAACACAGAAGAAGAAACTTTTAATAATGGATACTTTCCTCTAAGTGATGATATACCTGAGCTGCTTAAGACTTTTAAGCCTATCTCAGGTAACCCTAAAGCCTATAACCCTCAGTACTCTTTTGATAATTTAGTTAAGAATTATTATCCTAAAGGAAGTGTGGATAGTTTAATTTCTTCTTTTGAGAATAGAACTATATACTCAAGTAAAGCGTCAGGAGATGATATCTTAGACACTTTTAGAGAGTTTGCTCAGAATGACTACTATGACCTACCTTCTAACACAGGTCCAATATGGGACAGCTTTGTTAGTATGGGAGCTCTATACTTGCATACAACTAAGTCTCTATGGAAAACGTTTGCTGAACAAGCGGCTACCTTAGCTGGTAGTAACATAGAAGATGTAGTACTTGGTACTGGAGCATTGTTCGCTAGGCCATCTCAAGAGATGATCACGACAGAGGGTGGATACGCGGGTACTATCTCTCAGTTTGGAGGAGTACATTCTCAGATAGGTTATATCTTTCCTGATGTATTACAAGGTAAGATCTTTGGTTTAGTAGTAGGAGCTAAAGGTGGAATGCAATTGAAAGAGATGACAAGAGACTCTCTGTCAACGTTCTCTCATAAAGAGCTACCTAAAGACTTAATAGAAGATAATGGAGTGTTTGATTACAGTAAGATAACAACAGACGAATCTCACTTAATAGATAACCCTTTCATGGGTGTAGGTTTTACAGGAGGTTACGACAACAAGCTTAAAAGAGTTTGGATTACTAAGTTACCTAAAGATGGAGACCTTACTAACAGTCACTTTACTTTGTCTTTTTCTACTATAACTAATAACTGGATAAGCTATCACGACTATTTTCCTAATGGATATATTGCGTATAACAACAGATCGTTCTTACTCAAACAAGACGACAACAGTGTATGGGAGATGAACACAGGTGAAAAAGGTAAGTACTTTAATGATGATATTAAAGACTCAACAGTTGAGATTATAGCTAGAAGTCAAGGGACAGGGACTTATAATAACTTAGCTATTAATTCTAAGACTACAAATGAAGCCGATCTCTTGATTAGAGACAATAACTTCGATATCTTGCAAGTGTTTACAGACAGACAGAATACAGGTGAATATGTACTCAAGCATGGTAACTTGTTTGACTCTACTGTAACAGCTGGAGAAACTTTGATAAAGTACAGGAATAATGAGTACCGAGTAGCAATACCAAGAGACTCTGTTATAGACAACAGTCAAAACATCTTTGCTTCTACTAACTTAGAGAATACATCTCAGACAAGAGAAAGGATTAAGAATGATTACGCTCATATAAGACTAACATACAATAACGGTAGTAACTTTAAGTTTATACTTAACCTATTAAAAACTATCATAAGCCAAAATATACGATGAACAATAACATATACGGAATACAAAAGATGCCTGAGACCGAAGTTCGTAATGGTGAGACTATTGCTAAGAATACAGGTATTGCAGCAGGTACAACCTTTGCTGACGAAATGGAAAAACATGGTAATCCTAAAATAGCAGCTGGAATGGCGGTGATTTCTGGAGGCACAGCTTTTGCTCAAGATAAGTTTGCCCAAAACAAAGAAAGAAGAGCTAATAATAAAGAAAATGCTTATAACCAGTATACAGACGACTTAGCTGATGTTGATATAGCTCAGAACAGACAAGTAGCTGGTATAGGAGAAAAAGGCTTTAATAGATATGACGGCATGGCCAACATAGAAGGAGGAGAGCTAGTGACAGATAAGAACCATAATACAGTGTATGATGCCAAAGGAGATCCTTCACATGAGAACAGAGGTAAGAACATAGAACTAGATGGACATAACGTGATACCTAAAGATAAAAGAACAGCTTGGCTCAATGCGGTAAAAGAGTTTAAGATGGGTAGTGGTAAACAAGTAACAAGAGCTAAAGCAAAACTTGATAGCATTGTAAGCAACTTACCCAAGAAAGCAGAGAAGTTTCAACACCCAGACGGTAGTGTAACAAAAGCAGACGGAGTACCAATGGCAGGAAAGGGTCTTAAAGGTGTACCTATGTATGAAGATGGAGTACAAGGAGACGGTATGGCTTATGATAAAGGAGGTAATCCTATTATGAGCAAGGACGGAGTTCACATGACAAAAGAGGAGGTAGAGTACTACCCAAACAATGTCGATAATTCACAAAGTAATCAGCCAACAGTAGAAGAGAAAAAAGCTGCGGATGGTCAAGCCGCAAGGTTAGCCTCAGATAAGATGGCTAGTTTCGTATTAGACAATCAAAAAATTAAAGCTGATGCCTCAGATTTATTTAAAAGTGATAGTGCTAAGGTAGCTGACGATAAACTGTATGGGTTTGACGACCAAACAAAAGGTCCTTTAGGCACAGGTAGTACAATTTCTAACGAACAGTCTTTTTATGATAAAGGCTTAGGGTCTATGTTAGGAACAACAGGCACAGGTAGCTATAATGAAGGTTATGGTGATCTTAATACAGCCAATAAATATATTGAAGGAAAGGACAACTCTCCTGTTGTAAAAGATAATGCAAGTGAGGTTGTTAAAAAGACTACTAAAGCTGACCCTATTATTAAAGCTAAGGTTAAGTCTAAGTACGGTACACCAGAAGGTATCAAGAGACCTAATAAAGAAGTGGATGAGGTCATCAATAATACTAAGCGTAAAGGTAGTCCTACCATGGACTTTATTGACAGTCTAGGAGGGTCGTACTCACAAGGCGAAATAGGCGGTCAATCTCCTTATAGAAGAGACGCTCAATCAATGAATCCTAACAGTTATGATGATCCTACTAGCGCTATGCCAGGGATGGTAGCAAGGGATAATACTTCTTTTAAGAAATCACCTGACCCTACTATGCCTGATAGTGGTATCAGTTCAGGTTTAGATGACGCGCCTGCAAAAGACGGCTCTAACTTAAAAGGTTTAGCTGGTAATGCTCTAGGTTATATGGGTACCTCTGCTAGTGCTATCAACAACTTAATCACTGGTTATGGTGAAGATGATAAGGTAGCTCGTAACTATTATACTCCTGAGAAACAAAAGTATCAGAAATTATCGGGTACAGCAAAAAAAGAGAACCTTGAGAATCGTAATGCTGCATTACTAGCTAGTAGAGGTAAAGGTCAAACAGCTGGTACTATGGAAGGTATGAACAGAGCTATATCTGGTCAGTATACCAAAGCCAATGAGCGTATAAATGAGAAAGAGAACTTTAGATTTTATCAAAATGAAGCTCAGAATACACAAGCAGAGAACCAAGCTCAAATGGCTAACTTGCAATTGACTAATAAGTACAACGAACAAGATGCTCAGAATAAGGCAGCTGGTAAAAGATACGTTGATCAAGGTTGGTCAGAAGTAAGCACAATGGCACAGTTAGGAGTACAAGAGAATAACTTAAAAAGACGTAATGATGCCCAGGATAAGATGGACGCTGAAACTGTAAGAATGTTAGGTACAGGAGACATGTATTATGATGATCAAAAAGTTTTAAGATATAGAGGAGGAAGTAAGGTTGATACTAAAAGAGGTCGAGGAGCGGCACGTTATAC
>Ga0114915_1001303_pt1 | contig 10804 bp, 11 predicted proteins | sample MalvirAntarct_55_FD_87288 | JGI IMG/M metagenome (GOLD analysis project Ga0114915, IMG submission 87288) | Marine viral communities from the Global Malaspina Expedition - Malaspina viral metaG Antarct_55 | ecosystem: Environmental > Aquatic > Marine > Oceanic | place: South Georgia Island...
CCTTAGTCATAGTACCAGCTTGTTCTAGAGGGATACCAGCTTCATACAGAGTGTTAAGGTAGTTTTCCATGTCTGGGTATTGTTTAGCTAAACTTTCAGCTGAGAAGTCAAGGTTGGTTCGTGCTTCCTCAATCTCAGAAAATGGTACTTCTAAGATAGTAGATAATTCAGCAACAGAATTTCTTTCGATAGGAGAAGATGGGTCCACTTTAGTTTCTACTATAGTCTCTTCAGATAAGCTTTCATCAAGAGGAGTTTCTGTAATCTCAAAGGAAGGAATCCCAGACATTAGTACAATCCTGGGGTGTTAATTCCGCCAAAATCTGGGATAGGTATGCTTTTACTTGATTGTGAGACTCCACCACTATTCTTATATTTGTCTATACCTGCTGATACCTGTTGGTAACCACCCATTGACCCGAAAGCACTCATAGCCAAACCAGCTGTTTGAAAAGCTAACTGAGACTTCGCCATACCTTCAGATTTTTTCAGGCCAAATTCTGTAGCTTGAGCATTCAAGCCACTTAGCTGTGAACCAAAGCCAAACTCAGAACCTAGTTGAGATTGACCAGATGCGACTGCACCAGCCAGCCCTGAACTCTGCGAAGTACCTGCAGCTTGAGCAGCTGCCCTTGAACGTGCCGTTGCTAAGATATTAGCCCTGATAGCTGCTCTACGTTGCCTTTTGACTTGAAGTCTCTGTGCTCTTTGTTGTGTTTCTACCTGTAGTCGTCCTTGGTAAGCAGCCTTACGTTGCTCATTTAAGCCAACGCCAGTAGCTACTGCTGCTGTTGCTGCCAGAATTGCTGTAACCACCATGTTATAATTCCTTTATGTAATTAGTTTCAGACTTTAAATAGCCTTTTTTCTCGTATATATCTGAAAGGTCTGTTATACCTTCTAAGTAAGCCATTGCAACGTAATCAGCACCATTAGTCAAAGCCCAATTTTCGTATGCTTTAAGAAGTCTAAACCCTGCAGAAGTAGTTCTGTGTTCTTTGTTAACGTACCATGCAATCTCATTAGCTACTCTATCGGAGGAGAATAAAGGCTCACCGTATAGACAAGCAAGAAGACCTATTACCTCATTATCTTTTTCGGCTACAAGTATCTCATAGTTATCTTCAGGTAAAGACTTAATAATTGCTTCTTGTGTTTTCTTAGCATCCCACGAATAAGGTAATTTAGACTCTTTGTGGAATTGTTTGAATAAGATAAGGCAGTCTAGTACGTCTTCTTCTACTGCTGATCTAATGTTAATAGCTGTTGTTTTTTGCACCAATAACCTCGTATCCTACTATATGGAAGTCTTTACCAGCTGCACTCTCAAAACGTAGCTTTAGACTTGTACCCCGTCCCCTTACTTTAGACTTGGTGACGATAGTATCTGTTGGGTAGTTTATTGAACTAAGGTCTGAAGGGTCTACAACTGGTACATTTTTTAATTTGTATATCTCTCTAGGTTTACCAGCATATTTACTCAGGCTCCAGTAAGCAGACATAAGACAACTAGATGGGTTTATAAAATCGTATCCAAGACCGTTAGCTACGTAGCCATCTTCAGTCAGCCTCATGTAAGTTGTAACAAGTGGAGCATTCTTTTCACTAGTCATGTCACCCATAAAGTCGTAGCCAGCTTCTACAAAACTTTTATAGTTTGCAGTTCCCCAATCTAAGTAAGAGGAGCTACTGAATGTAGCAAATGTTATCTTACCTGTAGCTCCATCACGAACTAGAACTTTAATTTCACTATCACCCTCAAGGTAGTTTCTGAACGAAGTAGATGTTACATCATCTGCACCATTTACAATATCGTCTACTCCGTTAACTACATCAAGAACTGTTTCTGTAGCACCTAGTCCACCGTAGTAAGACGATCCCATAATGTAAGAAGTATTAACAGCTTCATCTTCAACCCTCCAAGGATAGAAAGCCTGTAGAGTCATGTCCATCACGAGTATGTTATTATACTTATAAGGTATACTTTCGCCGTTATCTGGGTAAAACCAAAACACACGTCTATTAATCGTATCATACTCTGCGTGTATTTCAGCTTTTTTAGAGTTATCTATCTTTGCCCAAAACCTTTGAATAGTTGTTATGGTGAGGTTCTGTACAGCAGGTGTGGATAATGATTCACCTTGAGAAATTGCAAAGATGCCTGTCTTGCTCCACCATACAGGAAGACCATCTGCTACAGTAAAAGAATTTTCGTATGTAAGACCTGTATCACTAATACGAGTAATAGCATACTCTGTAGCTCTGAAAACATTGTCAACACCAGCAACTGCCCATACACCGTTCTCAGCAAAGACAAGAAGGGATGCACCTATAACGTGTAGCTTACGTACATTGAAAGCATCTGGTATATTAACAACACCACCATCTGTATCTAACAGGTCACTAAGAACCTCAGATGTAGGGTCAAACTGTTGGTAACAATTTCCCATATCTGCAAGTCTATCAGACAAACGAGAGAAGAAAATCTTTCCTCCGTTCTTAGCTGAGTCTATTCCTGAGTAAAAAATTCTACCAGCATAAGCAGCAACAGTACGAAATCTAGCTGGCTCTACCTCGTTTGTAAGACCTGTTCTATTTTTGTTAAATACGTTTAAAACAAAGTGTCCATTAGCTGCTAGAGATGAACCAGTATAAATTTCTTGCCAATCCGTTGCACTAAATGCACCATTGGCATCTTTACCTGCATACCAAGGATGTGTAAGGGGAAGTCCTGTATAAGATGGAGCATTTGTAGCCCCCCATCCTATGTTCTTAGCATCGTATCCTCTTGTACCTCCTGTAGACCCATTAGAAAAGTAAGAACTTGTTACATCAGTATCTGTACCTTGCCATTCAAAATCTCTTTCTTTAAAAGATATAACGACTTCAGTGAAGGCATTGGTGGATGTATTAAACTCTACGTAAAAAGTATTACATGCAGGGGAAGCTACAACTAAAGCCCCGTTAAGGGCTGAAACTTGTATCCGTTCATTTGAGGGGGAAAGACCGTTAGAAGCTGTGTACGTGTTTAAGTTTACACTGTCTACATACTTGTTACCAGATAAAGGGTCAGCAGACTTCTCGTAGAAGTAAAGAGTTGCATTGACCTGAACAACGAGAAACTCAAGGTTAGGTTGACCAGCAACATTATACCAATCAAGAGTTTGAATAAGAGCACCCTTAGGTACTACAATATCTGAGAGTACATGGTTGGCCTCATAAGCTAAAGCTTTACGTCTACGTCTAGTACCGTCAATTTCTAATGCACAGTTAAGCTCATCTACAGAAGCCCCTTCTGGGAACGTAAGTTCAGAAGCCTCAGTAATAAGACCTTTAGTAAACTTGTTAACCGTTCTCTGAATAAGGCTCTGTGCCATCTAGTGTTTCCTTCTTAACCTTACGTTCTTTAAATCGGTCATTGACAGCTTTTTGTTTGGTAGGTTTTCTAGCCTCAAGGTGTGCTAAGAGAGCTTTCAAGGCACCTGAGATACCAGTGTAGCTTCCTGAAATTTCTTCTGGTACTGGTCCTCCACCTTCATACTTAATCTTGTGAAACTTAAAACCATCTTGAGGTTTGTATACTAGGAGAGCTTGCTCTGTTTTAGGACTTTCTACTCTAATTTCTGATCCATCTGGACTGTGAGTAATCTTAACGTCTACCATAGTTGTTCCTAAACCTTCCTGTGTTTAGTCTGTGCTTGTCATTCTGTACATAACTCTTGTGCCGTTTAGCAGCCTGTTCAATCTTAGGATCGACACCAGACTTAAACAATGACATTGCTGTTGATTTGGATTCTGCTAGTAGGTATGGAAACATTGTACCGTCAATGTCAGGAATAAAACCATCCTGTGTTACATCAAAGGTAGGGTACTTCACTCCGTAGCCCCTTGTCTTACTACTCTGTAAGGTAGCCTCAATAGTAGAATCAAAACTATCAAACACTATTGTCTCATCATCAAAAGATGTGTAGTAAGAAGGAGTAGCATCATTACGAATAAGTAGAGTAGTTCCAGAATTTACATCTTCAACTTTAACTACTGTACTAGAAGAACTATTTCTACCGTCTGAGATAGAGAAGAACTCATCTGGTGTTAAGTATGTTGTCCTATAATAGTCAATACCTCCAGTAATCCTAGATACGTTGTAGTCTAAAAACTCAATGTTTTTTACTCGTAAAGGAAATGCAAAGTGTGTAGGTCTGGCTGACTGAGATAGAGAGTCTAGCTTTAGTATTTGAGCATGTTCAGGGATGAAACGAGAAGCTACAAGGCTGAAGAATGTTGTCTTAATAACTAAAGCAACTTGCTCTGCTTCATTAGAATCTGATAGGGTGTTAATCTCTTCCGAATCCATGTCGGATAAGATGTTCTGCACCATCTCTAGAAGAGTCATTTTCATATTATGCACTCATTCCAATAATTGTAAAGTAGATAGATGCATAGTTAACTGTCACAGCATCAGCACTTGCTTTAGTTTTAATTTCAATGTAATCATTCTGGGCAAGAGCAGTTAAACCTGTGACTGTAATAGAACCCCAAGTACCTGTAGCTATGCTACGTATTGCTCTTGAACCTACAATCTCTGTCCCATTCTTAAACAATGCCCACTCAATATCATGGCTGGGGCCAGTAGCTTGTGTAGCTGATAGAGTAAGATTCAGAGTACTTGTGATAGCTGTTGCATCAATATACTTCAAACGTAGATTGGGAGAAGTGACTACTGTAAAACCATCGTTAATAGTACTGTCTACTGTAGGGGAAAGAAATGTTTCTGTTGTACCCGTAACGAGTACGTGACCGTATGGAGATGCTTTGTCAAATGCTGTAGCCACTGCCAAGTATTTATGAAGGGGTTGCCACGTACCAGAACCTGAACCATTAGCTACGTAAGTAGAACCACTGCTTGCAGCAGCCGTACCTTTAGGTTCGTGAAGAGAGCTACCAGTAAGTACTGAGTGTTCTACGTTAGCCATTGTGATTAGTCCTTATCGGGGGAGACTTGTTAAGACTATTATACACACAAGTAAAATAGTTGTCAAGTAAAAAAGAGTAGAAGGAGGAGATTTCTCCCCTCCCCCTGTATTTATGTTACTATGCTAAAGGAGCAGTAAGTACAGTAACAAAGTTTTCTGGACGGTACAGCTTCAGACCGTAACGTGCAGTAGTAACAAACTCTGTACGTTGGAAGTCTTTGTTGTACTCTGTATCCACAGTTGGCATCTGACGCCATGCACCAACAAAAGGTACTACTGATTGGTCAGCAGAGAAGAACATGTTGTTGATGGCTACGTTTGGAGCAGCTACACCAGCAACTGTTTCAGCACCAGCATTGGCACGAAGGTAGTTAGAAGTATAAACGTCAAAGCCGTAGATGTTGGCAATGAAGGACATACCTGTTGCGATACCTGTGTTGACGATGCCTTCCCACTTAGGGTTGTTTGCAACTGTTGTCAAAGATGCAAGTGTGTTCAGTTCAAACTCAACTGATGGGTCTACGATTGCAACTAAGTTACGTTGTGGAACCTTACCAGTTTTCAATGCACGAAGGGCTTTAGCAAAGTCAGCTACACCAATCTTGCCACCAGTACCTGATCCTACCATACGGTGACCAACACCATTGATAAGGTTAGGGTTGGCGTTTGTCTGTTCGGAACTCAGTTTCATAATGTCTGTTTCCAGACGTTCCATCAAAGCACGTTCCTGAAGTGGTACGAACTGTGACATTACTTCGTTTGCATAGTACACATCTTGCATTGCTTTGTTGGTGATGTAGTTACCAGACTGCAAGTACTCAGTAATTGTGAAAGTGAACTGAGCATCGTCAAGTGCTGTGTATGCAACACTTGTGTCCTCAGTATAGTTAGCAACGGTTGCATCACCCAAGGATGGGATTTTAAAGGTATCACCGTCTGGGAAGCTGTCGAGCCACTTCACATACTGCATACCTTGCAGTTCGTCACGTAGGATTTCTTTAAGTTCGGCAGACCAAACTTCAGCACGTTTCATTAGTGCTAGGGATGCTACTGTATTACCAGCCATTGTCGTATTCCTTATTTCATAAAGTTGTCACCCAGACGGTCGGCATCAGCCATCATTTGCCGTTGGGTTGAGGGTTTGTAGTATTGCTTAGAGTTTTCCCTACGCATCTTCTGGTAGAAGGCGAAGTCTTGCGAAGAGGATGCTTGCATTGTAGAACCTTCAGTACGAATGCTCCCTTGAATTATTGGAGAGAGTTGAGGTGCTGGCTTACCCATGAGTTGCATAAATGCAGATGGGGATTTAGCAGCCATACCTTGTAGCTCTGCCATTGGTAGTCCTAGTTCAGAAGCCTTCTGTTGTACAGCAGATGCAGCTTCAGTTCCGTAGGACTTTTCAAGTTCCGATTCAACTAGGGCAATGTTGTTTTTTGCAAAACCTTCTTGCTCTCGTTTCTTCAGGGTCTGTTCAACTAGGCTCTCAATGTTTGCTTCACTCGAACTAAGCTGGGTGTTAGCTGTGCTCGAAGTGCCACCGTTATTATTATTGGGGTCTGAAAGTTCGGCGGTGGAAGCCGAGGCCGTTTCTTTCAGTTGGTCTGCAATTCCTAGTCGATAAGCCTGTTTCTCTAGGTCAGATTTTAAAGCAGCATTCTCTTGTTTCATCTGTTCGATAAAACTATCTGCCTCTAACTTCCCTTTAGCTAGTGCTTCGACATCATTGAACTTACGTCCCTCTCCCACAAGATCACCTAGGACTGAAGAACTGGTCGGCTCTCCAAAGGCGGATACTTGTTCAGTCTGCGATGCAGGGGTCACCTGATCCTCAGAAAATACACTCATTGTTATTCCTTGTCTAAGTTGATGAGATCAAGAACAGTGGTCACTGCCCTATTAAACCCATTACGATCTGCTTGCTTGTATGCCCACGAAGGGGAATCATAGTCACTAGCAGGGCTACTATCCTTGAGCAAAGGCTCTAGAATTTCTTTAAGACGGTCAAGGCTCTCTCGATTTGATTGGAGTACTTGGGTAACCGACTCTTTATCTTTCTTAGTCTTACAGCCTTTAAACCATGCTGTCTTCATTATTACTGTTCCTCTTCGGCTACTTGCTCCGCAGGTGCAGCCTCAAGCTCTTGCATACCTTCTTCAGCCATCTCTTCCTGTTCGGCTTCAAAATCAACTTGAGCTTCTGTGACAACTTTCTGTGTTTCAATTTGCTCAGTAACTGAAACGTTTTCACTGAAGAGTGCTGGCTCACCAAGTTCATCTGCAAGCAAACGAGCAAACTCTTTACCTGAAAGGTGGGCAGCTACCGTAGGATCAGATGCTTTAATTTGAAACATGGTGGTAAGGTTTTGTACACGTTGAGCACGTTCAGCAAAGAGTCTGGCTCCCAAGGGAACAAGCTTACCATTTGCCTTAATGTCCTCACGGGTAATCTGTGTAAAAAAGTAGAGGCCTGTATCATCATTGAGTACACGTACTGTATCTTGATAGTCCATATTCCTACGAGATACTTCAAGCATAGCATTTAAGATTGGCTCAAGAAACACACGTTCAAAGTGAGCAGTCTTGTGTTGGAAGATACGTCCAGCTGCAGTCATTAGCTGACTTACTTCAAAGGCTGTCTTCTCACCTGCACTACGAATACCCATAGCTTCACGAGGAGCACCAGCCATCATTTCCATCTTAGCTTCGATGTTGCTTATCTGGAAGTCAGCATTTAAGGCAGTCGTATCTGGAGCCAAGTAACCAACGTCACCCTCATCTCCAAGGTAGATACGAGCATTAGGGGCAAAGTCGAAGTCCTCTACGTCACCACGTATCTTAAGAACGGGGTAGGCTATCTGGTCAAACACATCAGCCTTTAAGTTTTCTAAGTGGTCAATACGGTACTGCATACCTACTAAATTATCTAGTGGTCCCATAGCATATAGGTTGTCAGGACGTTCTCTCCAACCTGCATGAAAGATAGGATCACGGCCCAACCAGCTGGGGTTTTCTTCATTACTTAAAACGTAGGCACGATCAACAATAGTAATTATACGGTTGTTTAAAAACTCTCCGTTCTCTGAATCATATATGTCTCCGTAGAAAGTAAGTACCTCTACGTAGTTAGATTCGTAGTAAGAAGAAATGCTTGAGAAACCATCAGCTACAAAACCTTCTGACTTACTAGTTGTTACGTCTGCGCCAATAGAAGTTGAACGGTTCTTTAACATCTTATCAAAGATTTCAGAAGTGTACTCAGGATTCAAACCTGATTTAATCTTACGTTGTATCTCACCCATTGTTAGGATAGATCGTATAACTTTAGGGCTGTCACCAAATTCAGATGCAACAGGATTGAAACAAATGTCGTAAGGAGAAATACGTAAAAGTTTAGGACCAATATAGTTTACTACACGTTCGCCGTCTTTGTACTCTGTCACCTTACGTTGGAACTCTACCATAGCAAAACAATTACCGTACTGGATGTAGTCGTTAATCAATCGACTTGTTGTATTAACAAAGTCTGACTGATTGATCTTGTTGTCCATGTAGGCTTGTATAATATCTCGTTTTATCTTAACGTCTGAGTCTTCATCAGTTGCCTCAAACCTCATCCAACGCCTCTGGGGAAACAAGGCTGCAAAGTAGTTAGCATGTAAGTTGTCAGCAATCTGTGTGAGCTTTGGAGTAGTGGTAGAGTTAGACCAAGGCAACTTGTTATTACTTGTAGTACGTGTGTCCGTAGCATAGATATAGTTACGAAGCTCTTTCCATTCTTTAATCTTTTCAGAACGACTATTGTTCCACTCAGTCCAACGGCTAGAAATATCCACAGCCAAGGCGTGGGGATCAATCATGCTTTCAATATCTATTGTAGTACCAGCCATTTCGACTCCTAAGACTTAGCTTATGTGATAATAATATCACAATGTAATTTTATTGTCAAGTGCTAAAATGCAACACCACCAAATTTAGGGTGAAATACTACATTGTTTTCTTGACCTTGGGTTCTTCTTACTGTCATACTTGGTTTGATAGCTACCTCAACAGCAGCTGCTAAACAGTCTTTGCAGTCATCGTGGGCTGGGTTATAAGAGACTAGCTCTTCTTCTAAGACTTGACAGTTGCCGCCACGGTAGTGATACACCTGTAAGTTGTCGTAACGAGGTTCAAGGATTGCTGCAATACGTTCCTCTTTAGAACCTTGATGTCTGTTAGGACGGTGCTCATCAATCTTTAATGCTAGACCGTTAGGCTTTATATAGTTATCTTTAAGTTCAGATACAATCGCAGACTGAGCAGCTGTACACTCTGCACGTAACTTTCTAAAGTCCCAACGGTTTAACAAGTCAAGTATATGTTTGAAGTACTCAGAAATCTTATCAGTCTTAAAACGGTCTATGTCTAAAACATATACGTTATTTTCAAAGTCAACTCCAATGACGATGATTGCAGTGTAGTCGGCACGTTTACTGACAGAGTAAGCAAAGTCCACAGCTGCACTAACATTTAATTTACGACCTTTGTAGTGCCACTGTCCGTTGTCTCTAGTCATATGCTTACGATCATAGTACTGAAACTTCTCATAAGCTATAGGCTGAGTATCAGGATCAGTAGGATCGTTGTAGTACTGAGCACGAAATTGAACTCTGTCTAAGTACTGTCCACGTTTCTTAGCTAATATTTTAATATTAAACCCAAAGTACTTACCATCTCTACGCAGCTGACGGGGCCAAAGGAAGTCTCCTGTACCGTCCCCATCATCTTCAACTGCCCTTTCCATTACCTCGTAGATTTCTGCCTTACCTTCTAAGTCACCAGCATCTGAGTAGAGGTCTTCCTCCATGCCCATTAGATCACTGTAAAGGTCTTTCGGGTGGTAACGTGTACCAACTACCCATTCCTGTGCCTCACTGCCCTCTATGGAGGATAGCAGGGAGTACTGAGATTTAACTTTGTTACGTCCCTCGTTAGTGTAAGCATTCTCGAAAACAACGACATCATCTAGAACTGCAATGTCACAGTGCATACCTGTAAGGGAAGTAGTAAGGCCACCAGTAAAGATAGAGGGGTCACGTATAGATTCTTTTTTACGGTCTGGGTGGTCTAATGCAATCTCAGAGGTAGTCCATTTCTCCCGTTTACTTTCATCTTTGTTTAAGTGATCGGGCCAATACTTCTGGTGTATGTCTGACTCAAAGATGTTCTTGATAAACGATAGCTGCTTCTGGGCTAGGTTGGAGGTAGCTGAGATGTACAGCACCCGTAGGCTAGGGTTCTTAGTTAACTCCCATGCAACCCTGTAGGCTACCATAGCTGACTTGCCGTGGTCACGGGGAAACAACAGAAGCTGATGGGTCTTAGCTTCTTGTCTAGTCCACCACTTGCACACATCTTCATGGCAGTTACCTAGTACTCGTTGAGGAGCTACAAGCCTGATGAAAGTTATCAAGCTTGCTTCTGCTGCCTCTTTAATTTCTGTTAGAGTTGCCATAGTGTCTTACTCATTAAATTATATTCTCTGCAACTAGCTCTACTGATGTTCCACCATCATCGGTTAAGAAAGTGTACGTTGCTCTGTTTCCAGCAGCTAAAGTTTTTGGTGTTTTATCTACTGAAGATGGGAATGTGGTTGAATGCAGAGTTGCTACATCATATGTTTTGGCTATTACGGAACTAAAATCACTAAAAACAAGCAGAGTGTCGTTTTTTACAAGCTGCATTGACTGTACTTGACCAAACACTGTGGACCCAGTTACTTGAGCACCATTTGCACGTTTAGTGAACGAGGCAGTTGAAAGATCAAAAGCCGTTGACATGGTATATGTGTGA
>Ga0114915_1001306_pt1 | contig 10794 bp, 8 predicted proteins | sample MalvirAntarct_55_FD_87288 | JGI IMG/M metagenome (GOLD analysis project Ga0114915, IMG submission 87288) | Marine viral communities from the Global Malaspina Expedition - Malaspina viral metaG Antarct_55 | ecosystem: Environmental > Aquatic > Marine > Oceanic | place: South Georgia Island...
CAGGTCCGGGTGGGGGTGGTTCACGAGGTCGAAGTAGGTGCCGGGGCGTACGCCGCGGAGCGAGGTCTTGGCCTCGAAGGTCTCCGCCGCCACCTGCTGCTCCTGCGCGCGGACTCGCGCGAGCCTCGTCGCCTCGGCAGTGTCGGGCACGTGCTCTCCATACAAGTCGAGGAAGCCGTACCCGGTCTCCTCGTCCACGGGCTCGACCGCCCGCACCGGCTGATGAGGCGCGCGCCAGTTGTAGTCGCGGAGTTGAACCTCCGCGTAGCGCGCCGAGCGGATGCGCCGCAGGCCCCAGACCCGTGGGGCGCCGTCGTCAGGCGCAAAGTCGTGCGGGTGATAGCGCAGCTCGTCCTCCTCGTGAACCGGCACGAAAGACGCGTTTCGGTCTCCGAGCACGATGGCCTCGGTGCGAGGGTGCTGCTCGAAGCGATAGTGGACCCCGTTGTGCTCCAGCAGGCGAGAGATGAACGCGAAGTCCGTCTCTCTGTGCTGCACGACGTACTCGTGGGTCGGGTACGACTCCTCAGTCTGGTCGAAGACGTAGGTGTCCGGGTCGAAGCCATGCTCCGCGAACACTGCGAGCGCTACCTCCACGTGCGTCTTGTTCTGAAACACACGGGAGCGCTTCACGAGGTTCAGGCGCCAGAGCTTGGGGACGAGCGTCAGGTCATAGTGCGTCTCGCGCGGCCCCGTGACCTCGAGCATCTCCACCTGGCGCAGCACGCCGTACACCTCTCCCTCGCTGTCGTCCCGGTTGAGGCTGATGCGCGCGGGCTGGCGGAGCAGGTCATTCAAAGCCTCATCGTCCAACCCTCCCTCGTGCTCGACCTCGACCAAGACGCGCCACTGGTAGAGTCCGCTGAGGCGCTGCGTGCCCGAGGCGCGCTCCGCGAGGAGCCGGGCTCCGACGTCCGCCCGGGTGTGAAACGACAACCGCCGGCCGCTGACCGCCCGCTCGATCGATTGGTAGGTGCTGACGACGCGCTCGGTCGATCGGCTCACGGCCGCCGCGCCGCGGAGCACCGACGCGGCGGTGTTGACGCCCTCGCGCGCCTCCTCGGGGATCGCGCCGGCCACGCCGTCGACGAGCGCCCCGGTCGTCCCGAGCACGCCTCCGGCGAGGTTCCCGACCGCGCTGGCCGCCCTCCCCTCGTCGCCCGCCTCGAGCGCCTGGCCGAGCTGCTCGGCCGCTTGGGCGGCCTTCACGACGTTCGAGACCGCGCTGGCGACGTCGCCCGCCGTCTCCATCGCCGCGCGCGCCTCCTCTTCTTCTTCGGGGATCTGCTCCGCCGCGCCGTCGAGCCCTTGTCCGACCTGCTCGGCTACCTCGCCGAGGGTGTCTTCGGGGTCGGCGTGCTCGGGCACCTCCGGCCGCTCGCTGTCGTTGCTCATCGCCCGTCCCTTCCTCAATCGAGGTAGATGCGCTCGCCGCGCAGCTTCATGTCCTCACGCGCCTTCAACAGCGTTCGGCGGCCGAACGCGCGGAGCGTGTCCTCGGCCACGAGCCGCACCCGCTGCGCCTTCGTCTGCGCGAGGTCCTCGGCCTCGCGCAGGCTCTGCCACGTCTTCTCGACGAGCAGCCGGGCGCGGCTCTCCATCTCCTCGGCCCGCTGGACGAGCCGCCGCGCCCTCGTCTCCACGACGTCCCCGACCAGGCGGAAGCCCTTCGTGGTCCAGTTCGTCTGCTGGCTCGTGGCTGTGATCTCTTCGGCGAGCAGGCCGAGGTGGCGGGGCTGCGCCGAGATGGCCGTGTCCCCCGCGCGCATCACGAGGCTGCGCTCGGCCTCCACGCGGACGCTGCGGCCCGACAGCCGCAGCTCGTTCGAGGCGGCGATCTCGATCGACGGCGCGTGGATCCGGCACCGTCCGTCGCTCGGCCGGAGCTCGAGCAGCACGCCGCCGCCGGGCGCGCGGAGCACGACGCGAGCCTCCCCTTGCTCGTCGACGTCCTCCTCGATCGCCGCGCCGCTCGGCACCTCGTAGCGCGTGACGGCGCCCGCGCTCGAGTCGGCTCGCGCGCCGCCCTCGAGCGCCTGCCGCAGCTCATCGGTCATCAAGTCTCTACCCACTTTGCTTCTCCTGACTCACGTCGCCGGCCCCCGCCGCGGCGGCTCGAACGCCTCCGCCCTCGCCTTCGCCTCATCGACCCGAGTGACGTCCCGTTGCTCGGCCCCGGCGAAATCCGTCCCCTGCTCGGTCGAGCCCACCAGGCTGCTGCCGGTCAGATCCGCGTCCCGGAAGCTCGCCGCGCCGAGGTGGCAGCCCTCGATCCGGCTGTAGCGGAGGTCGGCGTGATCGAAGCGGGTCTCCCGCAGGTCGACCCCGACGAGCTGGCACCGGCTCATCGCGCAGAGCTCGAAGCGTGCGCGGCGCGCGGCCCCTCCCCGCATCTGCGCGCCCCGGAGGTCTGCACCGCGCAGGTCCGCGTCCTCCATCGCCGCGTCCGTGAAGTCGGCCGCGCGCAGGTCGGCGCGGAGCCACGACGCGCCCGTCAGATCGGTCGAGGTCAGCTCGAGCTGCTTGCCCCGCACCTCGTCGAGCGCCGCGCCCGCGAGCAGCGCGCCCGTGAGCTCGGCGCTCTCGAGCACGCAGCCTCGGAAGACGACGCCGCTCAGATCCGCGCTCCGCATCGTCGCCGACTCGAACGAGGTCTCCGCCGAGACTCTCACCTGCCGGAGATCCAGCGCCTGGAGGTCGGCTCGGAACAGGCTCGCCCCAGACAGGTCGGCAGCGGCCAGCGTCGCCCCCCGGAGGTCGGCGTAGTCCAGGCGCGCACCCGCGAGGGTCGCGTCGGACAGGTCCGCCTCGCTGAGGATCGACTCGGACAGGTCGGCGCCGGCGAGGTCGGCCTCGGCGAGCCGCGCCGCCGACAGGTCGCACTCGTCGAGGCGCGCGCCGCGGAGGGTGGCGCGCGCGAGGTTCGCGGCGCGAAGATCGCACCGCTCGAACCGCACGCCGGACAGGTCGGTCACCGCGAGGTCTACGCCCGCGAGGCCGACCTCGACCCACGCGGCGCCCTCCTCGATCTCGACGCCGCGGAGGCTGCTCCCGTCGAATCGCGCGCCGTCGAGCACGGCCGCGCCGAAGCGCGCCTCCCTAAACGAGCCCGAAAATCGCGCGCCGCGCAGATCCGCGCCGCGCAGATCCGCCTCCGACAGATCGACACCCTGCCCTCGCGCCTCGACGAGCGATGCGCCGCGGAGCGACGCCTTCACCACGCGCGAGTTCGCAAGCTCGCAGCCGTCGAGGCGGGCATCGGTCAGGTCGGCGCTCTCGAGGCGCACGCCGCGGAGGCTGGCGGCGGTCAGATCAGCGCCCGCGAGCCGCGCGCCGAGCAGGTCGGCGCCATCCAGGATCGCCTCGCGCAGGTCCGCGCCCACCATCGCGCGGCCCGCGAGGATCGCTCCGCTCAGGTCCGCGCCCGCCAGGGCCCGGGGCATCGCCTCGACCGCATCGAAGCGGACGCCCGAGAGCGTCGCGCCCGCCATCGACGCCTCCGAGAAACGCGACCCGCCGAGGCTCGCGCCGTCGAGCCGCGCCCGCTCGAAGCGAGCGCCCGTCGCGTCACAGGATCCGAGCGTGACCATGGACAGCGACACGTCGTCGAGCGACGCCCCCCGCAGTTCGCAGCGCTCGAACGACGCGAGGTCGAGGGTCGCTCCGGTGAAGCGCGCCTCGCTCAGTGCGCATCCCGTCCACCGCGCGTTCTCGAGCGACGCGCCCGTGAAGTCCGCGCGCGCGAGGCTCACCCCATCGAAGATCGCGCTCTCGAACGACGCGCCCGCGAAGCGGGTCCCCGCGCAATCGGTCGCCTCGTCGCCCTCGCCCTCGAACCGCAGCACGCCCGAGTCGAGGCGAGCGCCCTCGAACGACGCGCCGGACAGATCACAGCCCCGGATCACGACGTTACGCAGGACCACACCGGTCAGATCGACGCCGGCGAGCCGGCAGCGGACCAGCTGCACGCGCGAGAGCACGGCCGCCCGGATCGACAGCCCCTCGAAGTCCACCCCGCGGACGAGCACGTCACGCAGGCTCGGTCCACCGCCGCGGCGCTCGGCCGCGCGTAGGCGCGCCTCCACCGCGGCGCGGCTCGACAGCTCGGTCAGATCGGCGCCGTCCACCGTCACGCGAGCTTCGTCCCTTCGATGTTCGCGCCGTCGAGGCGGACGTCCGAAAGCTCCGCGCGCCAGACCTCGGCCTGGAAAAGGTTCGCGCCGCTCAGGTCGGCGAGCCGCAGCTCGGCCCCCTCGAAGCGCGCCCCGAGCAGGTCGGCCCCGGCGAGAGAGCTGGCGCTCATCCGCGCCTCGGCGAAGCTCGCGCCGCGCGCCTGAACCGCGAGCAGCTCCGCGCCCTCCATCCGCGCCTTGGCGAAGCTCGCCCGGGTCAGGTCCGACTCGGTCAGTTTCGCGCCGATCAGCGTGCTCTCGGAGAACGACGCCCCCGACAGCTTCGCCCAGCGCAGCCGCGCCTCCGACAGGTCCGCGCCGTCCGAGGCGCGCAGCCCCTGCGCGCCGATCTGATCGAGGCACGCGTTGCGCAGGCTCGCCCCCTCGATCCGCGCGTCGGTCATCGACGCGCCGCGGAAGTTGGCCTCGTCGAAGTTGCTGCGCGCCATCTCGGCCTCCTCGAGCACCGCCCCCTCGAAGATCGCTTGCGTCGCGAGGCACTCCTCGATGGTCACGCCGGTCGCATTGACTCCCGAGAAGTCAGCGCCGGGCAGCATCGCGCGTTCGAAGACCGCCTCCTCGAGGTCGGCCCCTCGGAAGCTCACCCCCGATGCTTCCACCAGCGCGAGGCTCGCTCCGCGGAGCACCGCACGCTCCAGGGTCGCCCCCTCGAGCTTGGCCCCGTCGAGGTTGGCGCCGGCGACGTTCGCGCCGATGAGGCTCGTGTTGCGGAGGTCCGCCCCCATCAAGAGCGTGCCGCGGAGGTCCTGACCCGACAGGTCGAGCAGGGTCAGATCGCCGCCCGAGAGGTCGAGCCCCGCCAGCGCCTGGCCCTGGCCGAGCCGGCGGCGCGCCAGGTCGCGCTTCTCCTGCGCGGTCCAGAGGTCCGGCGGCGGCTGCGCCGTCGGTCCCGAAGGAGACGGCTGCTCGAGGGGCGGCGTGTCGTGCTCCTCGAGCATCCGCCTCAGCGACTCGGCGACGTGCGGGGAGCCGAGCCCTTCGGCCGCTCGGAGCGCTTCCTCGAGCTGCGCCCTCACCGCTCCGACGTCGAGGCCGGACCGTTCCGGCACCTCGCTCGGGTAGAGCTGATCGACGATCGGCTCCGGCCATCCCGCCTCGAGCGCTTCACGGCGCCGCTCCGCATGCAGCTCCGCCGCGCTCGGCGGCGCTCCCGGTAGCGACTCAACCTTCGACGGCTCGGCAGCCGGCGGAGCCGGCTCAGGTCGCGGCTCGGCCGCGAACGCCTGCTCTTCCTCCCAGAGCGCGCGCAGGCGCGCCACGAACGCCTCCCAGTACTCGGCCTCGCTCCGCGCCTGATCGAGCGGCTCGTGCGTGACGTACAGGTGCTCGATCTCCTCGAGCGACTCGGTCACGCACGGCGCGCTGCCGCGCCAGACGGCGAACGCCCTGCCCTCACCGACATCGATCGCGATCGTGTCGAGCACCAGGCCCACCTCGCGCAGCAGGCCACCGGATCGCTCCGCATCGTGCAGGAAGGCTCGCGGCTTGATCGCAGGCAGCTGGCAACGCAGAAGCGGATGGATGGGGTGGAGGTTCGAGAGTTCAATCGGCTCGTCTCCCCGCCAGTAGCCCTCACGCTGGAGCGCTGGCGGCGCCGCCTGGAAGAAACGCCAAGCGAAGTCCTCCGCGAGGTACGGCCACCGCTGTCGCGCGTACGCTCGATCGTAGGTGCCCATCAGACGAGCGCGCGCTGGCCAGCTCGGCGGGATGGGCCACGCCCCCGCGGGCTCCGGGCGCTCGGACGCCGAACGGATGAGCCGGCCCGCGCGCTCGATGTTTGGCAGCGCGACGCGGCCCTCGACGTCGTACGCGTCGGGCGCGACGCCGCGGCCGACGGGGTTGCCCGACAGACCTGGGCCCCCGAAGCAACGCTCCCAGCAAAGCTCCATCGCCGTGAAGGGCTGTGGCGCGGTCACGCCGCCATCCGACCGCCACCAGCGGTCGCCGACCACGCTGAAGCGCGTCTCCACGTCTCCGACGCGCGCGCGGCACGACAGTTCCCGGACCGGCTCCGGTGGGCGAAGCGTGCCGCTGACCAGGAGTTCACCGCGCGGCTTCACCGGCACGAGGTCCGACGCGTACCGGAGCGTCCGGTCCACGTCGTCGTCCCAGAGCAGGTCGCCCGTCACCGGCGCCTGCTCGTCGGCCAGCGTGCAGAGGCCCTCCCGAGGCAGCTCGAGGGTCGCCTTCACCGTGACGATCACTCGACGCTGCTCGGCCGAGAACGACCACACCTGCCAACCGACCGACAGCGGCGTGTCGCGGACGAGCTTCATCCCACGATCACGGTCGTCTGGCTCGGTGCCGCCTGCGTGCCCATCGGCGCGTTGGCGTTCGACCCGTTGTGCGCGGTCGGCTTGAGGTGCGTGACGATGTCATGCCCCTCCACCTTCACGCTGCTGACGCCCGAGCGAAAGACGGCCTTGTCCATGTTCGTCCCGCTCATCACGCCTTTGGCCGTCCCCGCCTCGTCACCGCTCGTGCGTGAGACTTCGGTTTGAACCGTGCATGTCTTTCGGCCACCGATGCGCACCCGATCCGAGCAGGTCGAGCCGTCAGCCTGGTTGAGCATGGCGACGTTCGGAAACGGCGTCGGTACCGGCGGCCCCGGCGGCGCGGGAACTTGGCAGACGTCTGGCATCGCCATCGCCTGCCCTCCTCCGTTCGTAGATGCAGGAAACACTTCGTTCCACCTTTCCCTCTCAGCCGCTACTCGTCCGTCGAGAGGACGCGTTGCGTGCCAGCCTCCGAAATCGTCCGCCGAGCGCCGTGCGGCTCATCGGATCCCAGCCTCTCTCCGCTCGATCGCCTCGAGCTCCACGCCGAGCAGCCTGGCGAGCTGCCCGTGCGCCCCGTCGAGAGCGCCCTCGGCGCCCTGCACCCGCGCCGCGAGAACGGCCGAGCGCGTTCCGTCACGCGCGGCGCGTGAGCGCGCTGACGCCTCGATGTCCTCGATCGCCTCCGCCGGCAGCGTGAACCGCGTCCTCGCCAGCTCCTCGCGGAGCGCCGCGAAGATGGCGTCGGCGCCCTCGGCGATGCTGGCGACCGCGGCGCGCCGGCCCTCGTGATACGCGTCGGCGACCATGGCCGGCGTCGCCCCCGCCTGGTACGCCCGCTCGAGGAGCACGAACCCGCGCGCGTGGCCCGCGCGGCCACTGAGAGGCAGCGCCTCGCCAGTGCCGCCCACGACTTGCAGCCGGGCCTCGCCCATTCGCTCGGCGCGGAGACGCACCGCCAGCTGGCGCCGCCACGGCGCGAGCGCGATCACCTGGATGCGCCGCCGGACGCGCTCGGGGTGCGCCCACCCCGGCAGGATCCAGTCGTCGCAGTAGCGCGAGGCGTGCTCGATCTCGCGGTCGAGCGGCAGCCGCGAGCAGACGTACACGACGGCGCTGACGCGAGGGCGCTCGTCGAGACGGCGCAGGAGCGCGAGCCGCCCCCGCTCATCAGGGAAGGACTCCCCGTCGACGACGATCACGTCCCACTCCGACGCGGTGGCCGCGACGTCGGGCACCTCGTGTTCGAGGGAGTAGCCGACCGGCTCCCCCTCCACGGTCAGCCACGGCGTCAACTGTCGCCGACGGGATGGGTGAGCGACCAGCAGCACCCGCGCGACCTCCCGCGCGCTCACCCGACCACCTCGCTCGCCAGGCGCCCCAGGGAGGCGGCGCTGCTGGATCTGACGTGCGGCTCCAACGAGGCCACCACCTCCTCCGGCGCCGACGTGCGCGCCTTCACCGGCTGCAGGAGCCGCTCGATGGTCGCGCAGAGCCCTGCGGGGGCGGTGGGCGCGGCCTCGGCGACGCTCCGGCGCGCGTTCTTCGAAAGCTGCGCGGGGATCCAGCGCTCCAACGCGCGCCCCGGGGGGCATCGCTCGACGTAGGGGTGGGTGCCGACGAGGCACTGCCAGAGGATCAGGCCGAGCGCGAACAGGTCCACTGCGGCCGTGACTGGCCCGGGCTCGAGCTGCTCGGGGGCGAGGTAGCCCGCCTTCCCGCGCTCCCGGGTCAGCGTCGCCGCGCCGGTCGTCCCGAGGGCCTTCGCCAACCCGAAGTCGCTGAGCTTCACGGCGCCGCTCCCGTCCACCAGCGCGTTGTGCGGGGTGACGTCGAAGTGGATCAGCGGCTCCCGCTCGCCGTCGCGGTGGTGGATGTACGCGAGCGCCCTGGCCAGGCTCGCGCCCACGTGCGCCACCACGGATGGCTCGAGCGGCCCCCGCTCTCGCAAGAGCGTGGCGAGGTCGGGTCCCTCGACGAGTTCCATCACGACGAGGAAGCCAGAGTCCGCCTGGCTCCAGCCGTGGACCCGCACCACGTTGGGGTGCCTCAACAGGGCGGCCCGCGAGCCCACCGCGGCGAGCTCGGCGACGAAGACCTCGTCGAGGCAGTAGCGGGCCCGCACCCGCTTGAGGCACACGACCGGCCCTCCGTCGACGCGTCGCGCTCGATACAGCTCCGCCGTGCTGGTGTCGGCCAGACGATCGAGGACGACGAAGCCGTCGACGGTGGGCAACGCGCCGTCCATCACGTCTGGCCCCCACGCAGGCGCCTCATGATGGCGCGCACGTCCGCCAGCGTCATCGCGGCGCTGCCGAAGTGAGCCGCGACGACGGGCGACCCCGAGGCCGAGCCATAGGTCGCCTCCAACCGCTCGACGCCCTCCGGGCCGAGCCGGCGATGGCTCCGCTCACCCTCCGACTCCATCGCGGCGAGGCGGGTGGTGAGCTCCCCCGCGAACCACTGCACCCCGTCTCGCCGCCCCTCGCGGTACGCCTCCAGCACGAGCACCAGCAGCTCGTCGGAGAGGTGCCGCGCCCGGTGGCCCAGCTTCCAGAGCGGGCGCCCCTCGGAGCCCCACTCGCTCACCGGCCCCTCCGCCGGAGCGCGCCCTCGCCTACTCGCATCGCCGTCCCCCCCCTCAGCCCTCTACGGTCGCTGCCTCAGATAGCACTGCGACACGAGACACGCAACCAAGATCTCACAGGAGACATCGATCGACGACACCGGCGCTATTGCACTCTATAGCAGCACGGTGGTACACCCCTGCAACTCCTGCAAGGGGACCGCATGGCGCAGAAGAAGAAGGACCGCGTGAGCACGACCCTGGTCGACGCCAAGGAGTCAGGGTTCTATCTACGTACCCTGAAGCACTTTCGCGCGCGGCTGGCCGAGCTGCGAGCCATGCACGGGCTCAGCTATCGCGAGTTGCACCAGCGGTCGGGGGTGAACTGGCGGCAGCTCGTCTCGCTGGAGACCGGGAAGGACGTCCCCAACCCCACGCTGGCGACCATCACTCGCCTGGCGGAAGCGCTCGGGGTCGAGGCCTGGGAGATGTTGACCCCGGCGCAGAGCGGCGTGCGCAAGAAGGCGCCGAAGAAAGCCAAGGGCGCGGGCTGAGGCCAGGGGGGGGATGGTCGTGGCGGCAAGTGAAGGCGCGGGGAGGAGCGTCGGGTGAGCGCTCCGGCGCAGATCGGGCCTTACCCCGTGGAGCGGAAGCTCGCCGAGGGCGGCTTCGGGGAGGTGTTCGTGGCGGTGCAGCCCAACCTCCGCGACCGCCGCGTCTGCATCAAGCGCATCAAGCGCGAGATCCTCGAGCACGAGGAGCACGGCGAGCGGCTCCTCTCGCTCTTCTATGGCGAGATCGACCTCGCCTCGAAGCTCTCGCACCCCAACATCGTCTCCATCATCGACGCGGGGGAGGACCGCCCCGAAGGAGCGCCCGAGGGCGCGCCCGGGCTGCCCTACGTCGTGATGGAGTACGTCGAGGGCGTCGACGCGGCCGGCTTGCTGAAGATGACCAAGCCCCGTGGCCTCGACCCGCGGCACGTGGCGTACATCGTCGTCGGGGCCGCGCAGGCCCTCGCCTACGCCCACCACGAGGCGGTGATCCACCGCGACGTGAAGCCACAGAACATCCTCGTCAGCGGGAACGGGTTGGTGAAACTCGCCGACTTCGGCATCGGCAAGATGCAGCGCGAGGGTCAGTACCAGGCCACCCGCACCAGCAGCTTCATCGGCACGCACTCCTACATGGCCCCCGAGCTGCTGACCGTGCTCTCGCCCGAGGCCGCGTCCGACGCGGTGACCTTCAACCACAAGGTGGACCTCTGGGCGCTCGGGGTGACGGCCTGGGAGCTGCTGTGCGGTTTCCGCCCGTTCGAGGACGCGACCCTCGGCACCCCGCCGGGGGTGGGCAGCGGGACGTGGGCGCTGATCAACGTCCGCGCCGACCCGCCGCGGCGGCGCTCCATCCACGAGGTCGCCCCCGACGCCCCCCAGGCGCTGCGCGACGTCATCGAGGCGATGCTCACCCCTGGCCTCCGGGAGCGCGTCGCCACTGCCGACGAGGTGGTGAGACGCCTCGTCGAGGCGGGGCTCGGGCTGCCGACGCACCGGGCCACCTTCGTGCGCGACCTGCTCGCGAAGGACACCGTGCCCAGCATGCCGGGCGCCCGCCCGACGCCGAGCCCCAAGCCGGGTCCCGCTCCCAGCTCCGGAGCCTCGGCTCCCACGCCCGAGGCGAGACACGGCGACATTTCCGGAGTCCGTAAATACGAGACTCCGCCATACGAGATTCCGCCGCACGCCACGCAGCCCCTGCC
>Ga0114915_1001307_pt1 | contig 10791 bp, 11 predicted proteins | sample MalvirAntarct_55_FD_87288 | JGI IMG/M metagenome (GOLD analysis project Ga0114915, IMG submission 87288) | Marine viral communities from the Global Malaspina Expedition - Malaspina viral metaG Antarct_55 | ecosystem: Environmental > Aquatic > Marine > Oceanic | place: South Georgia Island...
ACGGTACATTTTTTAACTTTAATCGAAATTTTATTTTACCAAAAAGCATTTACTCAAAACTTTTTATTAACTCACAACCAAAATCTCAATTAACCCTTTAAAAGTAAGTCTGATGGAAAAGAAAGCTACGACTCCGGCGCCTAAAGCAGCCGCAGCACCGAAGAAACAAGGTAAAGGCGGAGTGTTGAATCCTGCATGGGTAATCCCCCTATTGTTTGCAATTGCCTTGTGTATTTACATTTTTGTTTTGGGAGCACCGGATCACTTTATTGATGGAGATCACGAAAAAGGCCCTAAACCGGGCGATTATTATGGCATTGTGTACAAAGGAGGCCCCATCGTACCTATCCTGATGACTTGTTTTCTGATTGTACTGGTATATACAATCGAGCGTTTGATTACCCTGAGCAAAGCTAGCGGAACTTCAAATGTGGACGTATTTGTTCGTAAAGTGCGGAGTCTGTTGGACAAGAACCAAATCGATGAGGCTATCCGGGAATGCGATAAGCAGAAAGGCTCAGTTGGTAATGTAATCAGAACTGGTCTGGAAAAATACAAACTGTTGACTACTGATACGGTACTAGACAAAGAGCAAAAAATGGCTGCCCTGTCTAAAGAGATTGAAGAGGCTACTACGCTTGAAATGCCTATGTTGCAGAAGAACCTTACTATCATTGCAACTCTGGCTTCTGCTTCTACACTGATCGCTCTGCTCGGAACGGTAATCGGTATGATCAAGGCCTTCGCGGCCCTTGGTGCTTCCGGATCTCCTGACTCTGCCGCACTGGCAACGGGTATTTCTGAAGCCTTGATTAACACAGGTCTGGGTATTGGTACGGCGGCTATTGCTACCATCTCGTATGCCTATCTGAATAGCAAAGTGGATGACCTTACCTACAGCATTGACGAAATCAGCATGAGCATTCAGCAAAATTTTGCTGCTCACTATTAATTAAAGTAAAATAATTAATAGTATTGTTTCGTTAATATGATAAAAACTTATATATTGCCATGGCAAAAGTAAGACCAAAGAAACATCCGCCTACGATTGATATGACGGCGATGACAGACGTAGCGTTTTTGCTCCTAACGTTTTTCATCATGACCGCCACCTTTAAATCGCAGGAGGCAGCAGAGATTGATACACCTTCTTCCATTTCTGCTATTAAAGTGCCCGATGACAATATCATGATGATTAGCATTGGAACGAAGGGTGAAGTTTATTTTGGGGTAGATGCCCAGCCTGATCGTATTGCGATGTTGAATAATATCGCTGAAACGAAGGGAATAAGCTTCTCGGATGCTCAGAAGAAAAAGTTTTCCAATCAGGCGAGTTTCGGTTTTCCGCTGGCTCAATTGAAAGGATGGCTCGATCTGCCAGCTCCGGAAATGGGAACCGTGAAGCAGCCGGGTATTCCAACGGATTCCACGGGTGTAAGTGAGCTAGCCGACTGGGTATATGCAGCACGGAAGGCTAATCCTCAACTTCGTATTGCGATCAAGGGTGACAATTCAGCGAAGTTCCCGACGTTTAAAAACGTGCTGTTGAACTTACAATCGCAGAATATTAACCGCTTCAATCTGATCACTGATGGAGAGGAGCCACCTGCCGGTTGGAGATCCGACCAGTAACAATCACGTAAGGTTTCACCTTAAAAGCAAAACAAGATGGCAGAAATAGTAGAATCGGGCGGTGGTAAAGGCAAAGGTGATGGTAAAGTAAGAGCCAAAAAATTATCTACCCGGGTGGATATGACTCCCATGGTAGATTTGGGCTTCCTACTAATTACCTTCTTTATGCTGGCTACAACCCTGAGCAAGCCGACTTCCATGACGCTTACTGTTCCTGATAAGCAGGAAGATAAAAAGGAGCAGGAGACAGAACCCCTAAAAGCATCTAAGGTACTGACCATTTTCCTGGGTCGTAATGATGATGTCTTTCTTTTGGATGGGTTAGCGGCGGATGACGATAAGGCCGCAAGTGAACTCAAAAAGGTTCGCTTTGGTACGGAGTTAAGGGAAGCGATATTCAAATCCCAAACCCGGATTAATTCTCAGAATGAAAAAGATGCCGAGGGGAACCTACCCTTTGTGGTCGTAATTAAGCCTACAGAAGTGTCTACTTACAAAAATGTGGTAGATGTACTGGATGAGATGGCTATTACCAAAACGAAGCGCTATGCGATGGTAGACTTTCTAACAGATTCAGAGAAGAAAATCCTGGGGGACAGAGTAACTCCAAGACCTGAAGACAATTAAATTAATTAAAACAACCAATTTCAATTTAAACGCCATGGCAGAAATGAGCCCGAATGCGACACTGGATGATATAGTGTTCGCCAATCGAAATAAGGCGTATGGTGCGTATCCTCTGCGTCAGGAATACCGCGGTGTAATCAACCGTGCTACCCTGATTGGGGCTTCTATTTTTGTATTAGCAATGTTTGCTCCTACACTGGTAGATAAATTCCTGACGGATGATAACAAAGAGGAAGTGATGGTAAATGTGGATTTAATGAATCTTCCACCACCGCCCATTGATCCCGCCGAACCGCCACCACCACCGCCACCACCCGTCGAACAGCCCAAGGTTGAGACTGTCAAGTTCCTTCCGCCTGAAGTAAAGAAGGATGAAGAAGTTCCTATCGAAACGCCACCTCCTACGGTAGAAAAGCTGGAAGTAGCTGTGGCCGCTGAAAAAACTCAGGAGGGAGATATCAATGCTCAAGAGATTATTATTGCCCCTGAAGCTGTTGCGGCACCAAGCAAGGGAACAGTTGTAGAAGCTAAGGTAGAAGAGCAGATCTTTACCGTAGTAGAACAGAACCCTGAATTCCCAGGAGGTATCCAGGAGATGTATAAGTTCTTGGGTAAGAACATTAAATATCCGAGTGCTGCCTCACGAGCTAATGTACAGGGGAAAGTATTCCTCACGTTTGTAGTAAACACAGATGGTAGTATCCAGGATGTCCAAGTGCTTAAAGGCCTGGGCTTTGGATGTGACGAAGAAGCTATGAGGGTTGTAAAGACGATGCCCAAATGGAAACCTGGCAAGCAGTCAGGTCGGCCAGTTCGGGTAAAGTATAACCTTCCCATTAGTTTCCAACTCGAATAACGTTAAGCATGAGCAGAAGACCAGTGCATCAGGAAATAGGATTTATTGCCTCGATGTTCATGGCCCTGGTTTACATAGGAGGAGGGATCTTTTTGATCGCCTCCTCCTTGTCTTTTAGATTCCTCCCAACTGGAAGTGTGTATCGGTATATTTTTGCCGTAGCTCTTGTCGCATACGGAATCTACCGGGGCTATCGGGCACGAGAATTTAGGGGATAATGAATAAAAGAGGAGCCATGAGAAATTTGCTTAAGCAATTACAAATCGTTGTTGTAGGATGCGGATTTGTATTATATGGATGCACATCCAGTAATCTAGACAATCCCCGCCAGGGGACGATTGATGTTTCGGCTGATGAATCATTCCGCCCCCTAGTGGCTTCACTTACTCACGCCTACGAGGGAATATACCCTGATGCGCATTTCAACGTAAGTTATCGACCTGAGCAAGAAGCCATATTATCCTTACTACGTGATAGTTCAAGGCTGGCATTTACCAGTCGTGAACTAAATAAAAAGGAGAGAGAAATTATTCAGCAGCAGGATGGAAGCCTAAAAGAACAAAAAATTGCCATTGATGGTATTGCTCTAATTATTGGCAAAGCCAACCAGGATAGTTTAATAACAGTCCAGGAGTTGGAGGGCATATTTAAGGGTAGTATTAAAGATTGGTCGCAGCTCAAGGGGAGCACTCAATCGGGGCCTATCACCCTTGTTTTTGACCATGCCAATTCTAGTAATCTGGATTATATGCTTAAACGATTTGATGTGAAAGATGTCAAATCGCTACCACTCTATACATCTAATTCAAATGAGAAGGTGATAGATTTTGTAAAAGAAAATCGCTCGGCTATTGGTTTTATTGGCGTAAACTGGATCAGCGATGGAGAGGCCACGCTTAGCAAAGAACTTTCAGAAGGGTTACGGGTGATGGGCGTTTCAGAAAAAGAAAATCCTACTTCAATTCAGGATTATGGACAGCCCTTCCAGCGTGATCTCAGGGTAGGGCGTTATCCGCTGGCGCGATTTATTTATATCATTAGTAGGGAGGGTTATTCAGGACTGGGAGGAGGGCTAATGACCTATATTGCCCGTGATGTAGGAGGCTTGGTGATTGAAAAAATGGGACTGGTCCCGACGATACCTTACCCTAGAGATGTAGAGGTGCAGACCAAACAAAATTTTTAGCGTTGGTCTACAATTTATTATCTTTGGAAGATGTTTATTAGTACAAACCAAATTTTAATCTCTGTTTCAACCTGATTAAGAAATGAACACTCAATTAAAAAACATAGCAGGAGCACTCGCTTTAAGCCTGGTTTCGCTGTCGTTTGCATTTAGTCAAACCCCGGATGAGGGATTTAACTACCTGAATTCGGAACGGCCGGAAAAGGCGAAAGAGGTCTTTACCAAACTGGCTGAAATCAGCCCTTCTGCGGATAACTATTACAACCTAGGTTATTATTATATCCGTACCAATCAGTTGGATGAAGCGCAAAAAACGTTTGAAAAGGGATTGGCTTTGGATGATAAAAGTTATCTCAACCAAGTAGGACTTGCTACGGTAGCACTGGGCAAGGGCGATGTGGCCAAAGCCAAAGAAATGATCGAGTACGCTGAGAAGAAAACACGCGGTAAAGATGCAAATGTATTGTTCCGCGCCGGGGAAGCTTATACCTTATTTGATAAGTACAGTGATCCTGCAGAGGCAATTCGTTTATTAGATGAAGCGGTAAAGCGGGATAATAAACTGGCAGCGGCTTATATTGTAAAAGGCGATGTGCTATCCAAGCGTAATGAAGGAGGCCCTGCAGTAACTGCCTATGAGTATGCGCTGATGGCCAAACCGAATGATGCTGTAGCGAACAACCGGATTGGACAGATTTATTTGCGCGGTAAAAGCTATAATCAGGCATTGGACTATTATAAGAAAGCCATTGAGGCTGATCCAGAATTTGCTCCTGCCTATAAGGATTTAGCAGAACTGTACTACTTAGCTCAGCAATACAAGCGGGCAGCTGATAATTTTGATCTGTATATTCAGAAAAGTGGTAATAACGATCCTGAAACGGTACTTCGGGCGGCACAATTTGCATTCATAGCTGATGATTATGCACGTTCCCTGGAATTGCTAGACAGTATCAAGGGGAAAATAAATAGCTCCATTACAAAGCGGATGTACGGTTGGGCTTATTACAAAACCAATAATATGGAAGAGGCCATCAAAAACCTCGAAGAGTTTATTGTGGCTTATCCTAAGGAAAAAGATGAAGATGGAAAAGCTAAACAACTCGTTCCAGACGATTACAAATACCTAGGTCGTGCTTATAACAAACTGGCAACAGACAAGGAGTATACACCGAAGGGAATGGAGTACCTTATGAAAGGCGCTGAAATGGATACCAGCGCTGCTGAAGCGGCTACTACATTTAAGGAAATTGCCGGTCTTTATTACAAGGATAAAGACTATTTGAAAGCTGCCAAAGCTTATGAGAAAGGCATTGGACTTGATACAGCAAAGGCAACTACTAACGATTACTTTCAGCAAGGTTTAGCGTATTTTCAGGGAGCGCAGCTGATAACGGTCCCTGACTCAGCAGGAGCTCCACTGGACTCTGCTGCTAAGGCTAAAATGCCTGCTGAATATGCAAACTTAGATAGTGCTGCTTTAGCTAGCGCTAAAAAGGGCATCTATCTGCAAGCTGACTCTACTTTCGCAAAAGGAATTCAGAAGCTGCCTGACTGGCCTTATAACTATTACTGGCGAGGTAGTTCTTTATATAATGCCTACGATCGTCAGGAGAATATCGACAAAGGAATTTCAGCACCCTACTATGAAAAATTTGCTGAATTAGCCGAGAAAGACCCATCCGGTAATTATAAAGCTTACCTGAAGCAAGTGTATAGCTACTTGGCCTTTTACTACCAGAGTTCAGTTAAAGACGAAGCAAAAGCGAAATCTTACTGGGAAAAGCTGCTAGCTATTGATCCTGATAATGCCACTGCCAAGCAGGCATTAGGAATGTCAGAACCAGCGGCTGTAACGCCTAAAACGGGTAAATAAGAATTCCTGAGTCAGTTTAAAGCGAGAAAGCCCCGGAATGTTCCGGGGCTTTCTCGCTTTATTACTTCTTTATAAAGTTTGGACTAAGGGTTGGAGATAACAAAACAAGTATTAAGTACGGGTAGGTGTAGTGTACCGAATCGTTCGTAACACCACAACTTCAATCTTTTGACTTCATCAGGCATTAGCATTCTAATTGCTTTACGAAGTTCTTTTTCAAATAATCGGCGATCGAAGCTTACCTTTTGCAGAATTATTTTGATGTATTCTAACATTGAGGCCATAGTATTACTTAGTTTTGGGGTTTAGGATAAGGAAAGAAAGATGTTATCGAAGCGAAGGTTCATTTTCTTCCCACTATATAAAACGTGTTTGCTGGATGAAAGTATATGCCTTCATAAGTATATTTCTATGGAGCTTACCAACCTGGGCACAGCGCCTACCTGAGCAGGATGTTCATATAGAAGTAGGTGTAAAAAACCTGACACTTAACCAGCCTTTTATACTCACTATCATCATAAAAAACTACGCTAATCGTCCCACAGTAGCATTTCCTGATTTTGAAGGCTTGGAAAAAAGGAGTGCTTCAGCTACTAGCACGACCAATAGTGTAGGAGGGAAAACAATAATTATCCAAACGATTAGCCAGCAATATTTTGCTAAGCAGGAAGGAGAATACGTACTCCCTGAGTTCAATATAATAATAAATGGAGAAAAAGTTAAAGCCGAAGGGGTAACCTTAACCTTTAAAAAAGGGAAAGAGGAATCCAAAACTAGTGCGCCTAATTCCGATGAACTCCCAACTATTACAAGTTCTGATGAAACAGGCACAGAGGACGTATTTTTGTTAGCCAAGGCTTCCCGGACAAGTGTGTACCTCAAGGAAGGGTTTTCCTTACGCCTTGCCCTATATGTAGCCAAGAATACGCCCATTGACATGGAATTCTACCAGCTGAATAGCCAGCTTCAGGCAATTCTGAAACGCCTTCGCCCGGCTACCTGCTGGGAGGAAAATGTTGGGATTGAAGAAATCATTCAAAAGGAAGTAGTGATAAGTGGCCGTAGCTATACAGAATACCAGATGTATCAGGCTATGTTGTTTCCTTTCACAGTTCAAAACGTGTCCTTTCCGGTGGTAAGTCTCAAAATGCTGGTGACCGAACCGAAGGCCGGAGGGGGGAGGAATAAAAGTTTACAAACCTTCTACTCCAAAGCTGCGAGGGTAGTGGTGAAGCCGCTGCCTCCTCACCCTCAAAAAGACCAGGTCGCTGTAGGGGAGTATGCTCTAAAAGAAACGTTAACTAAAGACAGTCTGGCTTCGGGCGAAAGCTTACGCTACATGTTTACAATAGCGGGCAAAGGCAATCTGGCTACTATAATGGCTCCTGAGGTACCTGTAGTAAAAGCTTTCGATTTTTATCCGCCCGATGTGAAGCAAATCGTCCAACGAAGTTATGAACAAGTCAGTGGTGAGAAAACCTTCGATTACTTTATAGTAGCCAAACAAAAAGGCAGGTACCCCTTGGGGCGCTTTTTTCAGTGGGTTTATTTCAATCCAGCAAGAGCGCGTTACGATACGTTACGATCTTCAAAAACAATCACCGTAGCAGGCGAAGACTTGCAGACGGCCAATATGATGAATTCGGATGCGCGATTCATTTATGATAACATTGAAGAGTTAGATACTACCGAAGGATACGTAGATTATCAGCGCATTATTCGAATCCTGACTAATGCTGTGGTGATAGTATTGCTGGGAATTATGGTATGGATTATCAGAAAGTAAACTAGATAGATGAGTAGCACATACGGAAAAATAGTAAAAATAGCCACCTTTGGCGAATCTCACGGGGTAGGTATCGGTGTTGTACTGGAAGGCTGTCCGGCCGGGATAGCGTTGGATACGGATTTTATACAGAGCGAATTAGATCGTCGCAAGCCGGGGCAGTCGCGGATTACCACCCAGCGGCGTGAAGCAGATGAATTTGAAATTTTATCCGGGGTTTTTGAAGGAAAGACTACAGGTACCCCTATAGCACTGCTGATCCGCAACCAAGACCAGCGGAGTAAAGATTACTCACACATAGCCACCCAGTATCGCCCCTCCCACGCCGATTATACCTATCAGGTGAAGTACGGTGTACGTGACTATCGGGGTGGCGGCCGTAGTTCGGCACGCGAAACGGCAGCTCGGGTAGCAGCAGGAGCCGTGGCCAAGATGATTCTGCAGCATGTGGGCATGCGTGTACAGGCGTATGTTTCGCAGGTAGGTACCTTGAAATTACAGAAAGAGTATCAGGAATTGGATCTTTCCCAGACAGAAGAAAATGCCGTCCGTTGTCCTGACCCTGAAATGGCGCAACGTATGTACGACTATATCGACGATACCCGAAAAAAGGGTGATTCGGTAGGTGGTGTCGTGACATGCGTGATACAAGGTACCCCTCCCGGATTAGGGGAGCCCGTTTTTGACAAACTCCATGCCGAGTTAGGTAAGGCCATGCTTAGTATCAATGCCGTAAAAGGTTTTGAGTACGGAAGTGGCTTTGCCGGTGTAGAAATGTATGGCTCAGCCCATAACGATGCCTTTTATACCGATGAAGCAGGTAGGGTACGTACCCAAACCAATCATGCTGGCGGAATTCTTGGTGGAATTTCTAACGGAGAGGATATTTATTTTCGGGTGGCCTTCAAGCCGGTTGCTACTATTATGCAGGATCAGGATAGTGTCAATGAAGCAGGGGAAGCTGTAAAGGTACAAGGCAAAGGTCGGCATGATCCCTGTGTGGTACCCCGAGCCGTACCTATTGTGGAGGCCATGGCAGCGCTGGTACTGGCTGACTTTTATATGCGGCACAAAGCCAGTCAGCTCTAAAATTACGAATCTTTGCGGCGGCGGTACAAACTCAGGACAAACCAGAGGGTACCAACAAACTCGATTGCTAGCCCGCCCAGCGGAATGTGGTTGGCAGAAGGTAGGTACTGAATTTTGAAAAAAGCACCTAACAAAATCACCATCATGCCGACCGCCAGAATCATCAAAGCAGTATAAATGGTTAGCTTCACGCTTGGGAGCACTTCGTGGGCAAATACGAAGAAGGCTCGCTTCTTCTATTTCTTGTTAATAAGTACCCTGTTCATTCCAATCTACTTGATTGCCCCTGTATATGGGCAAGAAAAACGCTATGAATTTGAAAAAGGTCTCATGGGTTCGCCTTTTCGTCTGGTATTCTATGCTACCAATGATTCGCTAGCCAATCAGGCTGCTCGACAGGCTTTTCTCCGCGTCGAAAATCTCAACGATGTTCTAAGCGATTACCGGGATGGGAGCGAAATCAATCGTTTATCAGCACAGTCAGGCAGCAGAAAATGGGTCCGAGTGAGTGACGACTTGTATAAGGTACTTTCTATTTCAAAAAAAATTAGCCGAAAAACACGAGGTACCTTTGACATAACCGTAGGTCCTGTAGTACAGCTATGGCGGCGCGCCATGCGGAGAAACCTGTTTCCTACCGAAAGCGATAAAGCGCGTAAAGCTGTAGGCTACCGTTTGATTAAATTGCAGCCTCGTACCAAATCTGTTCGACTGGTTCGGGCCCATATGCGACTTGATGTAGGGGGTATTGGTAAAGGCTATGCCGCCGATGAGGCTATACGCGTAATAAGGGAACTAGGCATATCTACTATTTTGATTGATGCGGGGGGCGACATTACGATGGTAGGTTCACCGCCGGACCGGCAAGGCTGGGACGTGGAGATCAATTCGGGAAACTCGGCAGACTCTCTGGCGATTGTTCACTTAGTTGATGTAGGGGTAGCTACTTCGGGAGCTACGTATCGTTTTCTGGAACACGAAGGTGTGCGCTACTCCCATATAGTAAATCCAAAAACAGGCGTTGGGCTGCGGTACCATGTCCGTACGACGGTTGTCGCGCCCAATGGAACCTACGCCGATGCCTTAGCAACGGCTTTTAGCGTAGCGGGCATTAAAAAAGGAAAGCGGATTATACGCCGCTTTCCGGGCGTCAAGGTGTGGCTACTCGAAACTCAGGGAGGCCAGATCACGTCCTGGAATACCCTGAAATAAAAAAACGGTGGCAGTCATCGTAGACTGCCACCGTTTTTTAAAGTGAATCGCAAGCTTACACAGCGCGCGTTTTACCTGGTACTGCTACGGGGTAAAGCCCGTTTTCATCAGGCAATACTTTGGGCATGGCATCCCAGGCCAGCTTATCAGGGAAAAGATTGATGTCAGAGTTCAACGCTTCATCCCACTTGATCAGCTTACCCGAATAGGTAGCCATACGGCCCATGATGGCTGTCATCGTGCTTTTGGCAGTACGCTCTGCATCGGCAAACTTGTATTCACCCTTGGCTATCGCATCGAAGAGTTCATCGTGCTCAATTTGATAGGGGTTGCCATCGCCCTTGCTATCATGCTTGTAAATGACTCCACCCTTATAGTCTTTAAGAATGGTGTTGTTGTTGGCAAAGCTATCGATGCGGCCTTTGGTACCTACAAAAGCTTCATCGACCCGACTATAGGTACCTTCGTAGTGGCGGCACTGGCTAGAAATGGTCGTACCATCTTCATAGACCAGATCAATGCAGTGG
>Ga0114915_1001308_pt1 | contig 10788 bp, 6 predicted proteins | sample MalvirAntarct_55_FD_87288 | JGI IMG/M metagenome (GOLD analysis project Ga0114915, IMG submission 87288) | Marine viral communities from the Global Malaspina Expedition - Malaspina viral metaG Antarct_55 | ecosystem: Environmental > Aquatic > Marine > Oceanic | place: South Georgia Island...
AGGAGCGGGCGGAGCGTGGACGGGACCGGGTTGTCGCGCAGCCGCGAGACGAAGGTGGCCGGACCGAGCCGCTCCGTCGGGCGATAGAGCTCGCTCCGCGCCACCAGGTCCGGGCCGAAGGACCAGCTGCGGAGGCCCCAGGGGCGATCGAACGACATGACCGATTGCACGAACCAGGGGCACCGCGCCGCGCGGATCGCGTCGGCGTGCTCGCGCTGCATCGCGCCCGACCAGCGGAGCGTGGCGGCCGTGGGCCCGGCCACGTTGGCGACGACGTGCGCGACGCCCATGCCCGGCGGGAAGCCCACGCAGGCGGGCTGGTCCCGGGCCGCCTCTGTCGCCCACGCCATCACGCGTCCGAGGTCGCTGTCGTAGGGCTCCGGCGCGCGGCCCTCCCGGAGCACCGCGGCCGCGACCGCGAGCCGGCCCGGGTGCCAGGCGCGGACGGGGCGCCGGTCCTCGGCGAGCCAGCCGAGCAGGAAGAGCACGCTGAGCACCCCCGCGTGCGCGAGCAGCCAAGGCCGCCGCGCCTCGGGGCGAGCGTGTCGGAAGGCGCAGGCGGCGAGCACGGCCACCAAGGGGAACATCGCCGCGTAGGCGTGCTCGGCGTCGGTGCGGAGGGCGCCGCGGAGCAGGAGCGGGACGCAGCCCGCGAGCCAGAGCGCGGCGACGCGATCGCGTCGGAGCAGCCACGGCCAGGGGGCGAGCGCGAGCAGCCCGAACGTGATCAGGGCGTCCGCGCTGAGCTCCCGCGCGTCCGACGCCATCGTCACGCTGTAGGCCACGACCACCGAGCGCGCGCCGCCGAAGAGGGTCGACGGCCCGTCGCCGAACACGCTGGCCAGCCCCGCCCAGACCAGGACGCCGAGGGCCGTCGGCGCGAGCGCCACCCCGAGGCGCGCCGCGCTCCGGCGGGCCTGCTCGCGGGTCCGCTCGGTCAGCCACTCCGCGCTCGAGATGGCGACGAGGCTGAGCACGCCGAGCAGCAAGCCGTCGAGCGACAGCGCGCCCGCTACCAAGAGGGCGATCCCCGCGCCCCACGGTCGGCGCGCCCGCGCGTCGAGCGCCACGAAGGCGACGATCACCGCGAGCGACATCATCGAGCGGAGCGAGCGCACGTCGTCGTGCAGCGAGAGCAAGGCCAGCAGCGCGAAGAGCACCACGCGCGGCCACGCCCGGCGGTCCATGCCGCGGGCCACCCACGCGCCGGTCAGGATGGAGAGCGCCGGGAAGACGACGTGCATTCCTGCGACGACCCGCTCGGGCACGCTCGGGGCCCCCAGCGCGCCGACCCACGCCAGCAGCTGGAACAGCGGGCCGATCGGGTAGGCGAAGTGCACGCCGACCCACTCCCCGCGCGCGGCGCGCCACGGGAGGACGAGCTCCCACTCGAAGTCGTGCTTGCGCACCACGAGATCGTGCGCCGAGAGGGTGCCCCACCACGCGATGGCGTTGGCCGCGATGAAGACGGCGGCGAGCGCGACGACGACGCCGACCGTCACGCGGATCATCAGGCGGCGCCTCGCGGCGTCGGGGCGCTCGCTCACGACTCCCCGCAGCGGTGAAGGCGCGGCGCCTCGACGCGCACCCGCGGCCGGCCGAGGACGGGCTGGACGCCGATCACGAGCTCCACCCAGCGGCCGTACCAGTCGTGCAGCGAGTGGCCGCGGATCACGTGGCGGGTGCCGTTCGGTCCGAGGCGCCCCTCGTCCACCCGCGTCCGCAGCCCGTCGACCTTGACGTCCACGTGGAAGTCCGTCTCGCCGACGCCGTCGAGCGCGAGCGTCAGCGAGGCGCAGAGATCCGCGTCGATGTACACGCGATAGGCGAGCTCCGTGTCGCTCGGCGGCAGCACGATGGCGTCGTTGCGGATGCGCGCGTGACCGCCGTGCACCTCGGTGCGGCCCTCGCGGTGCGCGGCCACCAGATCCACGGGCGCGGAGCACGGCCCGAGCCGCGGCGTGTGCACGTAGAGGTAGTCCGCGTCGGCGCTCTCACCCGGGGTCACGCCGATCCGCATGGAGGCGGCGTGCCCCGCCCAGGCGTCGAGGCGGACCTGGAGCCGCTCCAGCCCACCCGGCGGCACGTGCACCGACGCGACCCTCGGGCGGTGTTCGTCCTCGAGCACGTTCAGCTCGACGTCCACCCCGTCACCCTCGTCTCCGTCGCCGTGCATCGACAGCTCCGCCTCGAAGCAGGTGTCCGCGCACGGCGCGATGGGGAAGTAGACCTCCGCGGGGTCGTGGTCGGGCGGGTTCGAGAAGAGCTGGAAGCTGTCGCCGACCATGCGCGGCGTGGTGTAGCGCGCGCTCGCGACCCCGGCTTCCAGCGCGGGGAGCAGATCGCGCTCCCGGTCGCACGCGGGCGGGAGCCGGGGCGTGGCCGGGGGCGGCGACAGCTCCGCCACCTCGAGCAGCCGGAGGTCGATCGCGTCGGGGCTGAGGCGCCCGCGGCTCCGAGCGCGGATCCGGATCGCGTCCGCGCGCCGATCTCGCCGCACCGGCGCGCCTCGTATCCAGCGCAGCTCCGCCGCCTCGGGGTCGGGGGTGAGGTACGCGACGCTCGGCGCGCCGACCTGGACGTGGTGCATCCACTGCCAGTCGCCGAGCGGCTCGCCCTCGCGCTCGAAGCGCTGCTCCAGGAGCGGCGCGCCGCCGAGCTGCGCGCGCAGGCCGTCCATCTCGAGCAGATACGTCAGGCGCACCAGGTGCGTCCCCGGGACGGATCGACCGAGCGGGATGACCAGCTCGCCCGGCACGGACAGAGCGCGCGCGGCGTCGGGGACCGGGAGGCGCCGCTCGGGGATCGCGGCCGGGGTGTCGCGCCAGCGCAGGAGGGACAGCGCCGGGCCGACGTCCTCGAGGCGCTCGTAGTGTCGCGCCACGGCCAAGGTGTCTTCCCCGAGCCACCAGACCCCGTCGGGCACGTCGAAGGTGTACTGCTCGTAGACGAAGAAGGGGCATTGCTCGCGCGCGAGCCCGTCCGCCAGCTCGCGCTGCAGGGTGTCGTTCCAGCGCACGGCCATCTCCGTCGGGCCGCCGACGCCGGCGAGCGCGTGCACGACGCTGATCGACGCGCTCACGCCGAGGCACGGCACCGCCTCGGTCTCGCGCAGCGCGCGCACCCGCTCGACCGCGCGGCGCCGATCCGTGACGTACGCGAGGTCGGCCGGGTCGGGCTCCCGCAGCGCCTCCGCGAACGTGCGCGGCCGCAGGCCCAGCGTGTCCGGGTGCACCGCGAACCAGCCGAGCAGGAAGCAGGCGGCGAGCAGCCCCGCGCTCGGTCGGTAGAGGCCGACGCGGCCCGTCTCGGTGCGCGCCGCCGCGAGCAGGAGCGTGAGCGCGAGCGGCGAGACGGCGACGAAGACGTGCCCCGCGTCGCTGAGCACGATCCCGAACGCGCTCAGCGGGAGCGCGCCCGCGATCCAGATCGCGGTGCGCGTCCCGCCCGACCGGATCAGCCGCAGGCCCGCGACGAGGGCCGCGATCGCGACGAGGCTCGCGACGTTGATCGCGGGGATCGCGGCGAGCCAGCCGGTCGAGAGGTTCGCGCCGTAGGCCTGGGTCAGGGTGCGCTGCGCGATCACGTAGCGCAGCGGATCGGCGCCGAGGAGCAGCATCGAGAGCGCCAGGCCCAGCAGCAGGGCCAGCGTCGCGGCTCCCGTCTGCAGGGGCCTCAGCAGCGCCGGTCGCTTCGCCTCACCTCGGCGCCAGCGACTCGTCAGCTCCGCCGTCGCCATGACCGCGACGGAGATCACGCCGAGCGCGAAGCGATCGAAGGACAGCGCGAGCCCGGCCACGATCCACGCGGCGGTGCCGAACGCGTCGCGCCACGAGGCGTCCTCTCGCTCGAGCGCGCGGGCGCCGTAGCTGACGATGATGGCCGTCGAGACGAAGGCGCGCAGGGTCGCGAGCCCGGCCCCGTTGGAGAGCGCCACGACCGCGACGAAGCAGACCACGCGCGCCCAGCCGGGCTGGACCCAGCGGAGCACGAGCCAGAGGCCCACGCCGAGCGCCGCGAGCCGGAACACGACCACCATGCCGGCCATCGCCCAGCCGGCGTCGAAGCCGTCGGCCGCGCCCCAGGAGGGAGCGGTGCCGATCCAGGCGAGGAGCTGCCAGAGCGGGCCCATCGTGTAGTGGAAGTCGCGCCCGACCCACTCGCCCTCCATGGCGCGCCACGCGAGCTGCAGCTGCCAGGACTTGTCGAGCGCGCCGTCTTCGAGCGCGCGCCAGCTCCACGTCGCGTGCGTGGCGAGCCCCGCCGCGATCGCGTGCAGCGCGCCGTAGGTCACGGCGAGCGCGAGCGCGATCCGGGGCGCCAGGTCGGAGCGGCGTTCGGAGCGGGGCTCGGCGCGATCGTCGGTCATGAGGGGCTCAGAAGAATCCGCGACGGTGCAGCCAGCCCTCCGCGGCCCAGCGGGCGCGCGTGGTCAGCGTCGGGACGCGCGGCACGCGCGGCGGATCGGGCAGGCGTACCACGTCGGCGTCGAAGCGGGCGCTCAGCGCGCGCACCAGCTCCTCGAAGCGCGGCGCCGTCGGGTGCGAGTAGGGCGGCGAGTGCGCGAGATAGATCGCCGGCGGCGTCGGGGTCAGGGGCAGGGCCAGGAAGCGCGCCACGCGATCGCGCAGCCCCTCGAGCGGGCCCTCCCTGGTCGCGAAGAAGTCCCAGTCCACGTCGAGGTGCTCGCCCTCCTCGAGGCGCCCGGAGAAGCGCTCCTCGCGCATGTCGACGTATCGGAAGGGGAACCAATCCGGTCGTGAGACGCCGAGCCGGACCGGGAGCGCGCTCGGGTCGCCGAGCCTCCGCACCGTGCCGACGTCGCGCGCGCGGCCGCCCCAGCGCGGCCACACCCAGCGGAGGCTCTCCAGGCGTCCCTCGGCCGCAGCCACGGCCAGGAAATTGCCGTTGTCGGGGGCGGACAGCCCCCGCGCCGCCGCGCGGTCTCGCGCCGGATCGACCAGCAGCCCGCGCAGGTCGCAGTGCGCGTCGACGTGACAGAGCCGCAGCGCGCGCGCTCCCTGCGCTCGCCACAGATCGAGCAGCGCGCCGTGATGCACCGCGACGTAGAGGGTGGGCTTCACCGCGTCGGCCCCTACAGCATCGGCGGGGGACTCGCGCCTTCGGACGGGTGGCCGCGGAGCTTTCGCGCGAGCCCGCGCAGCGCGGCCTTCAGCTCGCCCTTCGCCGCGGCGCGCCGCAGCTGGCTCTGCACCCCGCTGAAGCGCAGCTGCTTCCACTTGTCCGCGAGCACCCGGCGCGCCTCGTTCACCAGCGACGGGTCCTCGCGGATCAGCGCGAGCCGCACGAGCCGCCCGTCGAGCGAGAGCACGAGGCCTTCTTCGATCAGCCGGTCGAGCACGCGCGCGAGCGTCTCCTCGTGCATGCCCTCGACCAACTTCGAGAGGCCCTTCCGCGTGCGCGGGGCCTCGAGGGCGCGCAGCACGACGAGCTCCCGCTCGCTCACGCGGCGGACGCGCGGCGTCGCGCGCCCGAAGCGCTGGAGGTCGCGGCTGTCGAAGAGCCAGGTCTGGCCGCCGACCGTCCACAGCTCGCAGCGCGGCGCGAGCGGCAGCGCGCGCATGTGCGTCCAGCGCTTCGCCAGCTCGACGACGTCCTTGGCGTACTCGCGTGGCTCGGCCCCGTCCGCGTGCCGGTACTCGAAGGCGTAGGCCTGGTCGGCGATGCCCGGGTGATCGCCGAACGCGTGCACGTACGCGTCGCTGGGGCGCACGTCGGTCAGGCCCATCTCCTGCGCCTTCGCGTGGATGGGGCTGTAGCGCACCATCAGGATCTCGAAGCTCCCGGTCGGCGCGGGCAGGTGGCTCAGGCGCGGCAACAGGGCCGCCATCTCCTCGTACGCGCGCTGGTTCTCGCGCGGGAAGCCGTAGAGGATGCCCCAGAGCGGGTGCACGCCGACCTCCTCGGATGCGCGCAGGAACCAGACGTTCTGCACCGCGCGCACGCCCTTCTTCATCGTCTCGAGGATGTCGCTCGAGAGGCTCTCGATGCCGGGCTGCAGCCACGTGAAGCCGAGGCGCGCGAGCTGCGACAGCTCCTCCTTCCCGATGTTGCTCTTCGTGAAGAGGAAGCCTCCGTCGAAGCGCTTGCCCTCGGCTTCGAGCTGCGGGAACAGGTCGCGGAAGTAGTCCATCGGGATGATGTTGTCGACGAAGTAGAGCGCCCCGTCGTACTTCGCGAGGGCGTCGATCTCGGCCTTCGCGCGCGCGGCCGACTTCTGCCGGAACCACATCTCGTTCCCGTTGAAGCCGCAGAACGTGCAGTGCTTCTTGGCGCCCCACCAGCACCCGCGGGACGTCTCGAGCGGCACGCGCACCTGCAGGTCGCCGCGCAGGCCGGTGCGGTCGAGCGCGTGGAAGTAGTCGTCGTAGACGGGCACCGGCAGGTCGTCGAGCTTGATGGCCGGCCCGTCGTGCAGCACGTAGCGGCCGCTGTTCGACGCCCCGACCGGCAGGTGGTCGACGTAGTCCGGGAAGGTCACGTCGCTGAAGCCGCCGAAGAACGCGTCCACCCAAGGGTGCTGCTCGCTGACCGCGCGCCCCATCGGGGGCTCGAGCGCCGCGCCGCCGAGGACCACCCGGACGTGCGGGTGCTTCTCCTTGATGGCGCGGGCCAGCCGGAGGCTCGCGTTGAGCTGCTGGAAGACGACCGTGAAGCCGACGACGTCGTACTGGCCGAAGTCGATGCGGCGCAGCCACCCGTCGAGCAGGGCGTCCGCCTCCTGGCGCACCGCGTCGAGCTGCATGACGTCGTAGAGCATGCGCGTGGCGCCGCTCTTGTCGTCGCGGATGTAGGCCATGTCGATCTCGAGCTGACCGTCGTAGGGCCCGAGGAACTCGCGGAAGCGGGACGGGCTCGCCGCGCCAGGGTTCAGCTCCGGGTGGTGGAAGACCCACTCGCCGATCTGGTGGTACCAGCTCGTGCCGCCCTGCAGATCGTAGTAACGGCTCAGACCCAGCGCGGCCGCGGCGTCGAGGTGCAGGTGGTGCACGTCCACGTGGTGGCTGCGCGCGCGGAGCGCCTCCGAGAGGGTGCCGAGGGCCACCGACGGGTAGCGCGGATCGGCGAACGGCATGCAAACGAGCGCGACCCGTCGCGTCGACGTCGCCACCGCGGGCGCGCGCCCGTCTCGCTTCGACCTGCCCAGCGTGACCAGCACAGGCGCGAAGGATACGCCAGTCGAGGTCGACTTTCACACGCCGCGAAGGGGCCACGTTGTGCGCGAGACGCCGAGGTCACGCCAGCGCGACAGCGGCGACGGTGTGAAGGCCTCCATGCCGCCGTCGCGGGGTCGGACGAGGGGGCTCTGCGTGAAGAGCGCGCGCGTCGCCTCCCCGTCTCGCGCCCGCGCCCCGAGCGTCCGCGCGGCCCAGGGCGTCGGCGCCACGCGCGCCCCCCACTGCCGCTTGTAGCGGACGCCGGGATCGCCGAGGAACGGGCGCTCGGGGCCGAGATCCAGGCGGGGGAGCCCTCGCTCCGCGGCGCGCTCGAGGGCGGCCGCGTAGAGGGCGTGGCCGGCGCCGTCGTCCAGCGGGGCGCGGTCGCCGTCGCGGTAGCCCACGTCGAGGAAGCGGTACGCGTCGTCGGCCACGAGCCCCACGCCGCCCGCGATCCACTCCGCGCCGCGGTGAACCCGGAGCAGCTCCCAGTCGCGCGCCCGGACGAACGCGAGGCGCCTGGGGTCGGCCGCGTCGCCGAAGCGGGCGCGGACATAGGGGAGGTAGAAGCGCGCGTGGAAGCGGGCCAGCTCCTCCTCGTCGCGCGTGAGCGACACCGTCAGGCCCGCGCGCTCCATGCGGCGACGGTACTTCCCGAGGGGCGCGTCCCCGGCGCGCCAGCTCGCGAGCGCCTGCGGCACCGGGACGAGCAGCTCCACGCCCTCGTCGAACCGGGTGAGCGAGGCGGGGAGGGCGGCGGAGGCCCAGCGAGGCGCGAGCGCGAGCACCAGGTCCGCGTCCGCGTGCGCCTCGACGACCGCGGCGAGCCGGGTGAGCGGCACGGGCGCGGCGGGCTGCTCGTCGGGGGTGACGGCGAAGATCTTGCGGCGAAGGCTCGCGAGCTCCTGCGGCGTCCCGATCATCACGGCCCGGATCTTCCCGCCGCCGTGCGCCCGACCCTCACACACCACGTGGGTCGCGGGGACGCGCGCGTCGACCATCGCGCGGGCGCGAAGCCCGAACGAGAGCGCGCGCACGCCGAGCGGCCGCGCCCCGCGCCGGAGCCGCGCGGGGAGCCGGGTCCAGAGGCGACGATCCCAGCGCACCGATCGGGCGTATCATACGCGGCGGCCGCCGTGACCCTTCGACGCGCACAGCTCTTCGCCCGACGTCTGGCGCACCTCGCCGCCCTCGAGGCGAGCCAGTGGCTCCCTCCGGAGCTCCTCGCCCAGCGACAGCTCCACCACCTGCGGCGCGTGGTGCGCGCGGCCTCGACCACCCGGCTCTACGGAGATCGCTTCCGGGAGGCCGGCGTCGGCGCGGGCGATCTGCACGCGCTGGAGGATCTCGCCCGCTTCCCCACCGTCGAGCGCGTGGACCTCATGGAGGGCTACCCCGACGACTGCGTGACCCGGCCGCTCCGCGCGGACGACGTCGTGTTCCACACCTCCGGCTCGTCCGGGCGGTTCCTCGAGGTGGCGTGCAGCGCGGAGACCAACGCGTTCCTCGACGCCGTCTACGCACGCGCGCTCTTCAACGCGGGCTATCGGCCCTGGGACCGCATCGCGTACTTCTGGTGGAGCGATCCGATCCCGCCCTCGCTCTACGAGCGGCTCGGGCTCATGCGCAAGCACCTCTTGCGCAGCGACGGAGACCCGGAGGAGCAGCTCGCGCAGCTCGAGGCGCTCCGGCCGGACGTCATCTATCACTTCCCGTCCTGCATGGTCGCCATCGCCAAGCGCCTCCGCCCCGGCTCGGCGCTTCGCCCACGCGTGATCGTCTGTCACGGCGAGCTGATGACCCCCGAGTCGCGCGCGGTCATCGAGGAGGCCTTCGGCTGCCACGTGCACGACCAGTACGGCGCGCAGGAGGTCAACCGGATCGCGTGGGACTGCCGCGCCCACCGTGGGCTGCACGTCGACGCCGAGAGCGTGCACGTGGAGATCCTCGTCGGCGATCGACTCGCGGAGCCGGGCGAGGAGGGCGAGGTGGTGCTCACCAGCCTCCGCAACACGCTCATGCCGCTCGTCCGCTACCGCATCGGCGATCTGGGCCGCATCGAGCCGCGACCCTGTCCGTGCGGCCGGGGGCTGCCGCTCTTGACGCTCTCGGGCGGGCGCATGGACGACCAGCTCCTGCTGCCCTCGGGCCGGCTGATCGGCCCGCGTCGCATCGTGCCGCTCGTCGAGCGCTTCGAGGGCTTCCGACAGTTCCGGGTCGTCCAGACCGGGGCGGCGCGCGTCGAGGTGCTCCTGGTGAAGGCGCCCGACGCGCCCCCCGATCTCGAGCACGGGCTGGGCGACGCGCTCCGCGGGCTCTTCGAGGAGGAGCTCGACGTCGACGTGCGCGCGGTCGACGAGATCCGCTTGACCGGCCGAGGCAAGCTGCGTTGCGTTGAGCGGGCCTTCTCGTGAAGATCCGGGACGCGCGCGCCGAGGACGCGGCCGGGGTCCGTGCGGTGCTCGGGGAGGCCTTCGCGGGGCAGGACTTCCGCTTCGACCTCGAGGGGCCGTCGGTGGTCACCAAGGTGGCCGAGGAGGCGGGCGAGATCGTCGGCTTCTACCTCGGTCGGCTGGTGCGCGTGCGCGCGACGCTCGTCACGGGCACCCTCGGGGTCCTCCGCTCCCACCGCGGGCGCGGGCTCTCGGTGAAGCTGATGCAGGCCGTGCTCGAGGGGGGCAAGCGCGCCGGCATGCGCAGGAGCTACACGCAGGTGCACGAGGACAACGTCGCGTGCGTGCGGACGTGTCTGCGCTGCGGCTACGCGATCGTGGGCGGCGAGCTCGAGCTGGCCCGGTCCCCCCGGTCACGCGCGCCGGCTGGCCGCGGCGCCCTCCCCACCGACGCGGCCGCGATCGCTCGCCTGGTTCACGCCGCCGCGCCGCCCTCGCTCGGGGCGCAGTGGCTGGACGACGACCTGCGCCGCTTCTCGGTGCATCCATCGGGCCGCCTCGGCCTGGCTCGCGCCTGGATCCGCGGGGAGCGACACCGGCTCGACGCGGACCGCCAGGCGGTGATCCGCGTGGGCCCGGCCTACGGCTTCGAGGATCTGACCCTGCTGCGGGTCCACCCATCCTCACGCGGGGCGTCACGCGGGCGCGCCGAGGACGCGCTGCTGCCGTTCGCCACCGCCCGCGCGCTGCATCCGGAGGGCGACGCGCCGGGCCTCGCGGCGTTCGAGCGCCACGGCTTCTCGGTGGAGCGCCGGCTCCTGTCCTTCGATCAGCGGCTCTGACGATCAGGCGGCGCCAGCGCGCGCGCGACCGAGGACCTCGTCCGGTCCGGCGACGCGGCCCGCGAGGGCGCTCGCGGCGATGATGTAGGGGCTCGCGAGGTAGACCTGCCCCGGGCCGCTCCGGCCGGGGAAGTTGCGGTTGATCGCGCTGACCGAGACCTCGCTCCGCTTGGCGGAGTTGCCCGGGCCCGCGTTGATGCACGCGCCACAGCTCGGGTTGATGAGCTCGACCCCCGCGTCCTCGAAGAGCTTCACGTAGCCCTTCTCCTCGGCGTAGCGGCGGATGTGCTGGCTGCCGAACTGGATGTAGCATCGCACGCCTTCTTTGACCTTGAGGCCCTGCTCCAGGCCGTCTCGGAAGACGCTCGCGTACAT
>Ga0114915_1001309_pt1 | contig 10785 bp, 1 predicted proteins | sample MalvirAntarct_55_FD_87288 | JGI IMG/M metagenome (GOLD analysis project Ga0114915, IMG submission 87288) | Marine viral communities from the Global Malaspina Expedition - Malaspina viral metaG Antarct_55 | ecosystem: Environmental > Aquatic > Marine > Oceanic | place: South Georgia Island...
ACTAATGCGTCTTGGATTCTCGGCCAATTAAATGACTATACTGTCAGAGCTGAAGCGGCAAGAAAGGCAACTCCTGCTGGCCCTGCCTCCACAGGTACAGGGTTCTACTGGAAGAATGGTAAAAAAATCGCAATATAACTCAAATTCTCCTCCCCTTGCCCTCCTGATCCGAGGGCTTTTTTTTGCGAGGACGACCCTAAAGCTCTACCCAGTTAGGATAAATCAACTTTTTATCGGTTAACTGGAGTACCGAAATGTTTAAAGATTTATCAAACGCACTCGCCCTAATTTCCCCTGCAAAGTCTGGCAGTCAATCAGACTACTCTAACGTCAATCCTGATCAAATTTTGGACGATCCCTTCTTTCGCCGTGACGTAATAGAAAACGCCAGAGGACAAGGAATGGTGGACTTCTCTTTTGAAGACGCACTATCTGAGTGGTACAACGAACAATCCTATGCAGAGCTAAATGAAATAGGTGCTGTGTTTGGTGACGCAGGCTACCTTAAAACAGAAGGTTTACAAGGTGAAGCACGAGAGCGGATGGGTCGATTAACGGCAGCCTATCAGAGAATGCCTAACGTCTTAACAACTGCTGCTGATGGCGGTTCAATATCAGACCAACTTTCTGGCGCAGACATTACAAAAACATTGGCAGGTGCAAACCTCGCTAACCCATCCAACTTTGTGGGTGGTGGTTCAGCTAAAGCCGCAGCTTATGGCGCGTTAGCCGTAGGAAAATCTACAGGAAAGGCGGCTGTTCAAGCAGGTCTAGCTGGAGCAAAGAAGCAGTTTGTCGCTGGCGCAGCATCAGAAGGTGTGATCTCTGTCGCTGGACAAAACCGAGATATTAATCTTGGCAACAAACAAGAGTTCTCTTTCCTCGAAGCTAGTGGAGATATTCTTACTGGCGCAGTCGCCAACTACGGAATCTCATTCCTAATCGGCGCAGCTTTAACTCCTTTAGCTAAAGCAAAATTAAGAAAGAACAAAGCGGAACTAGAGTCTCGTGGATTCACTCAAACCGACATTGATGAAGCCGCTACTAATGGTGGTGCGGCTGGTATAGATGAACTTCTTACCTATGGATCGAAAGCTGAACTTGAGGCTAAGGTAGCTGTTGATAACCCTGTAGTTCCTGATGCAGAGGGAGAGGTTCCTACAGCACCCACTATCGTAACTCGTGAGTCTGTGGATATTGACCTTGAGCAGATAAATAATACGCGGTCATCTGTTGATGCAGAAATTCAAGACATTGATAACCCACCCACAGCAGCCCGAAGAAAAGAATTAGATGCCGAAGCTAAGTTGCTTCAAGCACTGCAAGATGAAGCGTCAGATGTAAACCGAATTTATCTTGAAATTGATGATCTGAACGCCCGTATTAAAGAAGGCTTATCACCAGAAGACTCAGTTAAGACTCGTGCAAAAGCTGACAAGCTAATGGCTGAAGCTCGCGCCAAGAAAGGCGACTTTAATATTCGTAAGGCTATCTACCAGAGATCAGGTGCAGATGGTTACATTGAAGCTCTTGATAACTACAAAAAAGCTGTCGCAGAAGCAGAGCAAAAAGCAGCTCAAGCAAAAGCAGCAGAAGCAGAAGTAGATGTTCCTGAAGTTGAACAGCCAGCAGCTCGTGTAGAAACCAAAGCCGCAGCACCTAAAGTTCAGCCTGAACAGACCACCCAAAAAACTCCTATTCAGCAAGAAGCTGTTGATGCAGAGACTCAAGCAGAGCTTGATGACGCAGCAGACTTTGATCAATTGCAAGCAGATGATGCACCTGAACCAATTACACCTGAAGCTCCAGTTCAGGCAGCTCAACCAGCTCCAGCTCAACCAGCTCCAGTTCAAGTCATTCAGCCAGAAGTTGCTCCTGTTGATCCTATTCAAGCGGCTATTGCACAATCAGTCAAAGAAGATGGCGCGTTTCCTGTTGAAGCTAAACCAGATGTTGTCAAAGCTGACGGCACGACTAAGCCTGCGAAAAAGCCCAAGCCTGTATTTAGCCCAAGAGCTAAGAAGTTTGCCCAGATTGCCCTTGGTGTTAAAGAAGATTTTGACTTTGAAAACGCAGGCGGCAAAGACCGCAACCGAATTTCTCGTGAAATCCTAACAGCGATAGATGGCGACAACATCTCCGATTGGAAAGAATTAAACCTCGCTGAAAAGATTAAACGTATTGATGAAATCATGGAGGCTAATGCTCAAGAGGCAACTCCTGAAGTTGCTGCTCCAGCACCCGTCATCGTAGTACCAACAGAAGCCGCTACTCCTGCCCCAGCTAAATCAGTTGAGCCAGAAGTAGAAGAGCCAAAAGCATCTGGTGATCCAGAAGCTATCGAGTTTAAAAAAGCTTTTGACATTGAGTCAACTAAATCTTTTGACTTGCCTGAAGACCTAGCTACTTTCGCATCTGAGCAAGCTAACCCTGAAGCCTCAATCCGTCTGGCCACCCTGTTCTCATCCATTGTTGAGACAGGATCAGAAGTTGTTCTCGGCGACAAGAAGCTGATGAAATCAGTAATGACCCAAGTCTTTGGTCTTAAAGAAGGTAAAGCGATCTATCGTGAATACCTGAAGGTTTATGATCAAGCAAATAAAGATTTAGACGGTCTTGCCCCGACATCTTCAAAGATGTCCAAAGTTGACAGTAACTTTGAGAAAAAGTTTATCAATGACTATATCTCCGCTCGTAAATCTCGCGTTACATCAGAAGTTAAATCAAAGTTCGCAGGCTATTGGGATAACAAGAATAACCATTATGTCATAGACGATCTATCTGATAGCCACACGAAAGCATGGCGAGCTGACGCACAAGAAATACTCCGCAGCCAATACAACCTTCGCGGTGCATCTCTGGCTCATTGGGAAATGTTCTCAGACATTAAGCCTAACAAGCAGGCTTCAGAAGCTTACATAAAGTCTGCGCTTCGTGGAGAAATACCTGAAACAAAACGAAAGCAATTGACTGAAGGCGTTGTTCTTAGTCAAGACATGGCTGTCACTCACGCAAACAAAACTCAAAATCCCGTAGCTTTCCTAACGACCCGAGCTATCGGAGCTAAGTACGTTTTGAGTGAAGGCTACCCAACTGGATCATACGCCAATGGTCGCCACTATATTCCTGCTGGTCAGATTGTTTTCTACTCTCCTTACGACAGCAAGTTCTATCAAAGCACAAGGGAGCTATTACAAGCTAGCGGTCGGATCACTCCAGAGCAGAGAGATTTTTTTGATGTCGAATATTTTATTAGGGTAGCTGATTTCCGTGACCGCGATAAAATTCTAGGTACTGGATTTCAGGCGTTGTTAGAGCGGTACAAAACCCTACACACTACAAGGAATATAAAAGACCCTGTTACTGGCGAGAAGGTAAAAACCACAGTAGCTCCTTACCAGCGAATCGGCGAGATGAAACAGTTTATTGTCTCTCGATTCCTTCTTCAGCAGGAAATACAAAACCAATCTACAGATACATTCTTCTCTCTCGCGCAGAAAAAGACTGAGCAAGCTGACGCACCTGTCACTCCAGCCACTCCAGCCAAAAAAACCACCCCAAGAAAGAAGAGTGAAGGAACAGTAGAAGAACCTATCATCCCATCTCGCCAGAGATTAGCCCTTCTCTCTAAAGATGGAGAAAGTATTCGTGTCATTACCGATGCACAATTAGAGCGTGGTGATGGTATTAATGTACTTCTAGGAAAATCTGATATTTCCGATTTTGAAGTTGGTTTCGTTCCAATGGATTCTCCTAAAAGTTCTGACTTAACCTTTGGGTTATTGGTAGATTTATACCAGAAAAATACAGACCAGCCTGTTCGTAAAATGTTTACTGACCATGCACCCAACATTAAAGACTTAGCTAATTTCAAAGCCAAAGACTTTTTATCTGACGAAGAGTTTGAGTTCATTTATGATGGATACAGGAAGTGGGTTGATTCTGGTCTGACTGGCGTAGATCGCACGATGGATGAAATTGTCTTTATGATTCAGGGCATTGATGGCAAGATTATGATCAAGGATGGAGAATTTGATAGTGCCTTTGATTATATAAATAAACTTCTTGAGATACAGAAAAAGTATTTTCCTCAAGGTGTTGGTCGCACAACTGAAAAGCGTGGAAATTCTATTGCTCATGCTCGCAGAGTTTTAGCAGGCTATGAGCCTGACGAAAAAGTAAATGCAGGAACCCTTCTCAAAGAGCTAGGCCAAGGTAATTACGATGCGGTAAGCAAGCTCATGCTCGCAATAAGGGGTGCTGTTGACGTAGTTAACCCTCGTATGGGTGCGCCTGTAGTGGGGAAAAACCAAGACCCTCGTATGGCAGGTGGCCTTTATGCACAACCAAATGGCAGGAGCGAAATTAAGGTTGATTCTATTGAAGACGTTTACCCTAAGTTTGCTGTTCTCATCCACGAAGTAGCTCACTGGAGCTACCAAAACGCCATGACTCCTGAAATGCGTATTGAGTTCTGGAATTCTATAAAAGAGGCGGTATACACAGACGGAAAGGTTGACCCTGAGAAGCTTGCAAATACAACAGGCCATGACGCAAAGATGCTGCGGCTGAATCATTCATCTGATAACTACATAGAAAGATTGGGCTTGGACGGAGGTTCTTTTTCTGCACAAGAATACTTTGCTAACGCCTTTACTAAATGGGCGATGAGAGAGCGTCATGCTGACATGGCCAACACGTCATACTGGCAAAAGGTTAGTAGCTTTATGTTTAGTCTAATGGAGAAGCTGCAAGGAAAAGAGTCTGGTGATCCAAAGCTTGATGCTATTTTTGCACAACTCTACCCAGAGAATACAGCAGCTAATCGTCAAGCGAAGAAGCATGTAAAAATCTATTCTACAAGAAACCCTCCAAAGCATGTGATTGAGGCAGAGTCTACTGCTCAGTTTGTAATGCGACAACGGCTAGATGAATTAAAAGGAGTATGGGATACGTTCTCTTACAACCTAAATTCTAATGGCCTACCAGCAGGAGAGTTCTCTGGAACTATTGTAAATAACGCTCGCAAATTGTCTCGTACACTTAACTCGTTAAGCATGACTAAAGGTGAGTCTCGCAAGCTTTCTTCTCAGGGATTAGATAACGATCCTATTCTTGGCCCATCTGGAACTAACACTACTGAAGGTGGTGCTTTAGGCGTATTGGCTAAGAAGGGTTACGCGAAGAAGATGCGCGTGTTTGCTAAAGAACTAAACACCATAATCACTCGTAATTTATCTGACGATGCTGGGCAATCAGTGTTGCCACAAGAGAGGTTTGACTACGACAAGTTTGATCAACTCTATGATGATTTCGTTGAAACTAATGTCTTGACTCCCGAAGCTGAAGATTTCTTTAGTATGGCTGCTGAAATTGCAGAAGTTCAAGAAGGGGACATTAAGGGAATATATCAGTTTATTGGACAGAACCAAGTCTCTGAAGTGGACTTTGATTCAGGTCTTACTCTGCAAATGTATGACGCAGACCCAATAGGTCACAAGGAAGCTGCCGCTAAAATCACTGAGCTAGTCAACTTAAACAAAGAGATGATTGACGATGCAGCGCAAGTTCTGGCAGATAATTATTACCAGTATTCTAGGGAAGGATACGCTCTAGCCGTACCTTCAGACTCGTTCCTAAAGCTTTATTCTATAACTAAGAATAAGAAGGACTTACCTCTTACTAAATCAGCCGCAATTGTTAGGAGTAAGTTTCGAGCTAAAGCTAACAAGTTTAAGGCTTCTACTTCGGCTTTACCAAAACTAGGCTATCGTTCTTTAGAAAGTTTGAGTGGTCAGGAGTTTGCAGCCAAGCACCAAGATGCGTTAGATTCTGGTGACATTGATGCGATTAACAATGTCTACTTCGAGGCTTATCGCCGAGGAACAGCAGACTCAATTCATCACTTGTCTGGCGATTCAGCCATCAAGTCAGGACAAGTTCAGTCTGCTATCGACATGGAAAATGTCACCAAGATTGATAGCGATGGCGTTTGGGCAGATGCTCCTTTAACTATTCGTGACTCCACCAAGATGATGACTCATCGTGATCCTGAAGTTCAAGCAAACATGCGCCTTATGTTCCAGCGTATGTACGGATTAATCAACGCTTCTACTCGCAGTATTATTGATGACGTTCCTTTGATGGATACATATACCCTTGGAAAAATATCAGGCGAAAGCTTATCTGATAGTTATGGATCAGTGCAGGACTTGTCTACGGCAAAGTTTGGGTCATTACGTTCTGATCTACGAAGAATTGCAATTGGACTTGATCGTGAAACATCTGATCCTAAAGCACTGATGCACGAGATTGGGCATATATTAAAACGCGCCCTTCCCCACGAAGACCTTCTCGTAATTCAAGATGCTTACAAGATGGCCATAAAAGTAAAAGACCCAGTGGCTACTGAGTTTGCATCAAAATATGAAACATCTCCAGAATCAGGACGAGCAGAGGAATGGTTTGTTGAATCATGGGCAAACTATCTCGCCAACAGGGTTTCAAAAGAAAAGATAATCACAGATTATTCTGGTGATAGTTTAATGAGTAACGACATGCTTGTCGTTAAAGGTAAGCTTGGCCAGTACCTAGACATGATGTCTGAGTATGCGATGTATGGATTGAATGGTTTGATCGGACGGAACGATGTTAAGCAAATGTTTAGACGATTAACTTTCTCTGGCAACTTAGTACAGCGACAAACTATCCTCGGTAACATAGCTAATCACCACATCCCTTCTTCTTATCTGAAGGACTCTGCACAACAGGCGATAAAGGATATGCCTACGGATGGCCAGAGGAATCTAAGGAACTTTGTCCAAGGCTCCATCACAGGGTTTGGTGGTAGGATCGCTCCTCTCTATTATGCAACAACTGGTCGCATATTCGACAAGGCATTGCCAGATAACTTTATGGGCAAGAATCGTCTTAGTGGCGCAATTTATGTAGCGACCACTCCTGAGACTGCTGCTAAAGTTTTCACTGATCCAAAGTCTAAGGCAAGGCCATACAACAGGAAAGATGTTGTTGATGCAGTGAGCCGTTTGAGCGAGCTTAATGGTCAAGATGCTAATAAAATGTCGCAGCTTGCGCTGGATGAAATTTATCTACTAGAGAATCTTGTTGATAAAAGACACCGCATGATTAACGATAGCATTATGGCAAAGAGCGCGATGGAAGACCCCTCAATGTCTGATGGCAAAGTCAAAAATACAATTGCTTTCAAGGAGCTAACTGAAGAAATTGAGTCTATTAACGATACCATCACCGAGATTGTTGAGTTTTTTGAGGTTAATTTTGCAGTATCGCCGATAGAGCATAATGCTGTTGTCGTTTCTAGCATCAAGCCTGATGAGGTTTTAAGCTTCTCTGCTGCGACATCTATTAACGATAAAAATACTGGTGTTTACAAAGACATCCTCACTATTATTACTCCAACCATGAAGGAAGCTGAATACAAATTACTTTCTAGCAAGTTAGATTCTGCGGCTACGGCAGCTCATGCTTTTGATGTATTGAGTTCTGTTTCAGGATCAAGCACGTCAATACCCAGAGCGTTAAAACAGCTTAACTTTAAAGCAGCAAAGGTAACGACAGAGGATGGCGATGATGTTATCGCTCTTATGGTTCCTCAACAGGTTAAGAAGCTCAACGAGCCTGAGTTCACTAACCCAGAAGTTGTCCCTGTCATTAATGAAACCGCTACTATCAGCACTGTCACAGGTGAGATGTTACTTAGTGTAGATGCGCTGACGAAGAAGGTTGATGTTAAGCCGTCAGCAGTTGCTCAAGCGATTGCCTCAATGGTTGAAAGGAATGGAAATAACTCAGCCGCCGCAGACACTATCTCACAGATTACGCGAGGATATGTGGGTCAAGGAGAAACAGCCAAGAAGTTCTTGGGTGGAGTTAAGAATACCTTTAGCACTTTGCTGTCAGAAAACTCAGTTCAGATTCGTGAAGGTGGAATGGGATGGTTAGGAAATCTCATTAAGCCAGAGAACGGAGTGGGTCACTATGAGAAGCATGGCTCTCGCGTTGGCAAGAAAGTAATGCCCATCATTAAGTTAATACAGGACATCAACGGCCCAGAGAAAGGCACTGGTCGCCGTTATATGGATCGGGTTAACCAGTGGGGATACAAGCCAAGCCAAGGTGAGGCGAGAGTTTTGAAGGCTATGCGCCGACCCGTTGGTAATGATTTTGAGAAGCGGCTTAAAGGTGATGAGCGTAAGCTTTACGATATGCTTCGCACTCAATTCAAGGGTGAGCTGGAAGAGATGCGTGGCTTAGGCGTATTAATTGGTAACATCAAAAACTACATTCCTCAAGTGTGGGATGTGAACATGATTAATAAATCTAAAGAAACCCAAATTCAGTTTAAGACAAGCCTTTCATCTTACTTTATTTCTGAAGCTAGAAATCGTGGTGACGTTCTACCTGAAGGTGCAGCAGAATTACGAGCATCAAAAATGTTAGCTCGCTTAACTGACGATGATGGTGTGTACATTCCTTCTCGCCATGTTAACCAAACAGGCTCTAAGACAGACCACTTAGATTTCAGTCGAGTCGTTAGACTTGATGAGTTCCCAGAACATTTAGATGATCTTGAGGGCTTCTTGGTGAATGATCTAGGAGGAATAACCACCAAATATTTTAACGAGTCTTCTCGCAGAATACTTCTGACAAAAGATTTTGGTATTGAGTCACATGGATTCTACGATTACATGCAGACCCACGAAAATGGATTGAAGGGAGCAGCACAACTTCTTTCTTCTGGCAAAGTACAACGCCGCTCGATAGAGTCTCGTGATGGTGAAGATGTGACTGTACTGGAACATCAGATGTTCATGCCTATTGCTCGTAACGAAGCTCACGGAATGGAGATAATGAAGGTCGCTATGGATATTCTGGAAACTAAGGGTATGCCAGCAGCGAAGGAACATCTAATGTCTCTCGCTCTCAAGCGTCAGCCAGCTCTAGAACGCCGTGTCGATTCAATATTGACGGCACTCTCGGAGACAGGTGGTACGACTTCAAGCACAACGACAGATTACAAACATGCCTTTGGTATGTTCGATACTCTGCGAGGACGCTCTGCATCTCGTGGCGGTACTTACGATGAAGGTGCGCGTAGGTTCTCTAAGAATGCTCGCATGTTTAACTCGGTGTCGTTACTTTCTTACACTGTCGTTACCTCGATGACTGACTTAGTTCTGCCAATCATTCGTACTGGTAGCATGACTTCAGCCATGAAGGGGTTAAAGAAAGTTAATGCAGACCCAGACTACCGCGAAGCGATTCGCAATGTAGGAACTGGAATGGCATCAATTGCACACAACAAGCTAGTTCACATGTCTGGTAGTGAAGGCGACAAGTTGTCAAACGCTTTCTTCTCAGGCATCGGCCTTAACCAGTGGACAGAGTACATGCGTGACTACGCAGCCTCAACCGCTTATGAGGCAATCAAGGCCGAGCAGCGTATTGCAATTCGCAGTATGCGTGGTGATGGCACTGATATGTCTAAGCAGGGTGCAGACTTCCGCAGAGCAAAGCGTTTCCTATCCAGAGTAGGCTTAGGTAATTTCGCAGAACGTGGGGCGCAATCCCTAGACAGTGTTAAGTTGCTAGAAAATGATCAGGTTCGTGAAGCGATTCACCGCATGACCAATGAAGCAGTCTTCGCTCCCAATGGGAATGACATCCCCCTAATTTGGCAGTCACCACTTGGATCAGTATTGTTTCAGTTCAAATCTTTCCCTCTAATGATGGGCCGTCTGGCTCGTATGGCATTATGGGATAACGTGGGCAAGCCAATGCTAACCAAGGGCGAGCCAGTTAGTATCGCACCTGCTGCTATGCTTCTCACTTTAGCTCCTATCTTTGGCGAGCAAGTATTGAGTCTTCGTGACACGATTACTGCGAAAGGTGGCGAGGAAGGTGGCGAGTACAAGCGAAGAGAACGCTCGGCTAATAAGTTCCTTCAAACTTTTGGAATGGATGAAGATGATCCAGTGTTCGAGAGTGAAGAAATGGACGCGCTTGCTGGAAGATATGTGGAAGGATTTATGTACGCAGGAGGATTTGGTCTTCTCGCTGATCTATTCCATCAGTCCGCAGAGCAAGTTGATAACGGCGCATATGGACAGAACCGAATCATGTCTACGTTCTTGGGGCCAACTGCTGGAGCAATCTTTGGAAGTTTGGTTAATGTTGCTGCTGGAGCCACAGATGGTAACGATGACTCTAACTCGAAAGAGCGACAGGCATGGCGAGAAGTAATTGGCCGCATCCCACTTGTCGGGCAGAACCGCCAGATCAAGGAAGACGCAGTGGATTACTTGGGTGGTAAAGCTACTCGCTAATCAATCAATCCACCGATGTCGATGTGGATGGAGTTGAACCTCCTCCACTCTTTCTCGCTGCAACACTCACCACGAGTCGAGCAGCGATCACAAAAGAATCCTCCTTTCTCTTGGTCAGGCTCACCGAATTTACAGGTTGCAGCCGTCTTAGGGATTGGGGGTTCATCTTTTGTCTCCCAGCAAACGTCTTTCTTAAAACACATCTTGCATCTAAAATCCTCGGGTCGTGTACTGATCCTCTCGCACGAGCCAGACAGTACCTTATTAACTCGTTCCTCAACTGGAGTCCAAACATCGTCCGTGAACTCAACAACTTCAGCATGATACTGTGAGTTGTCTTTGCATATCGCAACCATCAACGCTTTATCCATGTCGAACACTGCCATGTAAGTGTGCATCTGGACGTTATAACTTGGAT
>Ga0114915_1001311_pt1 | contig 10777 bp, 10 predicted proteins | sample MalvirAntarct_55_FD_87288 | JGI IMG/M metagenome (GOLD analysis project Ga0114915, IMG submission 87288) | Marine viral communities from the Global Malaspina Expedition - Malaspina viral metaG Antarct_55 | ecosystem: Environmental > Aquatic > Marine > Oceanic | place: South Georgia Island...
ACTTATGACATTGCGATAATCGATGAAGCTCATCAGATGTACAAAGGTCTGCTCAACCAAATGAAGCGTTTTAACAACTTAGTATACATTGGTCTTACTGCTACTCCGTACAGCAGAGGTATGGGAGCTGAAGGACTATGGCAAGATCTTATAGTGACTACCACGCCACAAGACTTGATAGATGAAGGCTGGCTCTGTCCGACTGACTATTATCATGGAAGGACTGCTGACTTTAGTGATGTGAAGCTAAAAGGCTCATCTACTGGTAATCGTGATTATGATCCAGAGGCGCTAGGCAGTCGGATGGCAGAGGATGACACACTGGCTGGTGACATAGTATCGAACTACGTCAAGCACTCTGACGGCCTGACCAAGCGAGCTGTATGTTTTGCTCCATCCATAGCGTACAGCAAGAGCTTAGTAGATCGATTCAACCTGACACTGGGCCAAGAGATAGCAGTACACATTGATGGTTATGATGATCAGGTCACGAGAGATCTGAAGTACCAAGACTTTGAAGATGGTGTGTATAAGGTGATGATTAACAGCAGGCTCTTGAATACTGGCTGGGATGATAGCGGTGTTGAGATTTGCATTGACTGCTACAAGACTCGCAGCCTTACCACTTGGATTCAGCGCATTGGACGCATCTGGCGCATCCATCCAAATAAGGAGCGAGCTATAGTCTTAGATCATGCTGGCAATCTCGCTCACTTCGGCTCGTATCCTGAGACTTTTGTGCCTGAAGATCTTCACTCTGGTGACAGGAATTATGATGAGCGCAAGCAGGTCAAGAAGGAGGAGAAGGAGCCAGTGGTTCACAACTGCAAGCAGTGTTCAGGAGCCTTCACTGGCCTGAGATGCAAGTGTGGCTGGGAGCTGCCTATTGGTACGCCAACTCTCAAGGATGATGGCACACAGCTCGTAAAGGCTGAGAACCTGTCTCCTGCTGAGACAAGGCGCAAGACACTCACCAAAAAGGAGAAGCAAGAATGGTACTCTTCTCTTCTACATTACGGGTATCAGCATAACTACAAGAAAGGCTGGGCTTACCATAAGTATATAGATGCTTTCTCTTGCGCTCCTAACGGTTTGAAGCAGATAGGACGAGAGCCAATCCCAGAAGCTCTGAGCTGGATCAAGAGCCGCCAGATCGCATGGAGCAATCGTGATTATGATCGATCTACTGGTAGAAGACTATGATGGAATGGTATGCGCCAGTATTGGATAGGCTAGACAAGCTCAGACAGTTAGGAACTAACAAGTGGACTGCCTGTTGTCCTGTACACGATGACACTAATCCTTCGATGTCAGTCACGCTTGTTGATACTCCAGAAGGTCAGAAGCTACTGTTCTATTGTTTTTCTTGCGGCGCAAAAGGTGATAGTGTGGTAGAATCTATAGGACTCAAAGTGCAAGACTTGTTTGAGCAAAGCAAGGATTTCACTCCAGATCGTAATTATCTACTAACCAAATCAGTAGAGGATGACGATCTTTACATTTTGATCTATGACACAGATAAGTCTAAAGGCAAGAAGATCAGGTATAAAGATCACAAGGAGTATGTGGCAGCGATGGCTAGACGAGAGCTAAGGACTGCGCTCGATATTCCTCAAACTATTATTCAAATTGAGACGGATGGTTTCCTCTAATGGCTAGACCTGAGCGAGTTTTTACAGACGAAGAAATAGAAGAGATCAAAGAGCTTGCTCCGGTAATAACACAGGATCAGCTTGCTGAATATTTCTCTATAACTTCCAAGACCTTACGAGACATTTTCAAAAGAGATGAGCGAGTTTTTACCGCTTATACTAGAGCCAGATACAAGGATGGTGTACTAGCCGCCAAGACACTGCGCGACAAAGCTATTCTTGATAAGGATTTCCCAAGCCTGAAGCTCTACCTAAGCCAGACGCTTGGCTGGACAGAGAAGAGCAGGACAGAACATACAGGCGCTGACGGCGCTGCAATTCAGCACGATGTTGATACTCACTGGACTATTGAGGTGATGGAATAATGCCACTACAAAAAGGCAAGAGTAAGAAGACTATCTCCAAGAACATTAGAACTGAGATGGCGGCAGGAAAAAACCAACAAACTGCTATAGCCATTGCCTTATCGAAAGCCAAGAAGAAGAAAAGCAAGGCTACTTACGAATAAAGGTGAGCCATCAATCATGCCCAAGATGAAGATCCCCAAGAAGATGCTTTCTTTCTTGCCACCTAAGCGATACAAGATTTGCATAGGAGGCAGAGGCAGCGGGAAGAGCATGACAATGGGTGATCTGTGCCTACAGGCTGCTCAGATGCAAGGCATCAAGACACTCTGCGCTCGTGAGTTCCAAGCCAGCATTGATGACTCCATTCATACGCTGCTCTGTGCTGAGATAGAAAGGCTAGACTTGAAAGGCTTTGAGATACAGCGCAACGAGATCCGCTACGGTGGTGAGACTGCGTTCAAGTATATCGGTCTTGCCAGATCACCGGAGAGCGTTAAGTCCTATCATGGATTCTCCAGAGTGTTCGTGGACGAGAGCCAGACAATCTCAGAGGCCAGCCTCAAGGCTCTTACTCCTACGCTCAGGACAGCAGGCTCAGAAATTTGGATGGCAGCTAACCCAAGGTCAGCGGCTGATCCATTCTATTTGCGATTCGTTAAGCCGTTTGAGAAAGAGTTGCGGCGTGATGGTGTTTACGAAGACGAGCATCACACCATCGTCTGGATGAACCATAGCGACAATCCAGCTTTCCCAGAAGTCTTAGAGCAAGAGCGCCTATATGACCAAGCGCATATGTCACCAGCTCTCTACGCTCATGTCTGGGAAGGAGAAACGTATGACGAGAATGCTGACTCCATCATTCCGGTTGAGTGGTATTTGTCGGCAGTGGATGCCCACATCAAGCTAGGCTGGAAGGCAGAAGGCGCTATAATTGCGTCTCATGATCCTTCGGATGAAGGCGGTGACAGTAAAGGCTTCACGCTTAGACATGGCAACGTCATCCTAGATGTGTGTGAAATGGTGACAGGCGATGCTGGTGAAGGTATGGATTGGGCGCTGGACAAAGCTCTCAAGGCTAACGCTGATCACTTCATCTGGGACGCTGACGGCTTAGGTGTTTCTCTAAAGCGTCAGGTAGATCAGGCGCTCTCAGGAAAGAATGGCATCACATACTCTATGTTCAAAGGTTCAGAGGCTGCTGAAGATCCAGAGCTGCCGTATACAAAAGGCGGCACACAGAGGAACAAGACTAATCGTGAGACTTTCAAGAACAAGCGAGCGCAATACTGGTGGCGGCTAAGAGATAGATTTGAGGCTACTCACCGCGCAGTTGAGAAAGGCGAGTATGTGAATCCAGAGGATATGATCAGCCTGTCTTCGGAGATAACTACGATAGATCAGCTTAGGGCTGAAGTCTGCCGCATACCTATTAAGCGAAACAATGCTGGAAAGATACAGATACTAAGCAAGATAGAGATGGCTAAGCCTCCTTATCGGCTACCGAGTCCTAACATGGGTGACGCACTTATGATGTCGCTCCATTCACCCAAAGCAATTAATCAACAGAAGGTTACTCTTAACTTCTCAGGCTGGAAGAATCATGGCTAAAAAAGACAATTACGTTTACGAGAAAGACTCTAAGAAGGAGTACGGCGAGGATACTTATGATTCCTCCAAGTACAAAGATCACGATTATATTATTAATTTGCTATCGTCTTCTCAATCAGCAGACCAAGACCTGCGCGACAATGGCCGTGAGGCTGCGTTGTTTGTAGATAAGCGTGATGGTCAATGGGAGCCGTATTGGTATTCTAATGCTGGTGAGAGCAAGTCTCCACGCTACAGCTTGGATATGGTGAATCCGATAATTGATCAGGTCTGCTCAGAGATAGAGCAAGCCTCGTTTGATGTAAACGTCTCGCCTGCTGGCGGCAATTCCACTAAGGACATTAGCAACACCTACTCTGGCATTGTGCGTAATATCGAGTCTATGTCTGATGCTAAAGAAGTCTACAGTCATGCAGCCAGAAGCATGGTTACATCTGGGTTCGGCGCTTGGCGCGTTGTTCACAAGTATGTAAGTCAGGATAGCTTTGATCAAGATCTATTCGTGGAGCCTATCGGAAATGCCCTAGATAGGGTCTGGTTTGATCCAGCGGCTGAGAAGCAAGACAAGTCAGATTCACGGTACTGCTTTGTACTTCATGCTATTGGCAAGGATGAGTATGACAGGCGCTGGCCTGAAGCATCTGGTCAGTCAGTCGATGAAGGCCGTGATGGAGAGGCATACTACGACAAGGCTGAGGTCGTGGTCATTGGTGAGCTGCTGTACTGCGAAGAGCAAGAGCGCGAGCTAGTCATGATGTCCAACGGGCAGGTGCATGAGGTCAATGATGATTTCAAGAAGATCTCTGATGAACTGAAAGCTATCGGAGTGACAGAAACCCGTAGGCGTAAGCGCGTCAAGAAAGAGGTATGTTCACGGTTATTTGACGCTAGTGATTGGTTAGAAGCAAAGAAAAAGACAGTCTTTAATATGATTCCGGTGATTCCGATTTACGCCAACTACAAGATATTCGAGAACAAGACTATCTTCTGGGGATTGGTAGAAAAGCTTATGGACTCACAACGAGTGCTGAACTACTCAGTTAGCCGTGAGGTAGCAGAGACTAGCCTTGCACCAAGGTCTAAGTATTGGATGACAATGGGACAAGCGGCAGGCCACGAGGATTCATTGCAGACTCTCAACACCAACCATGATCCGGTGCAATTCTTCAACGTAGATCCAGAGTTCCCGCAAGTACCTCAGCAGCAAGGCGGCGCACAGATCAACCCAGCGTTACGCACAATGTCTGAGGCTATGAGAGGCATGATTACCTACGCATCTGGTATGTTCAGCAGCAACATGGGCGATAATCCACAGAATCAGTCTGGTGTTGCGATCAATGCTCTACAGAACAAAGGCGATAACTCTACGATTAAATACTTCAAGGCGTTGGAATTTGGCATCCGCGCTACTGGTCGCGTCTTAGTAGCTGCCATCCCAGAGATCTATGACTCAGCGCGCACTGTAAGGCTGCTGAAGGAAGACAATACTTATGATGTTGCTGACATCAATCAGAAGGTCATAGACCAACAGACAGGCGATGTGGTGACTGTCAATGATCTGTCAGTCGGCAACTATGACGTACAAGTCAAGGCTGGTGCGAGCTTCAAGAATCGTCAACAGGAGACTATTGAAACAATCATTGAGATTGCCAAGGTTGATCCTACTATTCTTCAGATCGCTGGTGATGTGTTACTGGACAACGTGGCTACTGCTTCAGCTCAGCAGATCTCTGATCGCAAGCGCGCACAGATGATAGCGGCTGGCCTGATACCACAAGATCAAATGACCGAAGACGAAATGATGGAAGCGCAGCAGCAGCCAACAGATCAGCAGCAAGATCCTAATATGGTCTTAGCTCAGGCTGAGCAGATGAAGGCTCAAGCTGAAATGCTCCGAGCGCAGATAGAGCAAGCGAAACTTCAGAACGAGCAGATGAAGCTACAGTTAGAAGCTCAGAAGCTCCAGACGCAGATGCAAGGTGATCAGGCTGACAACCAGATAGATTCATTCAACGCTGAGACTAAGCGCATGGAAACTCAGATCAAGGCTCAAGAGGCTGGAGCAACGATTGATAGGACAAGCGCCCAAGCAATGGGTGAGGAGCTAGACAATCAAGAGAAGATGGCTGACATGATGGATAGGCAGCGAGCGGAGGCTGAGCGTATGCGAGCAGAGGCCCAGCGCAAAGCAATGAGGTTCATGTCTGACTCTGAGATAGCGAGAATGCAGAATGGCTGAACGTAGACCCAGCGCAGGATCATCGGCTATTAACCAAATGGCTGAGAAGAACTACAAGTACGGTGGAGACTCTACTCTTGGCGGCTTGCTGCTACCTTTTCGTAGAGAAATTCTTAGCGAAGAGGAAAGCCAGATCGTAGACTTTGATGATAGTGGTCAAGCTATAGTCGAAACAATTCCGGCTCAGTACGGTGAGACTGAGATAGATTCCTCATACAGTCCGGCATTCAGAGGCGCTAGGTCTGCTGGATCTTTTCTTAATGACATCTTCTTTGGTGATGCTAACGAGCAATCGCAAGCTGCTGGCAAAGCTGTCAGTGCTATCAGAGGAGTTGTCAAAGCTGTTCCGCAGATGATAGACGAGCAAATGCGAGCAGCAGGCTCTGATGGTCGATACTATGATCCAGAAACTAGGAGAATTGTAGAGTTTGATCCTACTTTGGTTATGGGAGGCAGTGGCGCTGGTATGAAGGCTGTAAGGAACACTCCCAGCAATCAAGTAATTCTTGGCACAATGGGAAGCAAAACAGCCAGCTACACTCCTGACCAAAGAAGAGCAGTGGATGAGCTTGAAAGGCAAGGAATGGATACTGAGAATCTATTCTTGCATGGCACATCTGACGATATAAGACAGCCAACATCTAGCAAAACAGGTGCTAGAGATTCTGGTTTTATAGGAGAAGGTTTCTACGGTGCTACACCAGAAGGATCTAGGATATCTGATTTCTATGCAAATACGGCAGCTCCTAGATTTAGGAATGAAGCAGGAGACTATAGTGACCCTAATGTTTTTCCATATATAACAAAGCGTGGAAACTATAAGCAGTATTCTTTAATGGATAAGGCTGGTATGGGGATTGTTGCTCAAATGAACCCCAACTACAGCAAAGACTTAACTCGAAAAAATATAGATGAAGGTTTTATAGGTGCTGAAGTAATCGATGCAGATGGAAGCATCATTGAAAGAGTCAACTATTTCCCAGATACGGATACACGCTCGGCTCTCAACTACGACACTACAGACCTATACTCAGGCGCTAGGATGCAGAGAGCGCAAGACCTTGATTTCGATACTAGCAGGACTGCATACAGAGGACTTAGTGGCGAGTACGATCCAAGTAAAGCTGGAAACTATCAAATGTTTACTAGCAGTCCTGAAGATGCCAGCGAGTATGGAAGCAATGTTGTTTCTTCATATTTAAGAAAAGGAAACAACCTTGTTGTAGAAGGCGGTAGAAGTAACTTCAACTCAATCCCTGTCAGAAACTTGCCTGATGAGGTTAGGGCTAATCTGCATTCAAGCGTAGGTAGTGTGGCTAGAACAGATGATATAGCATACGCAGCACAGGCAGCAGGCTATGACTCTGTATCAATTAACAATGTGTTTGATAAAGCCTCAAATGAAATCTCGTTAAAGCCGACTCCAGCAAGCAATGCTCCTATGAGTCAGGAAATGATGGATTTGCTTGATGAGGTAAATGCAAGCGGAATGCTCAACAACACTCCTGATGTCGCTCTGCCTCCTGAAATTCCAAGAAACTACGATCCAACTACGATTGATATAATCTTTGATCCTAAAGACATTCGCTCTGTAAACGCTGAATTTGATCCAGCAAGAGCTGACAGTGCAGATCTGCTATCTAGCAGGCAATCAGAGCGCCAAATGTCAGCATTGAGAGGAATTGCATAAACGATTTATGGAAGCGTAATAGTGGTTCGAATCCACGGGCGGTAATCTATCGGAGCCTCGCACGGAGTGCCGCTTCCACCCTAACTAAGATTGGCGTTTTTATCTAGGCAGGAATTTGCAATAAAAATACACGAAAACCTGCCTACGGACAAAACTCAATTAAAAAACTCTTGTTTTGTCCGTAGCCACGGATTTAAAAAAGCTGTATGAAAGTATTGCTTTTTATCAAATTGTGGTATATTTGACCACTAGCGTACTCCACGCTTTTATGGAGGCACGGAACGTCACCGTTTATTTGACGGCATAACAGTAGGTATAAGATGCAACCAGAAGATATGGTCGATGAGGCTTTAGAGCTTGAAGACGTAGAAACTGTAGATCAGGAAACTGATTCCGAATCATCAACGGATACTGGTGAAGACCAAGAGCAATCCACTAGACCTGTTTTTAATGAAGAGCAGCAGAAGGTATTTGACAAGGCTATAAGCGAGAAGACTTGGAAGGCGCGAGAAGCAGAGCGTCAGGCCGAAGATTACCGCAAGCGCCTTGTAGATCTTGAAGCTAGGATTCCTAAAGAACAGCCGCCCGAAGTGCCGAAAGTGCCTGACTTCTATAGCCTCTCTGATAGAGAGATACAGGATCAGCTCCGACAGCGTGATGAGGCGATTGCCAAGCGAGCAGAATTCGCAGCACGGCAGCAGGCCGCAGAAGGTCAGCAGCTAGAAATGCAGCGTCAGCAGCAAGCAACAGCAATTAGTGAGCAAAATGCGAAGATCGCAACCTACGCAGAACGCTCTAAGAACCTTGGTGTAAAAACTGAGGATCTGCAAAGCGCAGCAAACAAGATAGGCCAGTTTGGGATTGACTCAATGCTGTCTAGTCATCTGATAGATATAGAAGATGGAAGTCTTGGAACGCTGTACTTAGGTCAGAATCTCTTAGAGTTGGATAAGTTGGCAAATATGCCTGCTAATAAAGCGTTGTTGTATTTGGATCAGATCATTATGCCAAAGGCTAGAAAACTTAAACCTAATGTTAATGCCGCTCCTGATCCACTAGACACGCCGAAAGGCGCTGGGATAAGCCCCAAAGCTGGTGGCCCGAAAGGAGCAACTTTTGAATAAATGAGGTAGTACGATCATGGCTAATAGCTTATCAAGTAATATAACCCGTCCTCTGGCACGGGTGTTCTTAAATGCGTTTCAGAGTTCACGAGTCCTAACCAAGACGGTTGATACTCAACTGCTTTCAGGACGCTTCACTCCTTCAACTGGTAGTAGTGTGGATTTCAAACGTCCTCACGACTACAACACTATCCGTACTGCTGGCGGAGACATTTCTGCCTCAGCCAAGTCTGACATCATTGCAGGCAAGGCCACAGGTACAGTACAGCCCTACTTCACTGTAGCTACCGAGTTCACGAACATTCAAGAGGCTCTTGAATTGGATCAGTTAGAGCAAATACTCGCTCCTATGGCGCGAAGAATTGTCACTGATATCGAGACTGATCTTGGTGGTTTCATGATGAAGAATGCTTCACTGCGTTATGGTACTCACGGTGTCTTTGCTGATGCTTGGACTGATATCGCTGGTGCAGGCGCGCTACTCGATAGCGTTGGAGTGCCACCTGAAGCAGATAAATACTACGTTATGAATCCATTTACGGCTACTAAACTTGCAAACGCACAGAATGGCCTGAATGCTGCCGATCAACTTGTTCGTACAGCATGGGAAAACAGCCAGATTTCTGCCAATTTTGGTGGACTTAGAGCGCTGACTTCTCAGAGCTTGAACACGTTTACATCTGGTACTGGCACAGATCGCGCAGGTACTTTGAGTGCTGCTCCAAATGCTACTTACTTGGCAGCTAAGGACACAATGACGCAGAGTATTGCTGTTGCTGCTCTACAGGCAGGCATGGTAGTTAAGGCTGGCGATATGATTAAGATCGCTAATGTTAATCGTCTAAACATCAACTCTCGTACAGCTATGATAGATGAGAACGGTGCTGCGGTTCATTGGGCAGGTGTTGTAACTGCTGACGTAACTCTAAGTGGTACAGGTACAGGCACTCTAGTAGTAGCTGGGCCTGCTATCTTTGAAGCCAACGGTCAGTACAACACAGTTGACGCTGCTCCTGCTAATGGTGCGGTTGTTACTATACTTAGTGCTTCTGCGACAACCTATCAACCTAACTTGTTCTATATGAAGCAAGCGTTTGGTATAGGTACTGTTAAGTTGCCGAAGTTGTACTCCACTGACACGATTGCTACTACTGAAGATGGTATGTCCATCCGAGTTAGTAAGTATTCAGACGGTGACGCTAATACGCAAAAGGTTAGATTTGATTGCTTGCCTGCGTATGCCACGTTCAATCCTTTTATGGCCGGTCACGGTTTCGGAGTTTAGTTCATAGAGGTGTTTTGGGAGCTTCGGCTCCCAGTTTTTTATGGCTAAACCAACGAAAGGAAAAGCACGAGCGAAAGTTACCAGCACTGGCAAGAAAGTCTCCTATGGGCAGGCTGGAAAAGCTAGTGATGGTGGCCCTCGCGTTCGGGCAGGAACAAAGAAAGGTGATTCGTACTGCGCTCGGTCTTTGGGAATTAAGAAGCGATTATCTAAAAGGCAGCAGAACGATCCTAACACTCCAAATAATTTAAGCCGCAAGCGTTGGAAGTGCAAAGGCGCAAAGAGTGCTACTTATGAATGAAGGTCTATACTCAAACATCCACAAAAAGAAAAAACGTATTAAAGCTCAGAAGGCCGCTGGTAAAACGCCAGAGCGGATGCGTAAGGTAGGATCAAAAGGCGCTCCTAGTGCGGCTTCGTTTAGAAAGTCAGCTAAAACTGCCAAAGGAGCTACATACGAGTAGAAGTTTTTATGGCTAAAAACGTAAAGCACTTTAAATCTTCTGGAAAGCCGTATAATGGGAACACTCATACAATGGCTGACGGCACAGTTCACACTGGATTAACTCACACTAAAAACAGTGTTCGGGTATTTCATAAAAGAGAGCTGCCCAAAAAACCTTCAAAGAGTACATACGAATAATGGCTACTGTCGCTCAGGTCGCAACGTCCTCACTTCAACGGATATTGGTACAGGCTAGTGAAGCCCCACTACAGGCTGACGAGTACCAAGATTTTATATTTTCAATGAATAATTACATGGCAGAGCTAGATGCTTCAGGCATTCAGCTAGGCTATACAGTTGTGTCTGATTTAGGTGATGACGTAACAA
>Ga0114915_1001312_pt1 | contig 10775 bp, 10 predicted proteins | sample MalvirAntarct_55_FD_87288 | JGI IMG/M metagenome (GOLD analysis project Ga0114915, IMG submission 87288) | Marine viral communities from the Global Malaspina Expedition - Malaspina viral metaG Antarct_55 | ecosystem: Environmental > Aquatic > Marine > Oceanic | place: South Georgia Island...
CTGCTGGTCTGCATCATCGACGTGACGTGCGAGCGGATCCGCCACAACTTCGCGCGACCGGGTGCCGCATGAGCCCCGACGTAAAGACGGCCGCGCGCCTGTGTCCCGATGTGTTCGCCCGGCCGGTCGCCGGACGCGCCGTCCATACGGCGGGCTGGGCCGTGTTCGCCGCGCTGACGGTCTTCTGCCTCTGGCGCACCGGCTTCTTCGACGTCGCACGGCTGATCGAGGGTGCCGGCAAGCTCGGCTGGGTGCTGGGCTTCATGCTGCCGCCGGCCCACAATGGCTGGCTCGGCGAGTTCGGCTGGGCGCTCGCCGAGACGCTCGCCATGGCGTTCCTGGGCACCCTGCTCGCGGCACTGGCCGCCGTCCCGCTCGGCTTCCTCGCCGCCCGGAACATCATACCGAACTGGCTCCTGCATTTCGGCATCCGGCGGTTCCTGGACGGTATCCGGGGCGTGGATCAGCTGATCTGGGCCCTGGTCTTCGTCAGCGCCGTCGGCCTCGGCCCGTTCGCCGGCATACTCGCGATCGCCGTCTCGGATACCGGCTCGCTCGCCAAGCTGTTCTCCGAGGCGATCGAGACCGTCAACCGGCGGCAGGTGGAGGGCGTCGAGGCGGCGGGCGCCGACCGTGCCCAGCGCATACGCTTCGGCATGCTGCCGCAGGTTCTGCCCGTGATGCTGTCGACGACGCTCTACTATTTCGAATCGAACACGCGGTCCGCGACCATTCTCGGCGTCGTCGGTGCGGGAGGCATCGGCCTGCAGCTCGCCGACCGCATCCGCGTCAACAACTGGGACGAGGCCTCCTTCATCATCCTGATGATCCTTGTTACGGTGACGTGCATCGACTGGCTCTCGGGCCAGATGCGCATGCGCTTCATCCGTCCCTGAAAAACGCCGCTCCCCGAGAAATGCCGCATGTCGACTGATCGTCCCGGCACCCTCTATCTCGTCGTCGGGCCGAGCGGCGCCGGCAAGGATGCCCTGCTGTCCAAGGCGCAGGAGATGCTGACGGCGACGCACGTCTTCCCGAAGCGGATCATCACCCGCCCTGCGGATGCCGGCGGCGAGGATCACCGGGCGGTCACGCGCGAGACCTTCGCGAGCCTGCGCGCGGCCGGCGGACTGGCCCTGCACTGGGAGGCGCACGGCCTGCTCTACGGGATCGACGCCGAAGTCGAGGCGATCCTCGGGACCGGCCGCCATGTCGTCTGCAACGTCTCGCGCAAGGTGGTGGAAGAAGCGCGGCAGCGGTTCCGCTGCATCGTCGTCGAGATCACCGCGTCAGCCGATGTCCGGGCGGCACGCCTGCGCAGCCGGGGGCGCGAGCCCGAGGCCGACATCGCCGGGCGGCTGCGGCGCGCGGTCGACGTGGCGCCCGACGTCACCGTCGTCAACGACGGCCTGCTGGAAACGGCCCAGAAGCGGTTCGTGGCGGTGCTGGCCGAACAACCGCTGCGGTAGATCCCCGTGTTCAGGCCGCGGGCAACGCTTCGCTCATCCCGGTGAAGGGAAGAACGGCCGCGACGGCTGCGGCGACCGTCTTCGGCTGATCGAGGAAGCGGATCCCGGCACTGCCGTCGCCGGCCCAGCGCAGTTCGCCCGCGAAGAGGCCGAAACGATCGATGTGGAGCGCACCGAACCTGTCCCCCTCCGGGCAGCGATCGAGCACGATCCGCGCGCCGTTCGCCGATATGTCGGTCACGAGACAAGAAACGGTATCGACGCCGCGGAGCAGACGTCCGGCGAGCAGAACGTGCTTCCGCTCGTAGCGACGTCGACCGTGGGACGCATCTCGTGTGGAATTCATCGGCCTGCGCTCGCGTTTTGCTCCAGATTGATTAAACCTTACGGCTAAATGTATTGACGATACGTTACCCCGATAATGGTAATTGCGCGGCGATTGTGAACCCGCCTGCCGGCGCAGCTTCCTCGAAGAGGTACACGGCGTCGATCGGAAGAGGATCGCGGCACAGATCAGCGGTCATCGGCTCCAGCACGGCCATCAGCCGCTCCCGATCCGCCGGCTCGAGCGGCCCGGTGAGCGTCAGGTGGAAGCGAAACGCGTCCATCACGTAAGGATAGCCCCACAGCGCCAGCAGCTCTTCCTGCCGTGGCGTCAGCCCGGCCCGCCGGCGCCGGGCCAGCTCGGCATCCGACGGCGGCGCGCGAAACCGGTCCAGAGCGCGGACCGCATCCGCGGCGAGCGCCGCCAGTTCCGGCGACGGAGCCGACGGCACCAGCGCCAGAAAGCGCCCGAGGGCGGCCAGCCTCAGGGGTGGCAGCAGGAATGGCGCCCGCACAGCGGCGAACGCCCGCGCCGCTTCGACGAGGTCCGCCGCGGTCGTGCCCTCGCGCAGGGCGAACGGCGGCTTCAGCGTGCCGTGGAAGCCGTATCGGCGCGGCTCCGCCGTCAGCTCGTGCAGACGCCGTGGCTCGATGCCCGGCACCGCGGTCCGGTCGACCGCCGCGCCGGTGTGCGCAGATCGGCCGAGCCATGCGGCACCGAACCGGTCGAGCGGGCTGTCCGGCTTCGGCGCATAGTAGATGGCATATCGTGCCGGCATGGCCGCCCTTCCGTGAAACGCCGTCCACGATGACGGCCAGCCGCTGATAGCGCGCCGCTCGCGCCGGAACAATCGCGCCGGAACAACTGTCGGAGAACAATCGCTCCGAACGATCGTGCGCGAACGTCGTCGGATGGATCGCCGGGTTTCCCTTTCGCGGAGCGGTGCGGTATCCACGCCGCAACCGATCACCGCAGGCTGGCAAGATGACCGACGGCAGCAGAACATTCGCGATCCTGGGGACCTGCGGCAAGCGCCTGTGGGGCATGACCGCGGAAGAGCGCATGCAGCGTGCCTTCGCCAGGTCGGGGCTGAGCCGGACGGACGGCGCGACCGCGGCACAGACGCCGGACGCGATGATCTTCGTCCGCGCCGAGTACCTGATAGAGGAGCGCCTGATCCAGGCTCTGATCGCCACGCCCGGCGCGCTCCTCGTCCTCGACCCGCCCGGCCCCGGGCGCCGCATCGTGGCGGCGCACGCGGCCGCCGGCCATGCCGCCGCCGCGGCGCGTATCGTCGAGACCGGCGTTCTCGACGATACGGACGGCGAATCGGGGCTCCGCGCGCTCACCCCAGAGGAACTCGGCTCGACCTGGAACATCACGCTGCGCAAGAAGGCGGCGCCCTACGTCGCGTCCTTCGAGACCGAGCCGACGGATGCCTTGGAGCGGCTGACCTTCGGCGCCTCCTACAAGGGCGCCACGGATTTCGTGACGAAATACTGCTGGCCCTGGCCGGCCCGGCACGTCACCCGCTGGTGCGCCCAGGCGGGCATCACGCCCAACGCCGTCACCCTGTTCAGCCTCGTGCTGGTCTTCGTGACGATGCTGCTGTTCGCCCAGGGCCATTTCCTGATCGGCTGCATCGTCGGCTTCTTCATGACGTTCCTCGACACCGTCGACGGGAAGCTCGCCCGCGTCACGCTGACCTCGTCGAAATGGGGCGAGGTGTTCGATCACGGCATCGACATGATCCACCCGCCCTTCTGGTGGTGGATGTGGTGGATCGGCCTCTACACCGTCGGCGACACGCCGCCCGGCACCGACCTCGCCCTCTGGATCATCATCGGCGGTTACGTCGCCGGCCGGCTGCTCGAGGGCGCCTTCCTGGCCTGGTTCAAGATCGAAACCTTCATCTGGCGCCCGATCGACTTCGCGTTCCGCACGATCACCGCGCGGCGCAATCCCAACCTCGCCATCCTGACGATTGGCGCACTGGTGGGAGAGCCGGGCGTGGCGTTTCTCCTGGTGGCGCTCTGGACCGCGATCTCCATAGCCTTCCACGCCGTCCGCCTCGCCCAGGCCGCGATCATCCGCCTGCGCGGCGGCGAAATCCGTTCCTGGCTGATCGAAGGCGCGTGAGCGTCCGTCCAGGGGCGCATGGAACGGCGGCATGAGCAGGAAGTGAACCAAAACGCCCGCCCGGTGTATCTCTGGTCTCGTCGGAAACGCGACAACCGGATGGAGATACGATGCTTCGCTTGGCAGCCGCCCTGGTAGCGGGCGCGACTTTCGCCGTGGTCACCGGCGTTTCGGCCGGCGCGTCGGCATCGAACCGGACGAAGGCAGAGATCCTCTCCTGCGCCGGTGCGCCCCATCATGTCGAGCGGCGTGGCGGGGTGGAGTATCTCTACTACCGCTCGGAGGTACAAACGGACGCCCTGTCCAGCGGCGAAGCCGCCTCGGCGAAGGACGAGGAATGCGAAACGGTCGTCGTCCTGGTGAACGGCTGGTCGGCGACCGCCGAGCACCGCACCTCTCCGAACCTGCTCCACGCGCAGTTGTGCGCCCCGCAGGTCAACCAGTGCCTGCAGTGACCGACGCGGCAGTCGATCGCGCTCCGATCCGGTCGAGGCTCGACCGGATCGCTCACGCGTTGCGCCCCCGCTCGCAAACGACGGCGTCGCGGGTTACCGGGTGCGCAGCCGCTCCGCCAGGCCCCACATGAGGACGGCCGCGGCGGCACAGTAGGCGGCACTGCCGAAGGCGATCGTCCCTGCACCGACGTGCAGGTCGATCAGCAGCCCCATCGCAACCGGCGACAAGGCGCTGGCGAAGACGCCGAACGCGGCGACCATCGAGCGGATGGCCCCGGCGTGCGTCACGCCGTAGACCTCCACCCAGAGAGCGCTCGACACCGGCACCGATATGCCATGTGCGGCGGCGGTCAGCATCATGTATGCGAATACGGTGACCTCCGCCTCACCGACGCCGAGCACCACGTAGGCGAGGGCGAGGGTCGGCGTCACCAGGATGGCACATCGCAGGGCGCCGAAGCGGTCGACCCCGGCGCCGGCCCCGAGCGACACCGCGATCTTGGTCAGCGCATAGACGCTGAAAGCGGCGGCGACGCTTTTCAGGCTCCATCCCTTTTCGGCGGCCACCGCGGCTTGATGGAAGAAGAAGCCGGTGATGAAGAACGACGGCGCGAGAAGCACCAGAAGCAGCAGATAGAAGCTGGGATCGGCGCGCACTGCCCGTCGATCCCACTGGCGGTCGGTCGGCGCGGGCGCGCCGGCATCAATTTCGCCACCCGCCGCGTGGCCGCCGGCGAGGATCCACCAGACCGAGGGGATCACGCACAGAATCAGGACGGCGCCGCCCGCCACCCAGACCATACGCCAGTCCGCCCACGCCAGCGCGGCGACCGCCGCCGCGGGAAAAGCCGCCTCGCCGCTCGCGAACCCCAGAGAGGCGATGCTCAGCGCGCGCCCACGGCCGTGCCGGAACGCTCGGACCATGGTGGTGAGAGCGGTGTGGCTCATCAGCCCCTGGCCGCAGAGGCGCAGCACGAGAAGGGCGCCGAACAGCATTGCCGGCCCGGATGCTCCCGCCATGATCAGCGCGCCGACCGCGAGGCCGGCACAGATCGCGATGCTGTACGGCCGCAACGCCACGCGGTCGATCAGGCCGCCCGCCGTCGGCAGCAGGAGGGCGCTGCAGAGAGTGGCGGCAGAATAGAGACCGCCGAACGTGCTGTTCGTCAGCCCGAACGCGCCACGGATCTCGCCGCTGAACAGGCCGATATAGAAGGTCTGGCCGAAGCTCGAGCAGAAGGCGAGCAGGAAGCCGAAGCCGAGCAGGCGGCCATTCCGGACGACGAAGGCGGCATACTCGGCGAGGGCGCCGTTCCGTCCGTAGGCTATCGTCCGGCTCCGGCGCAGTTCAGGCAGACCGGGATCGACGGATCCAGCCTCAGCCGCTTCGGATCGATCGGCTCGTCGCACGAGACGCAATAGCCGTAGTCGCCGCTGTCGGCGCGGCGCAGCGCTGCCTCGATGCGCGACAGTTCGCCCTCGCGCCGCCGCTGCGTCTCCTGCGCCATCGCCTGCTGCTGCATCGCGTCCATGCGCGAGAGGCGGCCGACACGCTGCTGATCGAGTTCGACCTCCTTTCGGGCGTCGGCCGAGCCGGCCGACAGTTCCCGCAGTGCCGACCGCCGCTCCTCCAGCGCCCGCTTGAAGGTCTGCAGTTCCTCAGGGGTCATCGTCGCCTCGACCGTTCCGAGATCCGGCATCGGCCGGCACGGCCGACGCCGCCGTCGAGGCTAGGCCATCGACGCGGCTGCCGCCACCGGTCCCGCGGCGCCCCGCGATCGCCAGAGTGGGCCGGCAGAGGCGCGCGGCGGAGGGGTTGCCCCGGCCCGGAAGGACGGGCTAGAAGGAAGGTGCTGCGATGCAGCAATTTCCGCTGTGCGCCGAAGCGGCACGCTTGTTGCCGGACTCGGCCCGACCGCCTCATGGCCGACGGCAAACGGTTCGTCCGGTTGCCGCGCCGGTGCCGAGGGTGCGGACGGGGCCGGTTGGGGTTCGCGCCACAGCTGTTTCCGAAGAGCATTACGGCATTTCCTCGCCTTTTCAGCGAGTACCTTGAATTGGAGCCATCGATTGAACACCGATTTCCTTTCCCGCCTGCGGTCCGAATGGCTGGGCAATATCCGCGGTGACGTTCTCGCCGGCCTCGTCGTGGCGCTGGCCCTCATTCCCGAGGCGATCGCCTTCTCGATCATCGCCGGGGTCGATCCGAAGATCGGCCTCTACGCCTCCTTCTCCATCGCGGTCATCGTCGCCATCGCCGGTGGGCGCCCCGGCATGATCTCCGCGGCGACGGCGGCCACCGCCGTCCTGATGGTCACGCTCGTGCGCGACCACGGCCTGCAATATCTCCTGGCCGCGACGGTGCTGGCCGGCATGCTTCAGGTGGGGGCCGGCCTGCTGCGCCTCGGCTACGTCATGCGCTTCGTCTCGCGCTCGGTCATGACGGGCTTCGTCAACGCGCTCGCCATCCTGATCTTCATGGCGCAGCTGCCGGAACTGATCGGCGTGCCGTGGCTGACCTACGCCATGGTCGCCGGCGGGCTCGCGATCATCTACCTGCTCCCGCGGCTGACCACCGCGGTGCCGTCGCCGCTGATCTGCATCCTCGTTCTCACCGCCCTCTCCCTGACCTTCGGCTTCGACCTGCGGACCGTCGGCGACATGGGCGAACTGCCCTCGACCCTGCCGGTCTTCCTTCTGCCCGACGTCCCGCTGAACCTGGAGACCTTCCTGATCGTCCTGCCCTACTCCGCCGCGGTCGCGGCGGTGGGCCTGCTCGAATCGCTGATGACGGCGTCGATCGTCGACGACCTCACCGACACGCCGAGCGACAAGAACCGCGAATGCGTCGGCCAGGGCCTCGCCAACATCGGCACCGGCTTCATCGGCGGCATGGCGGGCTGCGCCATGATCGGCCAGTCGATCATCAACGTGAAGTCGGGCGGCCGCGGACGCCTCTCCTGCTTCTGCGCCGGCATCTTCCTGCTGTTCCTGATCGTCGTCGTCGGCGAGTGGGTGAAGCTGATCCCGATGGCCGCCCTGGTCGCCATCATGATCATGGTCTCGATCGGCACGTTCAGCTGGGCGTCGCTGGTCAACCTGCGTACCCATCCGCGCAGTTCCAGCGTCGTCATGCTGTCGACGGTCGTCGTCGTCGTCGCGACCCACAACCTCGCAATCGGCGTGCTGGTCGGGGTCCTGCTGTCCGGCATCTTCTTCGCTTGGAAGATCGCCCAGCTGTTCCGCGTCACATCCACACTGTCGGAGGACGGGCGCGAGCGCGTCTACGTCGTCGAGGGCCAGCTCTTCTTCGCTTCGGCGGACGATTTCACTGCGGCATTCGATTTCCGCGAGGCGCTGGACAAGGTCACCATCGACGTCGGCCGCGCCCACATCTGGGACATCTCCAGTGTGGCGGCGCTCGACATGGCCGTGCTGAAGTTCCGGCGCGAGGGCGCGGAAGTCGCTATCGTCGGGATGAACCAGGCGAGCGAAACCATCGTCGACAGGCTCGGCGTGCACGATAAGCCCGGGGCGCTCGAACGCCTGATGGGGCACTGAGGGAGGGACGGATGACCCGACTGATCGCGCTGATCGACGGATCGGCCTATGCGCAGAGCGTGTGCGACCACGCGGGCTGGGCGGCGCCACGGATCGGCGCCTCCGTCGAACTGATGCACGTGCTCGGGCGGCGGGACGTACCGGGCGCCCCGGCCGACTTCAGCGGCAGCATCGGCGTGGACGCACGGGACGCGCTTCTGTCCGAACTCGCCGACCTGGACGAGCAGCGGGCGAAGCTGGCGCAGCGGCGCGGGCGGCTGATGCTGGAAGATGCGAAGCTGCGCCTGACTTCAGCCGGCGTCACGGAGGTCGCGACGCGCCTGCGGCACGGCGACCTGCTCGACGCCGTCCACGAGTTCGAGACGCAGGCCGACCTGATCGTCATCGGCAAGCGCGGCGAGGCGGCCGATTTCGCCAAGATGCATCTCGGCTCCAACCTGGAACGGGTGGTGCGGGCCTGCCGCAAGCCGGTTCTCGTGGCATCGCGCGCGTTCAAGCCGATCGAGAGCTTCCTCATCGCCTTCGACGGCGGTCCCAGCGTCATGCGCGCCATCGACCACATCGTCGCCAGCGGGCTTCTGAAGGGGCTGGAATGCCGGCTGCTGATGGCGGCCGAAAAGGGCGACGAGACGGCGCGGAAGCGCCTCGACGCCGCCGCTGCGCGGCTCGGCGACGCCGGCTTCGCCGTCCGCGCCGAAATGCGGCCCGGCCAGCCGGATACGGTGATCGCCGGGGCCGTCGAAAGCGAGGCCTTCGGTCTGCTCGTGATGGGCGCGTACGGGCATTCCCGCATCCGCAGCCTGATTATCGGCAGCACCACGACGGAAATGGTCCGTTCATGTCTGGTTCCGGTGCTTCTCTACCGCTAAATGGGCGGTTAACCCAATCGGCGCAGACTGCGCCGTCCGGCATCCGTCAACGAAGGAGACGTGAATGGATACGTCGTCCAAGGCACAGCTTCTGCACCTGGTCTTCGGCGGAGAGCTGAAGTCCGCCGACAAGGTCGAGTTCGCCGATCTGAAGGGCCTCGATATCGTCGGGGTCTTCCCGAACTATGCGACCGCGGAAGCGGCATGGCGGGCGAAGGCCCAGGCGACGGTGGACAACGCGCACATGCGCTACTTCATCGTCCACCTGCACCGCCTGCTCGAACCGCAGGAGTAAGAGTACCGGCGTCGCCGATCCGGACCGAACGCCCGGGCCGGATCTTCAGCGGTTCCGGTCGTTGCCCTCGTCGCCGCGCAGCGCCCGGTGGATCGCCGCCGCGAGATCGCTGCGCCGGTAGGGTTTGCTGAGCAGCGGTCGGTCGTCGCCGTTCCTGTCGGATCTCGCGCCCCGCGCGGTATAGCCGGAGGTGAACACGATCCCCGTCTCCGGCCAGCGGGCCTCGATCTCCGCCGCGAGGTCGAATCCCGTGAGGCCGCCCGGCATGACGATGTCGGTGAACACGAGATCCACCGTCTCGCGCTCCAGGAGAGCGAGCGCCTCCCCGACATCGCCGGCCTCGACGATCGCATAGCCCAGGTTCTCGAGCTGCCGGACGGCCACGGCGCGAACCGACGGCTGGTCCTCGACCACGAGGATCCTTTCGCCGTTGCCGCGAAACGGCACGGACACCTCGCCGGCTTCGGGCTCGTGCTCCTGCGCCGCGACGCGGGGCAGGTAGAGCTTGACGGTCGTCCCGCGGCCCATTTCGCTGTAGATCCGCAGGTGCCCTCCCGACTGCTTCACGAAGCCGTAGACCATGCTCAGACCGAGCCCGGTCCCCCGCCCCTCTTCCTTTGTGGTGAAGAAGGGTTCGAAAGCGCGTTCGATGATCTCCGGCGGCATGCCCGTGCCGGTATCGGTGACGGCGAGCATGACATAGCGGCCGGGACGCAGGTCGGCGTACTGCGCGGCGTATTCCTCGTCGAGATGGGCTTCGTCCGTCTCGATGGTCAGGCGGCCGCCCGAGGGCATCGCATCGCGCGCGTTGAGCGCCAGATTGACGATGGCGTTCTCCAGCATCGTGCGGTCGACGCGGACGTCATGCAGCATGGCCGCGGGATCGCTCACCACCGTCACCGTTTCACCCAACGTCCGGCGCAGCATCGACACCAGCGTCGGCAGGCGCTGATTGAGGTTCACCACGGTCGGCAGCAGGGTCTGGCGCCGTGCGAAGGCCAGGAGCTGACGCACCAGTTCGGCCCCCCGCAACGCGGCCTCCTGCGCCTCGCCGGCCAGCGAAGCGGCATCGGGGTTGCTCTCGATCCGTTCGAGAAGCAGGTCGAGATTGCCGATGACGATGCTCAGCAGATTGTTGAAGTCGTGCGCCATCCCACCCGTCAGCTGGCCGACGGCTTCGAGCCGGTTGGCCTGCGCCAGTTGCTGTTCGAGCACCCGGCGTTGGCTCAGGTCTTCCAGCAGCAGGACGAAGGCCCACATCTCGCCCTCGCGCCCCAGGAGGGCCGCACCGGAGGCCATGACCTCCGCCATGCTGCCGTCATGGCGCGGCACGCTCAACGGCAGGTTGCGTACACGCTCACCCTGGGTGAGCCGGTCGAGCAGCACCCGCACCGGGTCGTCGGCAGCGGAGCGGGCCAGGGGCAGCGGCTCGCCGACGACACCGATCGCCGTCCAGCCGAAGGCCCGCTCCGCCGCCCCGTTCCAGACCGTCACCCGGCGGGCCGGATCCAGCGCGATGATCGCCGCAGGCGATTCCTCGATGATCGCCTGCAGGGTCTCCGCACTCGCCAGATGCTTTTCGGCTTCCGCTTCCAGTTCCGCCGTACGGCGCGCGACCTCCGCTTCCAGGCCACTGTTCGCCTGCGCGAGAGCCTCCTGCGC
>Ga0114915_1001313_pt1 | contig 10775 bp, 11 predicted proteins | sample MalvirAntarct_55_FD_87288 | JGI IMG/M metagenome (GOLD analysis project Ga0114915, IMG submission 87288) | Marine viral communities from the Global Malaspina Expedition - Malaspina viral metaG Antarct_55 | ecosystem: Environmental > Aquatic > Marine > Oceanic | place: South Georgia Island...
AAGCGGAACTGGCGCGGGTGAGCAAGATCCTTGAGACCTGGGTGGCGGCATCATGATGTTATGAGCCATCAGCTCTAGCCTGAGACCTACACCCCGAAAATCTGTGACTTTTTACGTGCGCTCCGGCTATCGTGTCCAGATGAGGCCTTCTGGTCTCTTCGCGTTTGAGGCTTGGGAGACAACGGAATGAAAAACGATCGCAATCTACCCGAAAGCTCTGCCGGGCCCGGGCAAGCACTGAAGCCCTATGAGCGCCTGCATCCGAGCAAGGTATTGCGTGATTTTCCCGGTTTGGCAGTTGATCACGTAAACACGCGAGACATTAAACCAGGCAGCATGAGCCTAGAAGATATCCTGATGCCGATGCTGAATGGCATCAACCAAGTCTATATCGACGCGGTGTCTGATCTCGAGGTGGAAGATCGACCAATGAGCCCGATGCCTATTATCTCGAGCCTGACTGAGCTTTCAGCCAGCATGCGTGGGTACCGGAACAACGGATCCCAGTCCTTCTTGATGAATGGCAGCGTATCACAGGTGCTCTTCAATACGAGCATCGAGGGGATCATGACGACAGATCTGAAAATGCCCTACGGCACTTTCTATCTTGGCTTCGAAGATGAAATCCCCATGTCGATCGGCGAGGAGGAGCTGCTTCTTGATGGCACCTACGTTCATGCACTCGAGGATGCCATTTCACTCTCAATCATCGTCTCTCCGCACGAAACAGTAGGTCATCCCATTCTTGACTATAGACCACATCTGACGTTGCAGCTGGACGTTGAGCCTGGACTGTCTCTTGCAGATTCCATTCTGCGTGCAATCGATGACGGCGGTTACGATCTTGATCCTGGTGAGGGGGTCAAGATTACTGAAGAAGATGTCGCTTACGCTGCCGAACTCGGCTTTCAGATTGGTGCCGTTGAGCAAACCAGTCAGAGCAAGAAAGCCGAGCGAAACAGCCTGGCCTTCGACGCCGTCATCGACGCTATGGGCATTATCGCGAACAGCTTAATCATGCTGAGCTATAAGCCAGACCAGATGCAGGAAAATCATGATTGGATCGGCGCATCAGAAGATACGCTTTATCAGCTTGCCGCGCCCTCCAGAAAGGGGCGTGAACGCGGGCAGAGAATGGCTGAAAGGGAGGGCGCCCTGCCCGTTCGCTACATTACCCTGACCCCGGATGCGCAGCATGAACTTTATGACGAAATGCGATCCTCGCGAGGGTCTCCGTCTGTCTCTTACTGGCGTAAGGGTCACCATAAGTGGCAACCCCATGGGCCCGGCAATAAACTGAGAAAGAGAATTTGGATCGAAGGCAAGCTTTGTAATGAAGATGCAGAACTGCGCGCTGAAGGGTCCCTCTACACCGTAGAAAGCTCCTCCTTTGATGATGGGCCGTAGAGCTTAGACGATTAGGGACCGTCTGGTACATCTAGCGGTGCGCGCGCCTCAAGCAATGCCCCGAAGGTGGTGAACTCATATACCTCGGCTGCTGCGGCCCAGTCATTTTTCGAAAGAGCGAGCGCCATTTCCACATCGGACCGGAATCCGCTCTCTTCATAAATGTCGAAGTCCTCTCCACTCACACTTGCAGCGGAATGGTATTTATCCGTGCTTCCGAAAAAGCGGAAGACTTCAGCGTTACCGGTATCGATGCTGTCTACCGGGCAGAAGGCGCCGGTGTCGCGATCGACAAAGACTTTGTCATTGGGTTGCAGCTTGGACATTTTGCGCTCCTGATAATTCATTTTCCTTCGGCAGCCTGGCCGTGCCCATCATGTTTAGACCGCTTTGATGAAAAGCCACAGTCTGCCTTCCTTTAAAATAGGGAGGGATCAATACGCGTAGCGCCGAATGCGCGTTTCAGGTGTAGTTGGCCCCCGCATACCTCTCTGCTGATCCTCGGTGCTATGATCTCAGTGAGGAATATCTATAATTTAAAACGGAATTTCTTAGAAAGAAGCAGTAATGGGTGTCGCTGAAAACAATGAGGTCCTTAGAGGAATTTTGGACTATCTGGTAGAGTGTACCGGCAAGTCGACCTTCGTGGTGAAGTTCGAAGATTTTGGTATCCGCGAGGAGCTCGAGCCCTTTTTTTGACGGCATGCTGATATGGGCCCACAGGGAGAACCTCATCTCGATGATGTCCTCCTCTGATCTGCACAATGCCCATACTGATTTCTCCTACGCCACTTTGGTAAACCCCTCGATCACCTCGCTTGGGGTGGCTGTTGCCGGCCTCGCCCTAACCAAGCTCGACAACAACTTCATGCTGGCCACATCCATGGTGAAAAACCCTGAATTGATGAAGGCCATCAGCGATGAGCCGGCGTCTCCGATCCAGATCGAGGGCCGCGGCGTCATGGGGTTGATCCAGGGGCCCGAGACCTGAGCGCTGACCGGGAGTCTTGCGACTTTGCGATTTTCGCCATTCCCCGCACATACTTGTCCAATCGTAAGTGGAAGGGCCAGACCAATGGGCGACGCATCAGAAAAACCGCAAGCAGCCTTCTCGGGTGATTTTGAGAAGGACGTCGCCGCGAACCTTCAGGACGATGTTCTGCAAAGGATTGTTGAGGTGGCCTGGGGTTATGCCGAAGATGCGGAGATTTCGATTGACGACGTCGACCAGCTCAACGCGCTCAACATCGAAATCACCGGCACCATCGAGATCGATGGCCAGGAGCACAGCTTCCACATCAAGGATGGCAACAACAACGGCACCGAGATCCTGTCCTGGAATGAAGATGCGGCAATCCATCGTGAGCCCCGTGACCCGCTGACACTGATCCCCGATGGGAATGCGGTAACCGCGGCCGTCCGATATGAGCGGGCAGAAGATTTCCTGGAAACCTGGGAGAAGGACAAAGCTGGCACTGGCGAATTTGGCGAAGCGCTTTCCAAACTTCCAAGCGCGCAGGCTTATGATACATTCTTCGCCCCCGGCACCGGCGCAGCCAGGCATCATCAGGGCAAAGCAGCTCAATACGAATACCAAATCGGTTATGAGAGTGACGCCTTCCAGGTCAGAAAGACCCTGATCGGTGGCATCTTCAAAGTGATGCCGGCCATCTGCGAAAACGGCGAAGAGCTGGCTGAGGCCAACCCTGCAGAAGTTCTCGCGGACTGGGCCGCGTTGAAGGATACTGGGACAGAGACCGGACGCGAAATCAAAGAAGCAATGGACGCGATGGTCGTCCGCATGGCGGGCGATCTTGTGCTGCGGCCCACTGAGGAGGAAGCAGGGGCGTTCAGAGACCTCGGTGCCACCCTTGCCCGGCGCCCTGCCGAGGTGGCTCTACGGGGCCTTCTGTGGTCCAGGATGATCTCTTTTGAGCCGATCGAAGGGTTCGATCCCAAGGATCTGCCCGAAAACCCAATCGCAGAGCTCTTCAAGGTCTTCGACAGCGAGCTGGTCGGTTCGACCAAGGTTAATCCCGTGATGGAGATCACAGACCTCACAGAACAGTTCGTCAGCAAGATGAGCCGTGGATCGAGCGATACCGTGGATGACGCATGGCATGATGCGGCCGCGCGGGTGGGATACAAACTTGTCGTCAAAGCTGCTGAGCATGAGCCCTCCCCCGCCGATGATATGTCGATGTGAAATGCGGGTGTTGCGAAAAATTACGTCGAAGCCTTGATAGCTCAGCTTTAAGGCATAGTCATTGGGCATCGAGCTTTTTCTGTAAAATCAACCAACCACCTGCCCTAAAGGAATATTCCATGATCGATTTCCATGTAAAATCCAGACGCGACAAGGAATCTGGCATTGAAGGCGTCCTAGAGATGCAGATCATTGCTGAGATCGATTTTGCCAATCTTTTGGAAACCATGGATGAAGATGAGAACTACAATCTTGTGCAGTCCATCTGCAGAAAACTTGGGAGCGCCACAAAGGTCGAGATTGCCTGTTTCAGCGGCCTGACCTCAGCACGATTCAACAGCGAAACCTATGAGGAGCTTGCTGAAGAGCTGCGAGAAATGGCGCGGCCAGGGGGCGTTATGGATCTATACGGCGAGACCTGTGAGGTGGCGATCGACACCTCAAACTATCTCGAAGAACATCGGGAGAGGCATGCCAAGACCACGGACAATCTGCGTGGAAATGCGAAATGGTTTTCTCGGTACTTCAACACGCATGGGATGCATCGTGCGCCCGGCGTGAACCTGATGGCTCTAATTCCTCATCTTTTTGCCCAGCTGGATATGGTCCGCCAGGATGATGGCTGCACCCTCTTTACCGTTTCCCTGCCTTTGATGGATGCTGTCGGAAAATCCATTATGGCGGAGCAGATTGAAAAGATGCGCTTCGACACCATTCACTGTGCTGATCACATGGACATCGATGGCAGGGTATTTTCACTGATCGTCGGCTCAGTCGGCTTTAACTCATTCGAGATCACTGATGATCTTGGATTCGATGGTATCTTTGACCTGCGGGCTTGGGCAGCTGTGAAGCACCCCGACGCCCTCGCTGAAGCTGATATTGCGGATGCAGAAGAGGAAGCAGTTGAGGCCGCCATCCACTAAGTTGGGTCCTTTTTGGGATGCCTGAGAAAGATTGCTGATGGTCGCACATTTTTCTTGCGCATCCAGAAACACCTCGCTACGGTCAACTCAGCGCTGGACGAAAGCGTGATTCCATTTCGGTGGAAAGCCATTGGGGCTTCGTCACAGATTTCAGAAACTAGAATTGCCATCGGCTGTGAGCGCTCGAATTGCGTCTGCGCCCTGCCCATTGGCTCCAGTATGGAGATACGACCATGACGAAGACCTATTGTGTGAACGGCAAGCCCCTCGACATCGTAAAGCGCGAGGCCAAGGCCTTGAAGAAAGAGCGCGGCATCAAGCTCGGAGAAGCCCAGGCGGAGGTCGCCAAATCCTATGGGATGCAGAGCTGGCAACAGCTGACCGAAGCGAACGTTGAAGTTGACGAAGAATTCGTTGAGCACTTCACTGTCGTGCGCCGTAAGGGTGTTGATGAGGTGCGTTTTTGCGCCGCAAGCCTGGCCGAAATGCTCGAAGACGGCGCCTTTGATGACGGTGAGGTCCCTGATCTCTACTACCGCTACGAGCTTTACGACAACTTGGAGCCGGGAACGGTCAGCCATAATTTCGATATCATGGGACGTGATGAAGCCACAGATCGCGGCACCCCTGCCCCCTTCGCGCGCAAAGGACAGAATGGCGCCGAAGACTTCATCACAGCGATTGAGGCGGCATGGGAAGGTCAGCCCGGCCTTCTGATCGGCCTTTTGAATGATGAAGGGCTCTTTGACCTATCGCTTGATGTCGAGCCAATGGAGGCAGAGTTCGAAGCTCTGCTCACGCTTGAGTTGCGCAAACATGGCTATGCTCTGGGCGATCGCATCCTGTTCAACACCATGGACGGCCCTGAAATCGATGGGGTGACCGACTGGACGCGTCGCATCTTTGTCCATGATATCGACGATGGTCTCGTGGTCATCTCAAACGGCGCCGGCAGCACTGAAGATCTACGCTCCGTTATCACACCCAAGACGCGCCTGGATGCGCTGACCGCGGAAATGGAAGATGAGCTTGGGAGCGCGGCCTACACCACCCAAAAGGGCGAGCTCTGGATCCACGATCGTCTTCTGGGTCAGATCCCTGCGAATGATCATGCGCGGGAGATGTCGGCGAGCCTGTAATACGTCCCTCCTAAAACGCTTTGACCGCCGCCTATCACAGGCGGCGGTCAAATTACGTCGACGTGTGGGGGATGCGCGCCTGCGGGATCAATGAGTAATGATCGCCTCGCAGCCCTGAATGGCTGTGGCCGTGAAATCATCGATTGCGTTCTTGCGCGTGCCATAGTTCGACATCACGTCAATTTTATAGGCCTCATCCAGCAGCACGATCCCAAAAGCCTGCTCGCGATAGGACTTTGTGTAGATCGTATTGCGCACTTCATCTTTCAGGGTATCAGCCTGGCGCTTTTCCATGATGAAGCGGCCCAGATTGCCAATCTCATCGCACTCAGGCGACGCGGATGCTGCGTATGCAGGCGCAAGAAGGGTTGCAGCAACAAAAAGAACTGCTGCACGTCGCTTGGTTTTGGGGGCTGCCATCATAGTATCCTTAATATGATCAGGTTTGAGAGTATGGTGCGGCCAGAGAAAGCCTCACGCAACGGCTTTTTCGCAATCGCTCCACCACGGCAGTGAATTGGTGTCGAACTCTCCAGAATTATGTGTGAAGCCGAGAGCTCACGCCTTGCTTGGAAATTGTTTTTCATGACCATTCGATCAGTTTCTAATGCGAAAGGTCTCTGATCCGAACCACTCTCGGCCTCAATTGCGTTCCTCCGGAGCATAAAAGAAACTTCCGGAAATGAGCATCCCTTGGGTATCTCATTGGGTACTTTCGAAGGCCGCTTCTAGTATAAGCGGTGAGACATGAACGTAGAGGGCAACCATGAAGAACCGAGAAACTTTCCGCCACGCGGTGCTCCAAGACCTTTCGTGCGAACATTCGCTGCTACGCATGAACGAAAAACATGAGTTCGCTGACGACCTGCGTCAGTCGATTATGGAAAGCCCCGCCTTCATTCTGGATGACAGCGTTACGGAGCTGACCGACAGCCTTGCCTCAATGTTGAGCAAAGAGGAATTTTTCAGATCGATCCCCGAAGCGCGTCTCCCATTTGAACGCCAATGGTGTGAGTTCAAGACACGCGATAATGACCCCATCACCTTTGGCGGTATCGTAGAGCGGGTGGATGATGGCATCCGCGTTCGACTTGCGATGAGAACAGAAAGGGCAGCGAAAGGCCGGAAAGGCGGGGTCCTGCATTCGGAAGCAGACATTCTGTTCAAGAACGACGGTGACGTTGTCTATTCGGAAACACCAATTGAGTCCTTTTTTGCCATCATCGAGGATTATTCCGATGGCAATGGTTACAAGGGCTCCGATGACATCGGCACACTGGACGAGAGAAAATCAGATGCCTTTGATTTTGCGCTGAGGCTGGCCGGCACAATGGCCGTGCTCGCGAAGGTCATGGAGAAGCGCGGCACGGTTGATGTTCTCCCGGAGGCCAAGATCTTTCCAATTGACCGAAAGAGCGTTGAGAAGAAGGGCGGATCTACCCTTAGCCGCGGTGTGACCAGAGTTAAGCTGGGCAAGCTCGGCAAACAACACCTGGCTACCCCTGAACTTAAAGGCACTTCAGGCAAGAAGCGTGCCGCTCATTGGGTCAGGGGCCACATGTTTCTTGCCCGGAATGGGAAGCTTACCTACCGCAGGCCGCATATCCGGGGTTTGGGCGAAGTGAAGCAAAGCGTCCGGGCTGTAGAAGCCCCCGCAGCCGAGATGGATAGCTTCGAAATGTAATGTGAGCCGAGAGGGCGCCTAGCTGGTTCCCTTCGCCCTATCCTGAAGGTTGATCCGCATCTGAGCGTACTGTCCGATCTCTTTGACGGCGCGCTTAACCTCTTCACCGTCCTCAAGTTCCTTGAAGCTCGCCATTTCATCCTTCGCCAGCAGGAATTCCGAAAAGGATACGATTTCCCGGACCTTTAGCACTGCATTGCGAGGCAGGCCCTTGGTGGCGATTTTGTACCCCGCCATACAGACGGCGGCCCAGGTCGCGTTTGATGCGGCTTTGCGCTTATTGCCGTAGAAATATCCGATGCGCATAAGGGGGATAACGACCTCATCACCTGACCGCATGGCACTGACTGCAGATGCGCGGGTTTTCATGTTGGAAAAGCGGACTGAGCTTTCCACCATGGCCGTGACAAATTCATAGCAGGTCATGATTGGCGAAACGATATCCGCCGACATGTCATAAGGGACGACCTGATCGAGCCAGTCCTGCAGCCTGTGGCCATCCATGGACCTACAGGCCGCGAGATCTTCGGCCATATCACAAAGAAGCACACGGTTCTTGCTCAACACATCCAATGCGCGCTCACCTGCGGTCGCAATGCGCTTCTTAACGGAGTCTGAAATTGGACCGAAATGCCAATCAGCATCTTTGAGCTTTGCATATAAGGCGCCAGTTTCGCCCATGCCGTAGCGTGTCTCGATCGCAAGGGCGATCTGGGTCGCCTTGGCCAGATCGGATTTATCAGATCCCCCTGCCCCAGAGGATTTACTGCCAAGGCAGAGCTCCTCCGCAGCCCGCCCAGCCATGATCATCGTCAGGCGTGCATCAAGCTCCTCAATGACACCCTCGGTGCTCTTCAAGCGGCTTTGCGCAAATCCCGAGCCTTGCGAGTGCATCAAGACGCGCTCGACAGTGCCTAAGCCTAAGGCTTTACCGGCAATGGCATGACCGCATTCATGTAGGGATACACGCTTCCAGATCGCCTCGCGCATCTCGGGGTCAGGCAGAAGCCTCTCCTCCAGTGCTGAGAGAGAGAAGTCAGTCTTTTTGCGCCGGCATTCAGCCTTCATCTTGCGTACCGCGCCGTCGATCGCCGCGGGCGTCTCGCCGGCCAGCATGCGCGCGGTCTTAGCAATGTCGTCAGGGTCGAAGTCCGGGAGCTTCTTTTGGAGGATCTGCGCGATGAATTCGGGCCCTGGCAGTTCCATGTACAGGGTTTCATCAAACCGCCCATCTCGAAGAATGGCTGGATCAATGCCTGACACATCATTGCAGGCGCCGATCACAAGGACTCCTTCCATGGTGGATACATCCATCTCGGCGAGGAAGGCGTTGATCAATCCGCGCCAGTAGCTGTCATTATTCCCGTGTCCTTCATTTTCCCGAGATGAGAGTGAATCGATTTCATCGATAAACAAGATAGATGGCGCTTTATTGCGCGCCTCTTCGAAGCTCGCCTTCATGGCCTGAATGAGAGTTCCCAGGTGCCCTTTGCCTGACGACTGCCAATCAGCGAAACTCGTAATAACGCTGTTGTCCTTGCCAAGGATTTCACCAACCTGACGCGCGAGGTAAGTCTTACCCGTTCCGGGCGCGCCCTCAATGATCAGCGATGGTGAGATGTCACCCCAAGCAAGATCGCCATCTTTCCAAGATTTCAGATCGACGACCATTTGCCGCACATGATCGTAGACTTCCCCTACGCCGGTAATGGCGCTGACGTCCCAGGTTCCCGCGGGGGCATCCTCGGTTGCTCCCGTCAATCCAGTATCACGACCCTCGCGCCATTCCTTCATGTCATCGGCGATGCTGGGTTTCTTCTCCGGGACGGGTTCTGACATGAGGGCGACTTTCGGCATTGTTTACAGATCAGCTACAAACATAGGCCCGGCGCCACCGGCATGCTGCATGTCGAGGCTCAATATTTCAGGTTATCCACATTATTTTCGCAAATCCGACCTGTCGGCCCGGCGAAGTTCTCTCGGCAACGCGTATACTCAGTAAAGATTAAACTCATTCATCATCTTAGGTTTTCTTAATGGAAATTCTGTTCATCTGTGCTGCTGTTATTTTGGTGGCCGTCATCATCATCGCCAAACTGAGCTCAGGCAGCTCTGCAGGTGAACCGCTGCAGAAAGAGGGCGAAGACAGTTTCACGGCTGTGAGCCTCTTCAACCAATCCGAAGCCCGCCTGCTGGGCGTGCTTGATACCGTGGCGGGGCCGATTTTCGGCGCAAAGGCCCGGGTCTTCACCCAGGTTTCCTATGGGGAGTTCTTGAAGGGTAATACCCGCAGCGCCTTTGCGAAAGTAAACCAGAAGCGCGCTGACTTCGTGATCGCGGATGCAGAAGGCACGGTGCTTTGCGTGATTGAGTATCAAGGCGCTGGGCATTATGGCCGCGGCCCGGCTGCGCGCGAAAAAGCTGAGAAGAGCGATAAGGTGAAGCGCGCGGCTCTGAAGTCGGCTGGTTTGCCGATGGTCGAGGTGCCGGCGAAGTTCTCATTGGAGAGCGTGCGGGAGCAGCTGCAGGGCGTGCGGCCTCTTCAGGGGATGTAAACCACCTCATCAGGTTGGATAAATGCAAATGAATCAGTATGCTAAGAGAACGTGCAAAGATTGCGGAATGCAAAAGCCGCAGAATGAAATGCACCGTAGCAAACTACCCCTGAAAAGCCGAACCGGGCATAGGATTGTTTTCTATTGCGCTAGATGCAGGCAGAGACATAAACCTCCCGAAGTCGGAGAGATCATTTCGGGGTTAGCTGCCTTTTCAATATCCGTAGCTTTCTTGGCAATCTTCGTAATGCTATTCACAGATTACTCGTATTTCGAAAGTGTAGGCGTAACAATTGCTTTCTTGTTGGTTCTAGCATTCTTCAGCGCTTGAAGATCATCAAATCTAGTGCTTAGCTCAAACACAGCGGCCTGCATCCTTGCCGCCAGATGGGCTTCTCAGAAAGCGTGACGGACGTTATCTGCAATCAATCCATCTCCATATCAAAGCTGATCTGCCGCTCCTTTGCTGCAGAGATCATGTCCTCGAAGACCTGATCTATAGTCCGCTGCTCTGTGGCCGGGGTGTCGACGTGGCGCAGGACGACTAAATCAAGATCGCCAAAGCTTTCGGGTAGGCAGCTGCCTGCCGGCACTGTCATTTCGATCTGTAGGGCCTCTACCAGCAGCTCCACCTGATCTTGGGTGGCGCGACCCGGGAAGACGACCTCATGAAACTCCTTACCACCCCCTGGCAGGCGCCGCAGCGCGCGCAGCATGGTGTTCGGGCAGCCGTCGTTCTCATGGAAATCAAAAGGCAGCGTGTCAGGCTTATGCTCGAAGCCCTTCAGGCTGCAGAAATCCAAGAGATGGGTCATGTTCTCGGGGCTGAGCCGGGCATTGCGATGCTCGCGGGCATGT
>Ga0114915_1001315_pt1 | contig 10767 bp, 12 predicted proteins | sample MalvirAntarct_55_FD_87288 | JGI IMG/M metagenome (GOLD analysis project Ga0114915, IMG submission 87288) | Marine viral communities from the Global Malaspina Expedition - Malaspina viral metaG Antarct_55 | ecosystem: Environmental > Aquatic > Marine > Oceanic | place: South Georgia Island...
ACAAAATAACGAGGCCAATGCTGCTAGCAAAATACCGGTGAATAGTTTCCGGCCATGCCTTTGCCGGCTCCACCACGCTGCCCGGATAAAGTGCCTCAGCTCGGGCCAAGCTTTCCGGTGTTGGTGGCACCGTTAAATGGCCGTAGCACGTTGGCCAATCGGGGCAGCCCAATCCAGCATCACGCAGACGAGTCCATGCCCCGAGCATGATGACGATGAGTGTGAGCACCACAGCAAATTGAATGCCGCGATATAGGCGTGGGTAGCGGACCTTAACCAATGCGAGATGCCTTTAAGAGTTTTAATAGGTCATCGAGTAGCTCTTGCGCGCGTAAAATTGCTGAGACTTCTTCGCTTGGGATAGCGTAGCGCAACATCATCCAGCCCATAGGATCCATGATGTACCAACTGTCTTGAGTTAGCGCAGACCCACTCACGGTTGGCGTCACCCATTGCACAAAATCGGCGTTGCTTAACGACTCAGGCAACCATTCTGGCAAGACTTTCTGACCTTCAGCGGCAACTAGTAAAATGCCCATTCGCTCGCGTTCGCGACCTATGCTTTCATGCATTCTTGGCAATGCCTGAATGCTCTGCTGACAAGCGGCATTACAGCTTTCAGGCAAGGCATACACCACCCACCAGCGCGCATCGAGTGCAGGCGCATCGGCATTTTTGGTCTGCCAGCCATAGTTTGAACTGGCCAATGGCGGATTGATTAGCTCGCCTTTATTGGTCTGCCCACCACGAAACCAACTGCCGTCATAGGCTAACTGACCAACAATAATTGGCACAATAAAGGTGGCCAAAAAACCCAATAGCAACCAGCGATTTCGTCTCGCTACTGGCTTTTTTTGCTTACTCATACGCTTCCTAATCCTTTGCGCCAAAAGGCATACCAACAGCCACACCACGCCATTGCCAACGCTAACCATTGAAAGGCATAAGCACGATGACGATCTGGCCCAAATTGTTGCTTCTCTGTCGGCGACCAATCGCGCAAGTACGCACCTGGCACGGAAGCATCAAGCCTGAGCACCCATGGCACAATATTCATCTGCCAACGTGCCGCCCATGCTTCAGGCTCAATGCGCCCTACTCGCCAGACATTATTAAATAACTCAGGGCCGCCCAAAGTGATAAATGCCGATGGTTGGTGCACGACACCGTAGATCTCACCATTGATCGGCAAGCTTACTGGCAGAGCCGGACCACCATTTCGGTCGTTTGGCACCCAACCTAAATTGACAAAAACCGAGGACTGGCTCTCCTCAGGCTTAAAAAGCACCAATAGCTCAACGCCAGCGCGGCCAGCTCGCGGCTGATTATCTAAAGCAATTTTATACTCTGGCAAAAAACGCCCAATAATTCGCACTGGGTGGTTCACCATTGCATCTACTGAGGCACGCGTTTGCGACCAAGCAAGCTCTGCAGACTGACTGCCCTGAACTTGCTGCGCTAACCACACGGCTTTCTCTTCGCCTCGTTGATACTGCCAAAATGCTAAAGACAATAAGATGCCTGCAACACTAACAAGCAAAATCCAAGCCCATAGCGATGGTGGTTGCGGCGACGCAGCTACAGACAAAGTATGAACTCCTCGTATACTGCAAGCCTCATTACGCGGAGTAGATTCATGCTGACCAAAATTATTCTTCTCATCGCTTTAGGCTTAGTGGTTTGGCAACTTGCCTTGGCGCTACGTGCACTCTCACGCGGCCAACCTAGCGACCCCAAGCGCTTACTAGAAGCGCTGAAACGCCGCGTTATTCTGTCCATTATTATTGTCGTTGCGTTATTTGTGCTTGGCACTCTGGGCTACATCACGCCACATGCCATATAAGCACTGGCGCCTCGCCTAATGCGAGGCGCCAAGACCATCATTACAGCCAATACACCACAATAAAGAGGAATAACCACACCACATCAACAAAGTGCCAATACCAGGCCGTGGCTTCAAAGGCGAAATGGTTATCTGGAGTCAAGTGCCCTTTAATTGAGCGTATGGTCATCACGGTGAGCATGATGGTGCCGATAGTCACGTGTAAGCCGTGAAAGCCCGTGAGCATAAAGAAGGTAGAGCCATAAATGCCCGACTCCATTGTCAGCCCTAGCGCCGTATAGGCATGATGATATTCATAGACCTGACAGGCTAGGAATATCATGCCGAGCGCGGCGGTAATGGCGAGAAAGCCAACCTGACGTGCGCGAATACCTTCGAGTAATGCGTGATGTGCAACGGTTAGCGTTACGGAAGAAGTGAGCAGAATTACGGTGTTTAAAAATGGTAGACCCCACGGCCCCATAGCTGTCGTGGTTTGACCGCTAGGCATAGTAACTAGTGGCCATAGCGCCTGAAACTGCGGCCACAGTACCTCATGCGTCATCACACCTTTGCCTTCGCCTGCTAGCCACGGCACGCTGAGTGTGCGGGCGTAAAACAGAGCGCCAAAAAAAGCCGCGAAAAACATAATTTCAGAGAAAATAAACCACGTCATACCTTGGCGATAAGAACGATCCATTTGCAGTGAATTTTGATTACCTAAGCTTTCGCGCACCGTGTCGCGAAACCAGTAATACATCATGCCAAATACGCCTAGCAGTCCTAGCGGGAATAAGAAGTTGAAGGTTCCTTCATTCGCCACCAAGCCAGAGCCGCCTTTACTCTGAATCAAGTTGCCCGCACCAATCACTAAAATAAACAGAACAAATGACCCAACAATAGGCCAAGGGCTGCTAGCTGGCACAAAATACTGTTCTGGTCTTTGCCCAGCAGGGCTCTCTTGTGGCGATGTACTCATGTGTCACTCCTTTTACGAATACCCTCTGCGGGGTAAGGCTCTCAGCATGTTCTTATAAGGTTTTATCTGAATGACGATAAAAGCGATACGCCAAGGTGATGGTTTTAACGCTTTTAGGTAAGTCTGGATCAATGTAAAACACTACTGGCATTTCCACAGTTTGCCCGGCAGCCAAAGTTTGTTCTTGAAAACAAAAACACTCTGTTTTCTTTAAGTGGCTTGCGCCTAAGGCTGGGGATATTGATGGGATGGCACGACCAGTAACCGCCGTTCGCGCATTGTTAACAACATCAAATTTGACTGTATTAATCTGACCAGGATGTACTTCAATGGCATTTTTCTCACTCTTAAATTGCCAAGGCAGCCCAGCATCAACTGAGGTTAAAAACTCCACAGTAATGGTGCGATTTAAGTCGACTACTTCGCTCGCCACTGCAGCTGTCGTATTGGGCTTTCCATTAAGTCCTGTCAGCTCACAAAACGCGTCATAAAGTGGTGGCATCAAAAACACGGCAAACACAAACATGCCAACCACACTCAACAGTAGCAGGCGCAACTGTCGTTTCTGTGGGCTGGGCATGGTCATATTATCTAGCGCTTACTTAATGATCGGTGGCGTTTCAAAGGTGTGATATGGCGCTGGGCTGGGCAGTGTCCACTCCAAGCCTTCTTGCGCTTCCCATGGGTTTGCGCTGGCTTTCGGTTGACGCTTGATAGTTAACAGCACGGCAATAAAGAAGAGCTGGCTGGCACCAAACCAGAAGCCGCCGATGGAGATCCAGAAGTTCAAATCGGCAAACTGCATGGAGTAGTCGGCATAACGGCGCGGCATGCCGGCGAGGCCAACAAAGTGCATGGGGAAGAACAGCAGGTTCACCGACAGCAGAGAGCTCCAAAAGTGCAGCTTGGCCAGTGTCGTGTTGAACATATGGCCGGACCATTTTGGCAGCCAATAATAGGCACCAGCAAAGATTGCAAACAATGAGCCAGTAACCAACACATAGTGAAAGTGAGCGACGACGAAGTAAGTATCTTGATACTGATAATCCGCCGGGGTGATTGCCAACATCAGACCGGAGAAACCACCAATGGTGAACAAAACCACGAAAGCCAGCGCAAACAGCATCGGCACTTCAAAGGTCATCGAGCCCTTCCACATAGTGGCGACCCAGTTAAACACTTTCACGCCTGTGGGCACCGAAATCAGCATGGTCATGTACATATAGAACAATGACCCAGCGAGCGGCAAACCGGTGGTGAACATGTGATGCGCCCAAACCACAAACGATAGCAACGCAATCGAAGCAGTGGCATAGACCATTGATGGGTAACCAAACAGCGGCTTACGCGCAAATACTGGAATGATCGCCGAGATAATGCCGAACGACGGCAAAATCATGATGTAGACCTCGGGATGCCCGAAGAACCAGAAAATATGCTGAAACATGACAGGGTCGCCGCCACCAGCAGCATCAAAGAAGCTGGTGCCAAAGTGTCGGTCGGTAAGCATCATGGTCACCGCGCCCGCCAGCACCGGCATCACCGCGATCAGCAAAAATGCGGTGATCAGCCAAGTCCAAACAAACAATGGCATTTTCATCATGGTCATGCCGGGGGCACGCAGGTTGAAAATGGTCACGACCACATTGATGGCGCCGAGGATCGACGAAATACCCATCAGGTGGACAGAAAAAATGAAGAAGTCTGTACTTGCCGGGCCATACGTGGTCGACAACGGGGCGTAGAAAGTCCAGCCAAAGTTGGGCGCAGAGCCATAACCAAGGATGGACATAATCACCGAGCCGATAAGGATAGCGAACGCAAACGGCAGCAGCCAGAATGAGAAGTTATTGAGTCGTGGTAGCGCCATATCGGGCGCACCAATCATCATCGGCACCATCCAGTTTGCGAAGCCGGTAAACGCCGGCATGATGGCACCAAATACCATTAGCAAGCCGTGCACAGTAGTCATCTGATTAAAGAAGTCAGGCTGCACCAGCTGCATGCCGGGATACATCAGCTCGGCACGAATCACCATCGCTGCCAAGCCGCCGCAGAGCAGCATTAAGAGCGCGAACACCAAATACATGGTGCCGATATCTTTGTGGTTAGTCGTCGTAAACATACGCAGCAAGAACGGCTTCAGCTGAGGGTGATGCGCATCGGCGGCGTGCGTCATGGATGCTTGATTCGTACTCATTTCGCAAACTCCAAGGGCTGGATTAGGTCGCCGGTGTCATTACCCCAAGCGTTGCGCTCATACGTTGTAACGGCAGCTAGCTCACGAGCCGTGAGTAAGCCGCTCCATGCCGGCATGGCATTTTTGCCGTGCAAAATAATATTAATATGGTCTTCAAGATGCGCTTTTTCGGTAGCCATTTTGCTGCCCTTCAACGCAGGGAACATCGGCGGCAAGCCTGTGCCATTTGCTTGGTGGCAAGCAGCACATCGCGCAAGATAAACAGCCTCACCTTCTTTCACAGCCGCGTCTACTGAAGGGAATTGATAATCCACAGACGCTGCGGCGGCCTTTGCCTCTTCAACCGAGGCCACTTTCGCCTCAGCTAGCCATGCATTGAAATTAGCCTTGGATTTCGCCTCTACAACAATAGGCATAAAAGCGTGGTCTTTGCCGCACAGCTCAGCACAGCGACCGCGGTAAATCCCTTCTTTGCCCACAGGAACATCTGCCCACACTTCATTAATAAATCCCGGCACAGCATCGCGCTTGATAGCGAAATCTGGCACCCACCAAGCGTGAATAACATCGTCTGCCGTAATTAAAAATCGGATCTTTTGCCCAGTTGGAATCACTAGAGGCTTATCAACCTCAATCAGGTAGTTTGGATGATTTTTAAAATCTGGAGTGTTGTTTAGCCAGCCCTTACCTTGGCGCTCATACTGTTCACGAGGCGTGGAGAGGACGGAGAAAAAGCTAACGTTTACGTCTTTATCATCGTCGTAGGTTAGGTACTCGTAGTTCCACTTCCATTGAGAGCCAGTCACTCGAACAGTCAATGTGGACTCACTGGTGTCGTACATCGCCACCAGTACTCTCGTTGCTGGCACCGCCATCGCAATCAAAATAATAAAGGGCACAATGGTCCAGATTATTTCAACCGTGGTGCTTTCGTGAAAGTTGGCGGCCACAGCGCCTTTGGATTTACGGTGATGCAGAATAGACCAAAACATGAGGCCAAAAACGAACAGGCCTATGGCAGCGCAAATATAGAAAATTGTTCGATGTAGGCCGTGAACCTGCTGGCTGATATCCGTCACGCCTGGGGTCATATCCCAGCTGGTGGATGCCATAAGCCATGGTGTAAAGAACAGTAACAGTGCAGCGCAAATAGTGCGCAAAAAGACAAATTTCCGCATGCAACGGACCCTCGTATGTGGTTCTACTCGAAACACTGATGGACTTATCCATTGCACTGGCTGGGTGACTGGCCGTTGCAACGTGCCCACCTCTTCTTATTCGAAGCCGAGAGTAAGACCATCGACGACGGGTGTCCAGTGAGTCACGAATTTTTCTTTGATTGCCGACCATCGTCGACTTGACAGTCGTGACCAACCAGTCACAATAGCTGCCCACGCCACAGATTTCATCGTAATTTTATTGCCGGATAGAACTGCATTGGGTATTGTGCGGAATCTTATCGAACATCGTTTCTGCGACATTCGCCGACGATAGACGAATTTACAGGCTCACAGTTTCGACTTAGGCCTAGCTTTTACTGGCACAAACCTGCTGCCTACGACAAGGACATCGCAATATGTCAGCAATTTTAGTGCTGCATGGCCCCAATCTAAACTTACTCGGCAAGCGCGAGCCGGGCATTTATGGCGCCGACACGCTTGATGCGATTAACTCTCGCCTAAGCCAGCAAGCAGCTCATGCCGACGTCACGCTAGATTGCTTCCAAAGCAATCACGAAGGCGCGTTGATTGATCGCGTGCAACAGGCAGGTCTTGATGGCACGCAGTTTATTATTATTAATCCCGCCGCCTTCACGCACACATCAGTGGCGCTTCGCGATGCATTATTAGCGGTCAACATCCCGTTTATAGAAGTGCATTTATCCAATGTGCACAGCCGCGAAAGCTTTCGCCACCACTCGTATTTATCAGATCGCGCCATCGGCGTGATCTGCGGTTTAGGGCCACTCGGCTACGAGCTTGCCCTGAGCTATGCGTTGCGCCACCTGCGCCCCGCCACACCGCATTAATTAAACTTACTCAGCCTTAGGCTAAGCACATATTTTAGGAGCTTTTACATGGACATTCGTAAGATTAAAAAGTTGATCGAACTAGTTGAAGAATCAGGCATCGATGAACTAGAGATTACCGAGGGCGAAGAGTCCGTACGTATTGCACGTAATCGTGCACCTAGCGCTGTCAGCTATAGCTTACCGCCCGCAATGGCAGCAATGGCAGCGCCAATTGCCGCTGCTCCAGCAGCAGACGCCGAAGCATCGAAAGGCACGGCACCGGCAGCTAGCGAGCCATCAACGCAAGGCTTTGTGCAACGCTCACCTATGGTTGGCAGCTTCTACCGCTCACCGTCACCAACATCGCCGCGCTTTGTTGAAGTCGGCGCCACGGTGCAAGTTGGCGATGTGCTCTGCATCATTGAGGCGATGAAAATGATGAACCAAATCCAAGCCGACAAAGCTGGCGTGGTGGAAAGCATTTTGATCGAAGATGGTCAGCCGGTTGAGTTCGATCAACCTCTCTTCACCATCGTTTAAGCGGAGATCACCCTATGTTGGACAAGGTGGTCATCGCCAACCGAGGCGAAATTGCCCTGCGTATTTTGCGTGCCTGCAAAGAATTAGGCATCAAAACTGTCGCCGTATATTCCAAGGCCGATCGTGATTTATTACATGTGCGCTTAGCCGATCAAGCCGTGTGTATTGGCCCTGCTGCGAGCAAGGCCTCTTACTTAAACATTCCTGCACTGATTTCAGCTGCTGAAGTCACCGACGCGCAAGCGATTCATCCCGGCTATGGCTTTTTGGCCGAAAACGCGGACTTCGCCGAGCGCGTAGAGAAGTCAGGCTTCATTTTCATCGGCCCGCGTGCTGAAACCATCCGTATGATGGGCAATAAAGTTTCCGCGATTGTTGCCATGAAAGCCGCTGGCGTACCTACCGTACCTGGCTCAGACGGCGCCGTGACAGAAGAAAATGCCGAAGAAATGGCCGCCAAAATTGGCCTGCCAGTGATCATCAAAGCAGCTTCTGGTGGCGGTGGTCGCGGCATGCGCGTCGTGCATAATATGAGTGAAGTCGCTAGCTCGTTGGCTATCACACGCTCAGAGGCCGGCGCCGCTTTTGGTGATGACACGGTGTATATGGAGAAATTCCTCGTCCATCCGCGCCATGTTGAAATTCAAATTATTGGCGATGGCGAAGGTAAAGCAATTCATCTTTATGACCGCGATTGCTCACTGCAGCGTCGCCATCAAAAAGTTGTCGAAGAAGCTCCTGCACCGCACATCCCCATGAAATTACGCGAAGAAGTTTATGCCGCCTGCGTGCGTGCCTGCGAACAGATGAAATATCGCGGCGCCGGCACTTTCGAGTTTCTCTATGAAAACGAACGCTTCTACTTCATCGAAATGAACACGCGCGTGCAGGTCGAACACCCCGTTACCGAAATGGTTACTGGTGTCGATATCATCAAAGAGCAGTTACGCGTTGCCGCTGGCTTAGGCTTATCGGTCACGCAAGACCAAATCTCTTTGCATGGCCACGCCGTAGAAAGTCGCATCAACGCCGAAGACCCGAAAACCTTTATGCCCTGCCCCGGCAAAGTGAATTACTACCACGCACCCGGCGGCCCCGGCATTCGCATGGATTCGCACCTGTACTCGGGCTACACCGTGCCACCACACTACGACTCTCTAATCGGCAAGCTCATTGCATACGGCCCAACGCGCGAAATCGCCTTGAGACGCCTGCATAACGCACTCGATGAAATCGTGATCGACGGCATTCGCAGCAATATCACGCTACATCGCGACATTATCTTGCAAGATCCCGACTTTCTTGCCGGTGGCGTCGACATTCATCACCTCGAAAACAAGCTGGGTTTGAGCTAAAGCTTCAATAGCCGCAGCAATTTTCCAACAATGTTACATAGCAAAAAGGCCGATTTAGGCCTTTTTGACTATAAAATCGCCAGCTTCCCGACTACACTGCGCGTCCTGTTTTTTTGGAGCTCGTCATGTCTTGGCTGCAACTCACCATCAGCACCCGTAAAGCTGAAGTAGAACACTACGATGAGCTCCTAGAACTTGCCGGCGCCAGCGCCGTACTCATGCAAGACGCCGGCGACCAACCACTGCTTGAGCCACCACCTGGCGCGCAGCCACTGTGGGATGCAACGCAAATCACCGGCCTGTTTGTTGTCGACTCAGAAATGGACGCCGTCGTGGAGTTTCTTGAGCGCCAGCTCGGCCACGCGCTACCGCCGCATCGCATTGAAGTATTAGAAGACAAAGATTGGGAACGCGCGTGGATGGATAACTATCACCCCATGTGTTTTGGCGAGCGCCTATGGGTAGTGCCAAGCTGGACGCCACCACCACGCCCCGACGCCATCAACTTATTACTCGATCCGGGCCTAGCGTTTGGCACCGGCACGCACCAAACCACAGCACTTTGTATGGAGTGGCTAGACAGCCTAGACCTGCAAGATAAAGTCGTCGTCGATTACGGCTGCGGCTCTGGCATTTTAGCCGTTGCCGCTCTACTGCTTGGCGCTCGCGAAGCCTGGTGCGTAGACCTTGACCCACAAGCATTAACCGCTACAAAAGACAACGCTGAGCGCAACGGTGTTGCTGATCGCCTACGCGTTTTTATGCCCGATGACATGCCCGCCGACTTCAATAATGGCGAAGGCGCAGATGTCGTGGTGGCGAATATTTTAGCCGGCCCATTAGGCCAATTAGCGCCGCTACTGGCCGGCTATTGCAAGCCAGCGGGTGAGATTGCGCTATCCGGCATCATCTTGTCGCAGGTCGATGAGCTGCGTGCGATTTATGAGCAATGGTTTACCATGGACGGCCTCGCCACGCGCGATGAAGACTGGTGCCGACTATCAGGTCGTAAACACAGCTAAACGCCAACACCCTGCTTTGCCGAGATGATGACGCCATGACTACGCCCAGCGACAGCAATAACGACAAGCCTTTGGATGCACCCGAGAGTAGCCCTGAGACAACTCCCGAGGCCGCTCCTGAGCAAGCCGTGAACGAGCCTATCGCCGCCGACATTAAGCCGATTATGCGCAGCAATCCCATTGCTGATCTGTATCGCGTTGATATCCCAGTGGAGCTCGACGCCGAACCAGTAGCAAAATCAACTCGGCAATGGCCTTGGTTTATTTTGGCCTTTATCGCAACAATATTAGTCATCGCACAAAGCCTCTGGCTCAGTCAGCAGTTTTGGCTGCAGCAGCCTCTGGTGCGTAGCGTGCTAACGCCGGCGCTAGATCGCATAGGCTATACGCTGAACCGACCCATCCTAGACAATGCTTGGGAAGTCACCGGCCTGAGCTTAAGTAGTGAGCCAAGCAGCTCCACCGTTTGGCATCTCGATGCCGTGCTGACTAATCGCGCACGCATCCTACAGCCATGGCCAGCCCTGCAAGTAAGCTTGCGTGACTGGCAAAATAGCCTGGTTGGCCGCCGCACCATCAGCGCTGCCGACTATTTACCTGCCGGCTTATCCGCCCAATTTGCTCCGAAAGCACTCATTGCTTCCGATCAGCCTGTGCGCATTCGTGTTTCCGTGGTGCTTGAGCCCGGCAGCGATGGCCGCTACCCGATCTTTGAGCAAGCCGAGCTTAAAGCGCAGCCATGAGCGAAGCCCTAAACACTTTTTTTAAGCCGCTACACATCGGGCCATATCGCCTCGATGTGCCGCTAGCTTTGGCGCCAATGGCCGGTGTTACGGAC
>Ga0114915_1001316_pt1 | contig 10767 bp, 14 predicted proteins | sample MalvirAntarct_55_FD_87288 | JGI IMG/M metagenome (GOLD analysis project Ga0114915, IMG submission 87288) | Marine viral communities from the Global Malaspina Expedition - Malaspina viral metaG Antarct_55 | ecosystem: Environmental > Aquatic > Marine > Oceanic | place: South Georgia Island...
CCACCAACGACTACAACCTCACCTATCTTACACATAATATCGTGACACTCAATTGGGTACAGTTTACGTCCAGCAGACAGCTTAAACTTCTGTACAACAAACTCAAACAACTCAACCAATGGTTGTGGGCCTGATGCCCTACCGCCAAATGTCTTGAGCCTTGCACCTGCTGGACGTACCTCTGACATATCCCACTTAGGTACTTGTCCTGTATATAACATAGCAATCAATTCTTTAAGAGACTTTGACCATCCGGGTCTGCTATCGCCTACTTTTATGATAGTATCAGTACGATGAAAGTCTTCTGCTACCGTGGGTAGCTTCTCTATACAGTGCCTCTCTACAGAAAAACCTACCCCTGTACCACACATGAGTATATACATAGTCTCATCGAAAGCACGTGGGCTATCTACAGGTACATAGGAACAATTATAACCACCTACATGGCAACGATCTAACGCTGGCCCTGATGTCATCAATGCTCTCATACTAGGCATAACACTAAGATTAAGCACTGCCTCTTCAAGTTCTGAACGTAGTTCATTCGGCATTGCATACTTGCATGACGTATACAGATGGTTTTTCATATAGTCAAAATAACGTGACACAGTTTCGCTCCACTCTTCACGTCTTTGGTCATCTTCTTTCCATCTTGCATAGCGAGAAAGAGCAATAAAGTTTTGATAGTCCGTTGGTAATTGATTGCTTATCATGTGTTTTACTCCATTAGGGTTCGTATTGTTTTTATGTCAGTACCGCCTACATCGTAGAAATATTCACGAATACCGTCTTCTATTTCTTCTCCCACCCTGCCATCAGCAGGTATGGGATACTCTTCTTCATCTACATCAATAGTAATAAACACTTTAACTCTCATCACTAGCCACCACATCTTCTAGTAGAGTATTTATATACCATTGAGCCTTTTGTACATCTTCAATAGGTTTACCTTTGTAATCGAAACGCCACATATACTTCATTATATTACCTTGCAGGTAATACTTAAAGTTTGGTCCTAATGCAGCCTGTATTGCTGCGATACATTCTATACCAGCTTGATTATAATGTGTTGGACTATTAACCATGTCAACAACATTATATTCTTTCATCCTAGATTTCATATACTCTTCATGTCTACTCATGCGTTACCACCTGTTCTAGTGTTGAAGTTAATCTTTACTATGTTACCTTCTTCACCAATGACTTTTTCTTTATTATCATTAGTCTCTGATGTTTGTACCATATCTTCATTTTCATTGTCAATATATTCATTTACAAAATCGTGTATAGCATTTCGCAAATCTTCGTTCTCTTCCATAACAGGTATACTAGAAGCTACCATCTTAGAAAAGTGCATAACTTCAGTATATGAATGATCGCTAAGTGTGTTATCTTCTGATGATATCACGTCAACATCTATACCACCTGTCCAATAAGTTTTATCTTCATTTGTGTGAGGGCGTAGACGAATTATAATATCATTTTCTAATATATTTGGTTTTTCTCTCATGGTGATTTTTTCCTTTTTACTGTGGAGTTAGGGTGTACTATAAAGCAAGGATGCTTATCCTTTCCTTTCTCTTTGATCCAATCCTCTGGTATTATTCTATCGTAGTACCTAAACCCGTGTTTAATACACCACAAAGCATAAGTAGTCTTTGATCCCTTTGTTATCTTATTATTACTATTTTCAAACACAAAGCGTATATCGAGATTAGGATGTTGTTTACTTACAATAATATGCTTTCGCCTATCTGCTGTAATAAACCTACCCTTTACTTCAATTATGATACCGTTGTTAAGAATGAAGTCAGGAGTATAAGTTCTATATGCTATGTCTTCCCACTCTATTTTGGTAGTTTCATATTTAAACTTTACTTTATCTGACTTCAACTTATCTGATATAGTCAACTCTAAACCGCTACGATAACCATATTTACGGGCTGCTCTCCAAGCCTTATGCGGGTACAACTACTTCTCCTATGTATGCAGTCATAGGTGGTACTTTAGCTTTAGACATCACGGCTGGTAGTTCCACCAGATTGTCCCAGCAATCAAAGCGATAAGAACAAAATCTACATCCCTCATTAAGTACTTTATTTCCTGTAGCCTTACCTCTAAATGTTTCAGGAACTGGTTCAAAACATCTCTCAAATTTATTCTCCTTCACAGTGTCAACTGTTTTTTGTATCTTACCCATCTCTTCGTCAAGGTCTAATCCGTCTGCTGGCACATATTTAAAAGCACCATTGGCTTTGTTAACAACCCACCAACCACCGACTTTCTTTCCCGAAGCCTTGGCATAACCAGCAAGCTGTCCTACATAACCAAAGCCATCACCTTTTGCTAATGTTTCATAAGATAAAAACTTGTTGCTATAAGACCAATTAGATGCGGATTTAATATCATCAACAGCACCATCAATAACAATATCATATGTTCCATTAATGGATTGACCATCCATCTCCAGAGTAACATTTTCAGGCTCTTCATAATTTACCCTCGCTTCCTTTAGTATACCTTTAAATACAGCCTCAACAATATCTCCTAACATCATGTTCATAATAAAAGTTGTAGGAAAGGGTAGTGCTACCTCTGGCTTATTCTTTTGATACCAAAGTTGACAAGTGGGGCGACCCACATTTGACATACGTAGTCTGAAATCGCCCCTCTTGTTACCACCACCAAACTGTTTGTACAGTGCTTCCTTTATGTCATCGGAGACTTGAGTAATAGTCTCGTCAGACATGGTTGAATTACCCTTTACAGCATCTGTAAAGTACTGATGTACAGCTAGTTCAGCACGATGGTTCATTATGCAGCATCCTCATCATCAAGTTCGATATCCATCAAACCAGCTACAACATCAACGTCCTCATCAGGCAGATGAGAGTTCTTGTTCTTGTCCCACTCACCAGCAACGTAAGTATTGTAGTTCTTCATCCAGTTCTGAAAATCCCCAAACATAACTTGATCTTTATCTGATAAGTCTAACTTGTTTGTGGTGTTAAGTGCTGTAACAGGTAAGTAAAAACTATCCCCGTTAGGTAACTTCTGTTCAGCAGTATTACATGTAATGTAATGTTGTACAGGTAAAAGCTGTAGCTTTGCCATCTGCGAGAAATTACTGCCCACAGTTTTAAAAGCATCACGATTGTCAATCTCCCATATGAATGGGGTAGGGTCAAGAGATACCTCATTACCTTTCTCATCTACAGGATTGTCAAACTCAACAACACCCAAGATAACACGTACACGCTTTATCTGTTTGATTAACTCCTGAGTTTTTTGTGGCAGGGCTTTGAAGTCCTGTATATACCCAGCAGGTTTACCACAGTTAAAGCCACCTGCCGTGTCTTTTAAGTCAATATTTAAATCATCTGCCATAATACTCTTGACAAAACGATTAGGCATATTTCCTGCACCCTTAATGAAACGCTTGTACATGAAACTAGTAATGAATGAACGTATATTCATTGTGGATGCATAATAACTACCGTTATCAGGCACATCCAGCTTATACATTCCACCCGGAACAACTTCCATGTTCATCTTCTTACCCTTAACATCAACCTCACCCATGATAGCCTTATGATTAATCTTCATTCGGGCAAGAGTGCTGGCCTTTTCTTTTGGTACTACTTCATTAGCAATGCCACTCAACTTAGCCATTGCTGCGTAGTTATTCGTATCTATTGTTGTAAGCTCTGTCATATTATTATTTCCTCTTCTCTGAAGTTCTGTAGTTATATCACTAGACATCCTTAGTGTCAAGCCAATTTGGACCGATTTTTGATTCTAATAGTAAAGGTACATTAAAATCAACAGCCCACCTATTTTTAATTAGGTTAGGTAATTCTCTGTTAGTGGTATTGATTATTTCAAGTACTGCTAACTCTTCCTCTGGGTGTACATCAATAACAATTGAATCGTGTACTGTGTTTACCACACAAGACTTTAATGTGTCAAGCGCAGAATCAATGTAAAGTAAAACAAGTGGTACAATATCCCCTGTAGCAAATCCTTGGACTGGGTAGTTCTTGATCTGTGTAAAGTGAGACACTTGCCCATTAGCCCTACGAACAACATCAGGAAAAGAATACTGCCTACCTGATGGTGTAGTTATCTTTTGTGTTTCCAATGCCTCTGTAGCCAATCTACTATGCCACTCAGCAATGCCTTGATACTTTTCGTTGAAATGTTTGTAGTATGCAGCTTCCGCTTTGCTTCGCCCGTATCCCGTTGCGCCATAAAGCGGAGCAAACGTATGCGCTTTCGCATCCTGCCTATTCGTAAGCTGACCAGCATCGGTAATAACTTTAGCGGTGTATGCGTGTAAATCAAATCCAGTAGATACTTCCTCAATTGCGACTCCATCTTGTGATAAGAAAGCGGCAGCACGAAACTCTAACTGAGCAAAGTCAGCCTCAAGTATCTTACCACCATCAAATCGTGACACAAATACTTTCTTTACAGGGAACGTGCCGCCACGAGGCATGTTCTGCATATTAGGATTAGCACCAGACAGTCTACCTGTAGATGTGCGATGCTGTAGTAGACTAACGTGAAGCAGTCCATCTTGTTTAGTATAGTTCTTAATGCCATCCACAAACGATGATAGGTATGTATCAACGGCACTAAGTCTTTTGACTTTGTGTAAGAAGTTGACAGCATCATCCATACCTCTGGACTTAGCACCAGCCTCTAGTAACTCTAGATTGACCTTGCCTGTAGTGAAGCCGTTAGCACTAGCCCACTTAGCTGTAGGTGGCTTGAACTTAAACCCAGCCAGTATATCCGTAGGATTGAATAGAAATCCTGATGTAAGACATGATGGACATTTACTAGGTTTAGCAAAGGGATCACCATTCTTCTTTGTCTTACGTATATAACCACTGCCACGGCAGTCACCACACTGCACTGCATTAGTACGGTACAGGCGTTTAGTGTGTGTTAGTATAAGTTGTCTGAAGTCATCCTCTTTCATGTATGGATCAATACGTTCAGCCCACTCATTCTTATCAATGACCTTTCTACTATAGATAACCCAAGACAATTGTTCTGGGCTGTTAAGATTAATAGGAGTATCGCCCATCACCTGACGTACATGAACTTGCAGGTCTGTGATAAGTAACAACTTTTCTTGTTCAAACTCTTCACGTACTTCTTCTAACTTAGACAGGTCAACTGCAAAGCCACGCTGATATATTTTAGTTAGACATTTAGCTACACGATTAGTAAGTCGTGCAGTAGATAACAAAACAGCATCTTCTAGAGTGTTCAACCGTAGCCATAACCTATCAGCAAGCTGTTGTGTAGCGTGTAGGTCAGCAGATAGATACTCACTTAATTCACCGTGTGGTATATCTCGTGTAGAGAAACCTTTCTTAAAGTATTCTTTCAAGGTATCTTGCTTCTTAGTATCTAAGTTATATCTCTCAGCACAAGCCTCTAACGATAGGGGTTCTTTAACTCCACGTTGTAACACATACTCAACAAGCATGGTATCAAACACTACACCATCATACTTGAAACCTGACTCCCATAGCCACAACAAATCGTAGGCTACGTTATGACATATAAGAACAGTAGTTTGGTCAAGCCAATCTTGTATAACAGTATGCCCAAAGTCATCTGCATCTACCTCACTATGGTCAAAGGTAACTATGCGTTCAACACCTTGGTCACTAAGCATACCCACCATAACCAATGAGTTATCAGGCTCAAATGGGTCTAGATGCATCTTGCCATCACGCTTGGTGACAGTGTTCTCTATGTCAAGAGTTAGCTTCATACTGCGTACCTCGCTGTTCTGTAGTCTAGGTTACAAGTAACACGACCATGCCACCCTGTCAACTTATTCTTAACTACATTAATGTGGCGTTGCGTATCTTCTTCTTCACCTGCTTCAGTCTTAACAGGGTTCTTTGCAATCAATACCATGAGGTCAGCTTCTGCTGCTTTACCAGTTCTACTACCTTCCATCATGCTTTGATTTAGTTCAACCTTACCTTCTGCTTCAGCAGATAACTGTGACATATAGAACATGGCACACTCATGTTGTTTAGCTATCTGCCTTGCATAGATAGCATTTGCCTTGAGAGCCTCATCGGTACGAGCAAAGCCACCAGTACGGGCAAACTTATCACCCATGTCTAGCAGAACTACATCAGGCTTGTATGACTTACACACACTCTCAACCCATGCCATATCCCGACCTGTAGCATCCTTGATGCGGATACGTTCTTTGACAGGTGCATAAAGATCACGAGCCTTACTTGGGTTCTTCTTTATCTCTTGCATAGTCATACCCGTAGCGGCTGTAAGATACCTAGCACCAACTCTGTGCGCTCCTTCCTCGTTACATAAGATAATGCAATTAGCACCCTGATGAGCAAAGCCACCCGGACTTGCAATCAAGCTGGCATGAAAAGATGTTTTACCTGTATTAGGTCTAGCACCCACCTCAATCAAGTGACCAGCATTAACGCCTTCAACAACACGAGTTAGTGTATTAATGTTGAAAGTCCAACGAGCCTCTAGATCATTCTTCTGTAATAATGTATCCAAATCAATATCATCCCATTGTATGTTTAAGTTAGGTGTGAAGTCATCTCCGTATACCTCAAGTAGGTGACGCAAAGGTTCTAGGCTAGACTTGTCTCCATTTACATAATCAAAACCTAGTTCAGCAATATCTGTGCCTACTACTTGTTGAAACAGTTTAGATAATACTTCTTGGGCTATGTCACTGCCCATAGGCTGTTCTTTCTTGATCTTATGAAACAAGGCAACAAATGCTGCCTTCTGTGCTGTTGTGAATGTAGGATTGTTCGATATAAGAAGTGCTTCAATCTCGTCAGGCGTAACAGTACGTTCATACCTATCCATTGCGCTGTCGATTGCTTGCTTAATCTTACGAGTATCCTTACTGAACAAACGATCAGGACACTTAGCCCCACGATGTTCATCATAAAACTCTTTATCCATTAAAGAGCGTATTAGTGAAAGTTCCATTATAATTCTCCTATGTTGGTTAACTTTTGTATGTCAGTTGGGTCACGATACTTTATATCGTCTTTTAATCTAAGGACACGCACATTGTCAACATATCCTCTTAATTCTTTGGCAAAGGCTAGTGTCTTGTGTAAGGCATCGGGGTCTAGCGCAATTATTGCTGTTGAGAACTGCGAGAGGTATCGCTTATGTGAATCAGACAGTGACGTACCCAACACAGCTACCCCAACTAATACCTCACTACCAACAACTGCTGCACTCACGCAGTCCTCAACAACTACAGCGACCTTACCACAACCATGTATGTATGGCAAGCCGCTATTTCCATACCTTTTCCATTTAGGTATGCGATTACTAAGTGATCTTCCTGTAGCATCTACTACAACTCCATCATGTTTAACAAGAAACACTGCTCTGTCTTCCTTAACGTCATACATGATGTCTAATTCATTTTCATCTATACCCCACTTAGCGCAGAATATAATTAACTGTCTCTTATCACGATGGGGAACTATATAACTAGGTAATACAAACTTATCTTCTGCAAATGCTTCTGCACCCTTAAAGCTGGCACGTATGTCATCAGCAGTTAAGTGTACACGAGTACCCCCTTTGATACCACATGAAACCTTGTAACAGTTCCACACAATAGAACCCATGTTATTAGTTACAGTAAAAGTATTATAGCCCTTACAATTAGGACAATTAATTCTTTTTGTAACTCCATTAGGAATATCCATATCACTTATAGTGTTATATATATTATACATGTATTATACACTTTCCTTTGCGGCATCTGTAGTGCTTTTAGCATGGTTTTTTCTTTCTGTCAATGCATAGTTTGCACTTGTCAAAGTATTTTTCATGTATGGTTTTACACTACTTGGATTTACGTGTCCTGTAACCGACATAATCTGTCCCATTCCTACCCCTGCCTCTACCATTTCAGTAGTGCCTGTCCTACGTAAGTCAGACAATCGTAGCTCATCAGGTATACCAGCCTTTTTCATCAGTACTCTACCATACTTAGGTAACTTAACTAGGGTGTATGGCTTGTATTCACCCTCTATGGGGTTAGGACGTGGGGCAACGTAGGGTTGAAACCCAAAATCCTGCTCTTGTTGTACTAACATTTCGTATAAGTCCTCTTCTATGGGCAGAAATACATCTGCTTTACGTTTTGACTGCTCAATGTGTACTGTTTTAGCTTTGAAATCCACACTATTCCATGTCAACAATCTCATGTCACCCAATCGCTGACACCAAGAATACGCCATATGAGCAATCAAACCTATATTACGGGTGCTAAAATCGCTGTAGGCAGCGTCTAACAATTTTGTGACATACTCCCTACTCCACACCACCTTACGTCTGTCAGGCGTTCTCTTACGCACACTGCTGAACGGATTAATCATACATAGTTCCATACGGATACCATGATTGAACACTATATTTGTGCTTGAAATAATATGATTAGCCATGTGTATACCCTTTTCACACCATTGCTCATATGCTAGTTTAGCCACACGAGTTGGCAGATTACTTACGTCACACTGGCAAAGGGTCATGCCCCCTGCCTGTGTGTTTAGCATGATAGTAATAAAATACTTGTATTGTTTTTTAGTTTCATCACGCAGATTTTGGTAGTCATATGAGGAATAGTAATCCTGTACTAAACTAGTCAGTTTCATCCCTTTTATCCTCTCTTTGTTTTTTCACATGTTCATATTTTTCTTCTAGCTTTTCTTTCTTTCTTTGGGTATATAATTCTTTTCTGATTCTGTTTTCTTCATCCCATTCTTTTCTTCTGACTATTTGATCGTCAACATACTTATTAAAAAACCTAGTGACAAAATCATCAATACCTTTACTGCTATAATGTTTGTCTATAGTCCTTTTCTTGATAGCCCAACGACCTGTTGTCCAGTAGTAGACATACCTTACATCAGCAATGTTGGTTAATATAAACATATGCGCTCCATCACGATATTCATAAGGTATGTCTTTTTCTTTTAAGTAAGAGACTACAAAGGGGAAGTCTTCTTCGGTGTCACGCCTTAACATCACTTTCCCTTTGCTGTTAGTCCTAGCATATTTATAGTCACTCATGCTGCCATTTCCAATGACTTGAACTGTGGTGTATCAACCCAACCAGCCACATCAATCTCACGCTTGAACATTGAGATAGCCTGTGTGTCATGCCCTGTATTGCGTAAGCTAAAACCATTACGTTCATCAGCATATGTAGCATAGTTAGTGAAAGCACTGTAAAGACTGTATAAATTCTCGCCCCTTACACCCGTTTCTTGTCTATATAAACTGTGCATTTTTTCTGACTTACGCTCTGACTTAAAAATGCTTTCGAGCAGACTACGAATATCGATGTGGCGTATGTCAGTGTTAGCCCAACGCTGCATCTGTTCTGCTTGAACAGTGAAGTCCTGTTGTGATTTGTTTAACTCCGTAATGAACCTGTCAAGACTGAAGTTAGATGTATTCTTACGCATTACCTTGTCATGTTTGCCTCTGATCTGCCCATTAAGACAAAAGAAGTCGATAGCACCAAAGATAGTCGTATTAGAACACGTGCCATTCACCCCATGCAGGGCAATGATACGTTTCATCAGGATAGTCTCATGTACATTAGTATTAATCTTGGCAGTCACTTTAGGTAGTGTCATATCCATCATAGCCCAGCCATCTTGATGTGCGCTACGCCAATTAATGATAGCACCTTCCATGTCGTATTCAGACAAAGTTTCAGTGGTTGTGTCCATCACGTTACGAAAGAAGTCTCCATGTGATGCACAGGTAAAGCCATTACCTACGATGCCAATGTAGTCACCTGTATTAGCGTTAATGACATACTTTTTATCGTCTACCTTAGTAGGTTCAAAGATAGGCTCAAAGTCTAAGTTTTCTGGAATATATTCTAGCATATTAAATTCTCCTGTGTTATTCCCAAGTTGGGAACAATTAAGTGGTAACTGATAATCTGTTATATCAGCAATGTTTTTGGTAGTCAACCTTATTCATCTAAATTAAATTGAAAGCTGAGTGTCTCTCTTGCTTCCTCTAATTCTTGTAAGTCATATGCGGATACAGTCTTGATACCGCCCATATTACGATACAACGCATAAGTAAGCACGTTATCCAACAATATATTTAATTGGATAATAGCTGCACGTTGATCCATACATAGCTTGTTTACCCTGTTTCTACGTTGAAGACGTGCCTTTTCACGCACGTTTTCCCAATGGGCTATTCGTTCATTATCTGTCATTTTGTGTAGTTTTTTAGTCATCTTCTAACTCCTCTTCAAATTTACAACGTGTTGTATAATAAGCCATCAGCAATGCGGCTACCTCTGGGAATGATTCCCAATCAACAGGTCTACCACCTAACTGCATCTCAATCTCTGCATCAAGTGCTACCAGTATGGCGTTCACTTGTTTCTTTGGTAGTTCTAGTGTTATCATAGGTGTTTTCCTTTCTTGTGGATAATATACTTCAACCATGCTGTCACATTTAGGGCAAGAAAGTGTTGTTACCATACTAAACTCATCACCTTGCATATCTTCTTCTGCATCTAGGTCATGGTCATTGCCCCATATTAGCTGGGTGTTACAGTGCCAGCAGTTCATGTGTCAATCTCCTCTATAACCTCGTAGTTAATCGCTATCAGTTCTCTTTCATCACACACTTGGTCATCAGCCATTTCTCGTGCGGCTTCCCAACTGTCTGCCTCAA
>Ga0114915_1001317_pt1 | contig 10762 bp, 8 predicted proteins | sample MalvirAntarct_55_FD_87288 | JGI IMG/M metagenome (GOLD analysis project Ga0114915, IMG submission 87288) | Marine viral communities from the Global Malaspina Expedition - Malaspina viral metaG Antarct_55 | ecosystem: Environmental > Aquatic > Marine > Oceanic | place: South Georgia Island...
AAGCATTGGAGTGATTACTTTTTTGAACCACTCACGCACGGAGTCCATTGTCATATCTCCCATTTCAGCGAGAACATCATCAAGTGCCACTACTGCTGGGTGCTCTCCACGAATAGCGGAACCTACACCGGTTGCTTGAATCCATGCACCATTAGTGAATGAGATTCTTTGTTTGTTAGACCTGCGTTCATCGAGATACTTGCGTAGTTCGGGATGGCGGCGCATGTCAGTCTTTATCTCTTCAAGACGATTTGTTGCTTGACGGATAGATGCCGAGAACAACCACACTTCTACTGGGTTGTTGTTATGTTCTTCAAATAAACACATGTGTAGTAGTTTGACACGGAGTGTTGCTGATTTACTGTGAGACCGAGGGGCGATAATACACACACGGTGAACTGCCGCACCTTTACGGTCGCTGTATAACTCCATCCACTCTCCTATGTGGTCGGCCCATTCGTATTCGGGGGATAACCATTCGTAAAAATGCCGGATGTCGTATTTAGAGCGTTGAAAATTAAAGTTAGGCATACTCATCTAATCACTCTCATATACCCACAGTATATCATTTTCTTGGTTAACTTACACCATTTTTTGTGACTGTTATATCGGGCAGTAGTAGTATGGCCGCAGGTTTGGCACTGCCTTTCTTTTTTGTGTAGAGGACTGGCTGGCATAATTCTCACTCGTGTGATACTGGTGCAAAGAGAGAACCAATGTAGCCTTCTTTGGAGTCAATTAGATATGCGGCCAATCCTGCTTTGCTTGTAGTATAACCGGACCGAGCGTGGTAACGGTCGTGTCCTGCAAGGGATGGCATTTGAATAACAAGACATCCGTCTTTTTCGTGCATCCGTTGGTGGTGCAAGTGGCCGTGAAACCAAACCTTATGTTCATTAGTTCCCCATAATTCACGGGCTTCGACAGCCATAAGAGAACCAAGGCTAATTTGCTTACTCATACTGTCACCGTGGGTGAAGCCAAGTAGTGTGTTACCGTATTCAATGTAGCGTCGGTTGTTGGATGTGATAACAATTTCAACATCATTGACACCTTCGTAGGCGGCGGATAGGTACATCATTAGTGCGAGGGATGAGTGACGGTCGTGATTACCGGCCATCATTACAATTTCAATAGGTGCGACTTGTCGCAAGAGGTCTATATGCTCTCGGGCTAATTTGCATCCGGTGATTAGGATTTCAGCAGGGGTGGCACACATGTCTTGCGGTGTCCCTCTTGTTGTTGTTCCTGCATCATTGTCAACATGGAACCAATCGGAACCTGCACCGACATAGATTTTTTCGGGCTTAGTAGAGATGCGTGATACGAGAGTTTCAGTCTTCTCCATCAATCGCTTGCGTGCTTCATCGAAGTTATAGGACTCACCGACTTCATCAGCCCATCCATATTTACCCCAATGAAAGTCAGTAGGACATACTACGAGAGCATAGGGGCTTTTGGCCCTACCCAATTTAATTTTAGGCACCGACTTAGGTGCTTTGGCAAGCGAGGACATGTGAGCCACATAGTCATCCATGAGTGTTCTCCAATTCTTGGAGTCTTCGGCCATACGCTTATGTTGTTCTTTAGCGAGTTCGGCGGCAAGGGTGTGGCGACGGGATGTAATAATCTCATCAATCAATCCGTCTTGGTCATCAACTTCCATCAGTTGTTCGCCAGTCACAGGGATTGAGGACCGAGTAATTTTATGAACACGCTTGTATTGCTGAAAGTGAGACTCTGCAATTTTATGCGAATGGCATATTTGCGCCGTAGACATACCATTACCCCACTCCGACATAATTTGCCGGTGCTTTTGCCCCGACATAGTAATTGTCCCAGTGGATAAATGCGTGATATAGGTGTCGCCCTCTTCATCGTATGTATATGTCCCATTCTTCGACGGCGAACCCTTGTAGTCCTGCTTTCGGATAAGGCGCATCTCCCAACCTTTGACGGAGAGGAACGGATAATGTTCGTTGAGGAAGCGAGCAAATCCAAGTCGTGATGAGTGGTCTTCTTGGCTATGCTCGGATAGTATGGTGTCTATGTCCATTGAATTGTATGGTATGGTCGCCACCTTATCAATGTTTCCAAAAAAAATATGCCAAAAAAACGCGTGAAGGTAGGCTGTTACTATATGACCTTAAGGCGTGATTTTTGGCGACAAAACCAAGTATACACACGGAAAGGGTATCAAAAGAAGCCCCCCAAGCCTCCGAAGAAGCAAGGGGGGCGGCACTACATCATTTGAGTTAAATGATGACGAGATAGGGGTGCTTATTCGCTCGTAACCCTCAATCCGACAAGTATGCAACGGATGATAATGCTTCTATCATCTGTTGAACTTTGTCTTCAAGCATTGCGACCTTTGTTTCAAGGTCCGCAATTTTTTTGTCAGTCTCCGGTGTGTTCTCAATAGCACTGATTGCCTTCGATACTTGACCTTCAATCGTTTCAGTCATGGTTTTCAATGCTCGGCCGTGGTTTTCCATACCGTCGGTCAAGTCATCAATTGCACTACTGTTCAACTGTACGGTTTCAGTGTTGGTTTGAATACCTTGTTTCAACTCATCCATGTTGTTTCGGACCGTGACCGTAACTCTCCGCTCAAGGCGTAGTATACGGTTGTGGTTCTCTTCAATCTCTTGAACGGCCACCTTTACCTTGTTATCAATCATACCGGCTATGCCGTGTATGATATCGCTTCTATTTGTTTCATCATTCATATTTTATTCCTCCTTTTTTGTTTGTCTCGTATTGGACTATCATTCATGCATTGCTTCTAATTCATCAAGCGTTATATCAGCATCACAGTGAGCGCACTCAATTGTTTCGCCTTTGTCAAGTGCTATCCACTCATGACCGTGGCATACACAACATAGTTCTATTTCATGGTCGCAGTCTGTGAATGCTTCATAGCATTCATTGCATGTGCAACATTCTTTCGCTTCGTTTGTTTCGTTTGTTTGATTCATCATCTCATCTCACTTGTTTGCGTCGGTTATTCCGACTGTGTGAGTCACTACTATATCAATACTCACCGAATTATGGCCTGTTTTGGTTGTATTTGGTCTGTTTTGATGTGTGCCGTGGCCGATGCTGTGATGTGCCTATGGAGGGGGCGGTGCTCCACAGGGGCCGTACCACTGCGCCCCCACGCACAGTAGACCCGTGATAGTAAATGCGCTTTGGGAGAGAGTTAGGTAAACCTTATTATTAGACTTATCTTTTAACTGTAAGGGCATTCTCTTTGCCCTTGGGAGAGAGAGCAAGGAGAGAGAATGTGCCCATCTCAAAACCCCAATACTACGACCGGCCACAGCCACCAATTCAACCGCCGGTATCACTGTGCCACCATCTCAAGAAGTTGCTCATACAGTGCAACCGCCGACTCAATTTGATTCTTCTTTGTGTTCTTGGTCTTTGGTATTGGAGTGTGCTTGACTGTGAACTTCTCAACACCGACCCATCCTGTTCGACTTGATGCACCCATACACTCACCGAACTCTCCTCCTCCACCGGTTCTCTTGTTTGCTCCCGACTTCTTCACTGGGCCGGTTGAACGGCCAAGACTGCGACCCGATAGTGTGCTTTGTTTCATAGTATAGCGAGTTCCTATGTGTGTTGTCTCTTTGGTGCGCTTGTTTGTGTCAACTGTGTAGTTCTTGAGTGTCTCATCATTGAGTGCCTCTTTGTATCGGTTCATATCGGTCTTGATTCTTTCAAGGACTTCATCAGTTACCTCAAGACTTTCTTCATCTATTCCATAGGCTCGCATTAGTTGTTTGACTGCTTGGGTCATGTTTGTCGGACAGTGTGCATGTATATGAATACTACATTGCTACTTTCTGGGTTTTTGTTGGGGGATGGGTGGGGGTCGCCGCTATTCGCCGCCGCCGCATAATACACATAATAGAAAACGCCATTTGGGAGAGATTTTCGGCAACCGATATACTGCTATACAATAATACTAACTTAAAGGTAACAATTGCCATGACAGGATTTTCGTTGGGAGAGAGATTTTTTTCGATGGATTACTCCAAGACTCACACCGGCTCTCCCTCGCTCGTTTTCCCATGCCCTTCGCCACTCCGTTACCTATCTTAAAGGGTTGCATGTGGCCGTTCCCTCACACGGTTTCAAATCTCAAGACTTCAAAACCTGTGAACCTGTTGAACACTTTACCTCTAAACGCTGTACTGCGTGACCTTCGGCCTCTCCGTCTTGATTCGGCCCTGAAATGGCCGTTTTTTCGCCGTTTTGGCCGGTGTCCGGTGTATGTCAAGCCGATAATTTAGGGCAACCTAAAAGCCCTTTTCTTAATTCTAAACGCTGTACTGCAAGCCATTTTATGGGAGAATGACACTTGGCAACGATTATATACTTGACCGATAATGTCAATGTGCTTATCCAACCGGATGAAGCCGAAGTATAATTTTCCGTCACTGACTCTTCGGAGTCATCGGAGTTCATTGGTCGCAAGGCCTGTGAAGCACCACAAACCGAAAACACTTGATTGAGTCCTTCAATAAACCCAAAGTAGAGCACCACTAAGGGGATATGGAGGGATGTCAAACCTACCGCTCACCTTAGAACAGGTGGGAGGATAGGACAGTAAAGCCGTTCTCCAGACCTAAAGGAGCATTTAGTAAATGAAGGCGTGGTCGTGCCCTTACAGGGGATAACACGGACACATGACAGACAGGGCCGGTATTCCGAGCCCCTTCTCGACTCGCTTAATAAACATGAAATCGTGGAGTTAGATTCGCTAACTCACCGGAGTAATCCAACATGAATAGATTGATTGAACCGAGGTATCAGTGAAATAAGGCCACTCCAGCGATTTAACTGACTGTGAAGCCGTTGATACATTAGAGCATTTTACACCGACATGAACATACAGGACTCATATTCCATAATAAGGCGGTTATGAATCAAGACATCTGATGCGGGATTTACCCGCTCGATGACTCCGATAACAGCACCACTACAATACACCCAACACCGATGAACCCCGTGAGGGCGACATCAACCATAACTCCGGTGAATATAACTTTCACCGGCCCAGACCAACGGGATGACAACCAATACGCTACCGATTCGGATAGGATGTAAATAGGGGGCGTGTGCCTTGCGATAGGGTCGCCGGTCCGGTTGTATAGCCGTCGGCCCGAATAACACACAGTCTTTGACCCAAGCCTCGGCTTGGATAGACATGCCCCCGAATAATTCTCTCCTGTAAATACTCCGGAGGCTGGAGGAGTCGATGGCCTTGAGCCGACACCGATGCGCCAAAGCACCGGTAGGCATTGATACCAGTCTCCCTCGTACTCACCGGCTCGAAAGAGCCACGGTGCGGATGTGATAAAAACAAGTCACCGGCGAAGATGCCGGTAGACCTCGGGTAAACCCCCGACCGCACCAAGGTATAAGAGAGCAGGGCAACTTGGAACCTGTTCGACGCAATCATAATAAGAGAGCGCGGTCGCTAAGTAAGACCAAAAAAAGGAACGGTTAAAGGCAAAGACCAACACGAGGTAAAAAATATGTACAATAGTATAGATAACGGAGCAATAAGCACCGAATTGTCAGCGGTACTCGCAATGCTATGGGTCTTCGGACTCATGGGCGCAGTGACGCTAACTTTCGTTGCCAACAGAAGAGAAGAGACAATGCGAGTTCGTATTGGTATTGAGATTGAAACATTGCGAAACGATGTTGCACACAATGCACCGAACGAGTCTATTGCAGTATGGCTTGAGAAAATGAAAGCCGAACATGGCGAAAAGTATGTTCGTAAGTATCTCAAGTCGGATGCGAAGTCACGAAGTGAATGGCGTAAGACAAAGAAAAGTCGTCGTGAGGCGGTTATGCGGATGCTACCGCAGTCCTACAAAGAAGCCAACTTCACAGTGTTCACCGAAGGATGGTCGCAAGGCCGTACATCGGACAGAACAAAGGTCATCACCGATGGTTCACTATCGGAGGGTGGCTTTGAAGTCGTCAGTCATCCGTTAGTGGATGGTTCACATCACCCGTGGCTCGCTGTCATTGGTCGCCTACTAAGACCAATTTCACGCATCAACAGTTCATGTGGTTTACACATACATGTTGGCTTGAGGGACCCCCACACAAGGTTCGGGGATTCCGATGAGAGTACAGGCGGTCGGCAAATGTCGAGGAAGAGTGCTATGGCAACTGCTGGTAAAACAGTATGGGCTTACTCCTACTTCCAAAGCGTGTTCAACTCATTGGTTAGTCCAAGTAGACACCATCATCAGTACTGTGCACCAAGTTCAGTTTGTCATGAGTTTGCATCGGCTACTACCTATAAGCGAGTCTTCAACACTGAACATATCATGGTAGAGGACTTTGACTTTGATGCAGTAGACGATACCAAGATGTCTTGGAAGTTTATAGATGAAGACCACCCAGAGATGGGCGTCTATGTTGAGAACTTTCGTACGGTGAGTGGTACAGACCTACACCTCCGTATGTATGAGTCAGTTAATCAAGGCCGTTACTATCATGTCAACACACAGTCGTTACTCGGTCGTGGTCCTTACGGGACCATAGAGTTCCGACAACATCAAGGCACCATTAACCCAGTGAAAATTGGTAAGTGGGCCGACCTACTACATAGATTTGTAACACGCTGTCATGATGATGTTAACTTCGAGTCAATCGAGAGTTATGACCAAAGTCTTGACGGACTATGGGCATTCCTTGATTACCCGACAGACCATCACATTGCTGATTACTACAACAAGCGTGCTGTGATATTGAGTGGTTCATCACTCATTAGAGCATGTGACGATTGTGGCTCAAAGAAATGTGTTCACTACGAGTGTTCGGTCAACGACACATCAGTAGATGCATCGGTAAGTGACTACTTCGGAAACAGGGAGTTTCATGATATGTGGACATGTGATGATTGTAGCGAGACAATAGATAATCATATAGACAGGGATGACAATACAGCATTCTGTGACTATTGTGAGTGTCATACATCAGTGTCCATGGACTATCAAATGTCTGCCGTTGGTATAGGCTTATTAACATTCGCCGTATCAGCCCCAATCATATGTGCAATTGCGCTACTGGTTGGATGTGGCATCGGAGCAATCCATGCTGGCACACATAAGTTCACGGGCGGTGTACCGTTCAAGGGCGCAGTAAAGCGTTTCCAGAACATGTTTGGTGCACTTGTCACTCGTGGTGGTCAAGCATCTGGGTTTGCGTGGGAGTCTAATAAGTCCCGAGTAGACAAAGAAGGTAACTTCCAGTCCAGTGTTTACTATGTCAAAGAAGCGGAGTCCTCAACCTTGTTGAAGCGTCGAGTGCCTCATCATCTCACTGCTAAGACAGCGTGGGCTATGGGTCACACAAGATTTGCTACGCATGGTAAGAACAGTGCCGACAATGCACATCCGCACTTCTCAAACAATGTGACACTTGTCCACAACGGAGTGGTACATAACCACAGTGATGTATACAAGGCCCTCGGGATAAAACCCCTCGGTCCAGTGGACAGTCAAGCAGTAGTTGCGTGCCTTGAAGCAGGTGGCATCGAAGAAGTAGTCAAGCACTGCGAAGGTACGATGTCACTCATATGGTCCGACAACCGTGACCCAAAAGGTACACTCAAGTTTTGGACCAACGGTGGTAATCCACTATGCTTTGGTCGTCTTGATGACTCCAGTACAGGTATGGTGGTAGTGTGTTCTACCATGGATATATTAGAAAAGTCCATGGGTAAAAGACTCGCGTCATCACAGTCATGTATGATAGGTCGTGAGTATACCATTGACCCACAAGGTAAGGTTACTAAGCGTGACATCGAAGGTAGTGAAGACACTGCCTTTGTACAGTACGACTGGCGTACCTATGGTGCAATCATGGGCAAGAGCAAGTCCAGTAAGTCCCGTAAGTTATCCGTCAAGCCTACCAAGGCCTCGGGTACAGCAGACAACTGTGCGATTGAGTACGATGGTGCAGTCCGTGATATAGACATAGATGTGTACGAGTTTGATGACCCGTACCTCAATGTGGCAATCAACGATGCTTGGGCACAATCCGGCATTGATGGCTACCCAGTCGTTGGTAAGTACCACGGCTATGATGCAACATATCATGAAGGTATTAGACCCACTTCAACAGACGCGAGACCGGACACATACAAGTTGCCGAACTACATTCAAGGTGAAGTATTCGACCCAATGTATAACACCGACCAAATGGCCGCACAAATGCGAGGCGAACTTGACCCACACAGTGTTGTTCGTGAGTTAAATGAGTATGACTTCCCACTGATAGACTTCTACGGTGAACCGACTATGGAACTCGGTGACTATACCAAAGACCAGTCATGGGATGAACAGTGGTCACACGACTAAGTACGAACCCAGTGTCTCTTCTCTAATGTGAAAACATTATTGCTCATGTATCATACATGATGAACAGCCGAAAGGCACCTCTAAATTATACCCACCAAAAATCGGGTAGGCAAGCCACACGACCAACAATATGTCACGATGGCCCAAGAAACAACGGTGACACCCACCGCATGAGCGCACGGAAACATGTTAACAACTTGTGCATTTACTCCCCAATACAGGAGGAGGTGAACCAATATGAATGATATGAAAACAACCATGAAGGTTTGCATGAATGTGGAGTGCGCTGGTAAAGAACAGCCGCACTCTTTCGACCATGGTGTCGGACAATTGGACTGTGATGGTCCTTGTTCCGAACGCCGTGTTAGAGCATACCGTGCAAGCGTGACAGCCGAAAACATTGAACAGACACCAATACAAGTGCCAGCACCGGCACCAGAAACCGATGGGTGGACCCCACGGCACACTGGTCGCTACAACATGTGCGGTCGCGAAGTATTGCTAATACCATTGAGCCACTGTCGTGACAGAACTACAATTGAATGCTTCGATTGTGGTCACACTGCACACACTGTGGTTATCGAGCGACCCGACGGCAAGGAAATTGCCAAAGACGCTTGGACATGGTGTGGCGTCTGCGAAATCGGTGGATGATTTAACCCATCCGGCTATCCAGCATATCAAGTAGGCCACGAGTCTACTTGTTCCCGAAAGGGTCTCCGTACTGCCCCTCGCTTCGGCGGGGGGTGGTGCCCAACACTTCACTTTTTTTTCACATAGCGAGAGGATGACAAACAGATAGTCAGTAGACTATGCTCCCCGTCGTGGGGGATGGATGGGCATGACTGGAGATGCTCTCTCTCTCTCTTTAGACTTAAGACTAAAGTCTATTGACACATGCGCTAAGGAGAGCGATTTTTTGTGCTGGAAAGTCCAAACACTTGTGCGCCCGTGTGCGTGCGCCTCTAACATGTTGTAATCGAAAAACCACTATCGTTTTGCATACCTTAGACTTAAGTCTAATCAGTGCCAGCGCCCGCATATTAGGAGAGCGATTTTTTCGGCTGGAAAATCCAAATGAAAACGCTCATATAGCATACTGGCATGTGTATATGTGCCCACACATGTGGTAATCTGGGCCTAATCCTTCTCCTTTAGGAGAAACACGCCGAAATCCGGTGAAAACATGCGATAAATTACCAAAAACCGGTTCTCTTGTGTGTGTACAGGTAGGCTCAAGCACACATGTGAGTATATCGAATCACTTTGAAAAGCAATCACCTTATAATGCGTATGTGCGAGAACTCTCTACTTCCGCACCCGTTCCGCATACACATCCATACATGACGCATATACATGGGGTCGCCCGTGGCCCAAGGAATATGTCGAGCAGTATTCCCTTTATGTATCGGATGTAAGGGGAGAATAGTTATGTACCGGAGACCTGCCATTTATGGTTGATGAAGACCGAAACAAAACAACCCAAGGAGATGATTGAATGATACAAGACCAAAGCGAGATGATAGCGAACCCCGAAATATGTATGACGGCTTACTGGCTGTACTATGGAGTGGATGAAACCTGTAACTGCCTTACCTGCATGGATGAGGTGGTCGCATGATACATGACTTCGGCGTTTGTTCATGGTGTGATGAACCCTGCTCTTTTACCCTGCATAATGATGTTTGGGTATGCAACTGCCCCTGCCCGCAGGTGGAGGTGAGCGCATGAACCCCGAACTGATATTTTGCTCTACATTGTGTGACTGGACCGCTTTAGAATACGGTGGAGAATTGGGCCGATGCCCTGCATGTCACAGCAAATACCTGCAAGCAAAAGCGGAGGTGAGCGCATGAAGGATGGAACTTATCGCTTGTATGGAGACGGCGGCATCACGGAATCGGCACACCTCTCCGGCTACTGGGTAGCGCAATTTCAAGGTACGGATGTGCTCGTAAGTAGGGATTGGGGTCAGATGCTTGTCCGTCAAACAGTGCTCGCCATGCTTGGGACACTCACCTATTACAATGTGGGTGTATGGACAGACAAAGGCGGCAATAAACACCTCGACTATTCGATGCACTACCCAGACCTGCAAACCGCACTTGCACAGGCTCGTATACATAAACAAATTGCCATATGGGACATTGAGGCAGGGAAGGAGGTGCTCGTATGAAAATACCGTGGCTTATCCGCATCACACTCGCATACAACAGGTGGCGATTTCAATGAATTATGTTCCTAAAAATGAAGGAGTAGTTGCAGAAGCATGGATTGAAGAAGGTGAACTTATGGGTCAAACAGCCGTTATAATTGATTACTTGGAAACTCCCAAAGGTATTCGTGGCTTAGGCCGTAGTGAG
>Ga0114915_1001318_pt1 | contig 10757 bp, 6 predicted proteins | sample MalvirAntarct_55_FD_87288 | JGI IMG/M metagenome (GOLD analysis project Ga0114915, IMG submission 87288) | Marine viral communities from the Global Malaspina Expedition - Malaspina viral metaG Antarct_55 | ecosystem: Environmental > Aquatic > Marine > Oceanic | place: South Georgia Island...
CTATTGACTGGAAAAATACAGGAGACAACTCCTATGATGGAGAAAAGCTTGCATTACTTGTACATGATGAAGCTGGCAAATGGGAAAAACCAGAAAACATATTAAACAATTGGCGGGTTACAAAAACAACATTAAGATTAGGTAGTAGAATTATAGGCAAGTGTATGATGGGATCAACATCAAATGCTTTAGATAAAGGAGGTAGAAACTACAAAAAAATATATGATGATTCAAACGTTAGTAAAAGAAACCGCAATGGACAGACTCGCTCAGGATTATATAGCTTGTTCATACCTATGGAATGGAACTACGAAGGATACATTGATACTTATGGATACCCTGTCTTTGACACTCCAAAATCCACGACTTATGGAGTTGATGGCCAAGAGATTGAAATCGGCGTCATCGAGCATTGGGAGAATGAAGTAGATGGTCTTAAGGAAGACCCTGATGGACTTAATGAATTATATCGACAATTTCCACGTACAGAGAAACATGCCTTCAGAGATGAGACTAAGCAGTCTCTTTTTAATCTTACTAAAATTTATGAACAAATAGATTATAATGAAGATTTAAAACGAACAGGGGTTGTTACTCAGGGTAATTTTCAATGGGAAGATGGGATTAAAGATAGTAGGGTACAGTTTATGCCAAGTAAAAACGGTAGGTTTTTAGTTTCTTGGGTGCCTGATTTAAGTCAACAAAATAGAAGTGTTATAAAAAATGGAGTTAAACATCCTGCTAACGAACACATGGGAGCTTTTGGATGTGACAGTTATGATATATCAGGAACTGTTGATGGAAGAGGTTCTAAAGGATCACTTCATGGTTTAACTAAATTTACAATGGATAATTGTCCAGCTAATCTATTCTTTTTAGAATATATATCAAGACCTCCAACTGCAGAGATCTTTTTTGAAGATGTATTAATGGCATTAGTTTTTTATGGTATGCCAATACTAGCTGAGAATAATAAACCAAGATTACTTTATTATTTAAAACGTAGAGGATATAGAAGATATTCTATGAATAGACCAGATAAAACATTATTTAAATTATCTGTTGCAGAAAAAGAAGTAGGTGGAATACCTAATTCAAGTGAAGATGTTAAACAAGCTCATGCAGCTGCCATTGAAGCTTATATTGAAAGTTTTGTAGGTTACAACAATGAACAATATGGCACAATGTATTTTCAGAAAACATTAGAAGACTGGGCAGCTTTTGACATAAACAATAGAGGTAAACATGATGCTTCTATTAGTTCAGGACTTGCAATCATGGCTTGTAATAAAAATAAATATAGACCTTCCAATGAAGTTATAAAAGAAAAAGTAAATTTAGGCTTTAAAAAATTTAACAACAGAGGTATGAATTCACAAATAATTAATAAATGATTAACACAAGTACTAATAGTTCTTTCCCATCTCAGGTTGTACCTTTGCAGGAAAAGCTTAGTTCGGAGTATGGATTGAAAGTTGCTCAAGCCATTGAACATGAATGGTTTAGAGGCGGAAGAGTCAATAGTAGTAGATGGCATACTGGTTATCAAAACTTCAACAGGTTAAGATTATACGCAAGGGCTGAACAACCTGTTCAAAAATATAAAGATGAAATGTCAACTAATGGCGATTTGTCTTATTTAAATTTAGATTGGAAACCTGTACCTATTATACCTAAGTTTGTTGATATAGTAGTTAATGGTATAACAACAAAGAATTACGATATAAAAGCGTATGCTCAAGATCCTTATTCTTTAAAACAAAGGACTAACTACGCTAACGGTATAATGAGAGATATGTTATCCAAGCCATTGTTAGATAGTATAGAGCAAAGTCTTGGTGTTAATATATTTACAACTGCTGATCCAGCTAATCTTCCTGAGTCTAAAGAAGAATTAGAAGTTCACATGCAATTAAATTATAAACAGTCTATTGAAATTGCTGAAGAAGAAGTTATAAATAATGTATTAGATTTTAATAAATACGATTTAATAAATAAAAGATTAACAGAAGATATAGTTACTATAGGTATTGGAGCTTGTAGAACTAATTTCAATAAGTCAGAAGGTGTTACAATAGAGTACGTTAATCCAGCAAATTTAGTGTGGTCATTTACTAATGATCCTAACTTTCAAGATCTTTATTATGTTGGAGAAATTAAATCATTAAGTATACCTGAGCTTAAGAAACAATTTCCAGAATTGTCTTCTGAACAAATGTTAAAAATACAAAAATATCCAGGAAGAGAAGGTTATTTAAGAAAACCTAATATGGATAATGATTTAGTTCAAGTATTGTATTTTGAATACAAAACTTACATTGATCAAGTATTTAAAATAAAACATACAGAGCAAGGACTAGAAAAAACTTTAGAAAAAGAAGACTTCTTTAATCCTCCACCAAGTGATAACTTTGAAAGAGTTTCAAGAAGTATAGAAGTTTTATTCACAGGTTGTAAAGTGATGGGTGTGGAACAAATGTTAGAATGGAAAATGTCTACTAACATGACTAGACCTAACAGTGATCTTACTAAAGTCAACATGAATTATAATATTGTTGCTCCACATATGTATCAAGGGCGTATTGATTCTTTGGTAAACCGTATAACTGGTTTTGCTGACATGATTCAATTGACATCGTTAAAATTACAACAAGTGATTGCAAGGATGGTTCCAGATGGTGTATTTGTAGATGTTGATGGTTTGGCAGAGGTTGATTTAGGTAATGGAACTAATTACAATCCACAAGAAGCTTTAAACATGTATTTCCAGACTGGTAGTATAGTTGGTAGAAGTTTAACACAAGATGGTGATCCTAACAGAGGTAAAATACCTATTCAAGAATTACAATCATCTAGTGCTAATGGTAAAATTTCATCATTAATTAATACTTATCAGTATTATCTACAAATGATAAGGGATGTAACTGGTCTTAATGAAGCTAGAGATGGTTCTATGCCTGAAAAAGATTCATTAGTTGGTTTACAAAAAATGGCTGCAAATGCTTCTAACACAGCTACAAAGCATATTTTAAATGCTAGTTTATTTTTAACACTTAGAACTTGTGAAAACATATCGCTAAGAGTTGCTGATATGTTAGAATTCTCTTTAACTAATAATGCTTTAAACGCTAGTATTGGAAAATTTAATACAGCAACACTAGAAGAGATTAAAAATCTTCACTTATATGACTTTGGTGTATTTTTAGAGTTAGAACCTGAAGAAGAAGAAAAAGCTATGCTTGAACAAAATATTCAAATGGCTTTACAACAAGGACAAATATTCTTAGAAGATGCTATTGATATTAGAGAGATTAAAAATCTTACATTAGCTAATCAAGTGTTAAAATACAAAAGAACTAAGAAACAAGATCAAGAGCAGAAACAACAACAGCAACAGATACAATCTCAATCAGAAGCAAATCAACAAGCTACTGAAGCTTCTGCTATGCAAGAAGTTGAGAAGCAACAGGCTTTAGCTCAAACACAAATACAAATAGAACAAGCTAAATCTCAAATGGAGATACAACGAATGCAAACAGATCTACAGATCAAGCAACAGTTGATGGCTAAAGAATTCGAGTATGACACCAAACTAAAGCAAATGGAGGTTGATGCTCAAAAACAAAAAGAAAAACAAATTGAGGATCGTAAAGACAAGCGAACTGAATTACAAGCAACGCAACAATCTAAAATGATTCAACAGCGCCAAGATGATCTTCCACCTACAGATTTTGACGGTGGAGGTATGAGTATACCTCAGTTATCATAACATTTTTTATTAATTTTATATTATCATATTATGTCAGAAACACAAGAAGAAGTAAAACAAGAACCAAAACAAGAGGGAACATTTAAGGTTAAAAAACCTAAAAACCTTTCTCAAGAAGATAAACCTATAAAAATAGATTTATCAAAACCTAAAGCAAAAATAGAAGAAAAACCTATTGAAGTTGCGAAAAAAATAGAAATTGAACCAGATGCGGTTCAAGAAGAAAAACCTATTATTGAAGAAATTATTGAAGTTACAGAAGAAAAAGTAATTGAAGATATTGTAGAATTAGGTGAAAAACTGGAAGAAAGAGTAGATACTCCAAGTCCAGAAGAAGCTAGAGAAGTTGCAGCTTTACCAGAAAACATAGAAAAAGTCGTAGACTTTATGAAAGAGACTGGTGGATCATTAGAAGATTATGTCAGACTGAACGCTGATTATTCTAGTGTAGATAACGATACTTTATTAAAAGAATATTATAAACAAACAAAATCACATTTAGACTCTGAAGAAATAAACTTCTTAATAGAAGATAATTTTTCTTGGGATGAAGAGCTAGATGAAGAGCGGGTGGTAAGAAAAGCCAAACTCGCCTACAAAGAAGAGGTTGCAAAAGCCAAAGGGCATTTGGAAGGTTTAAAGAGTCAATACTATGAGGAAATCAAGTTGAGACCTGGAGTAACTCAAGACCAACAAAAAGCCACTGACTTTTTCAATCGCTACAACGAAGAGCAAGATGTAGCAGTGAAACAACACGAGACATTCAAAAGTAATACTAATGATTATTTTTCTAAAGAATTCAAAGGTTTTGATTTCGAAATTGGAGAGAAAAAATTTAGATACGGTGTGAAAAGTCCTAGTGAAGTTGCTGATAAACAGTCAAATATTTCTAACATAATTAAGAAGTTCTTAAATGACAAAGGAGATGTGACGGATGTTAAAGGTTATCACAAAGCTATGTATGCTGCTGAACACGCGGACACTATTGCACAGCATTTTTATGAGCAGGGTAAAACCGATGCTACTAAAGATTTGGTTGCAAAATCTAAAAACATTCAAACAGAGCCGAGGCAAAGTCCTCCTAGCGATGTTTTTGTTGGTGGATTAAAGGTTAAAGCTATAAGCGGTATGGATTCTTCAAAACTGAGAATACAAAAACGAAAATTTAACTAAAAAAAACTAAAACTTAATTATGGGACAAATTAATCCTGTGTTTGGGTCGGTAATACCTTCCCAAACTCAACAAGCGTTACAAAACAATTACCTGAATTTTGCAGGTGGTGCAAATGATTTCGCTCAACAGTATCTTCCTGAGATCTACGAACAAGAAGTAGAAAGATACGGAAACAGAACATTAAACGGATTCTTACGTATGGTTGGTGCTGAAATGCCAATGACGTCGGATCAAGTTATATGGTCTGAACAAAATAGATTACACGTATCTTACAATAACGTGAATTTAACTGGTCCTGGTGCAGGAACAGCTATCTTAAATGTTCCAACGAATGCTGGAACTATTCAAAATGCAATTGCTCCGAATGATACAATCGTAGTAATGAATCCATTAACAGGCGTTACTGTAAAAGGTATCGTAGGTGCTGTAGCTGGTGGAGCGGGAAACACAACTAATGTTACTGCTTATCCATTTACAGTTGCTAACTGGGATGCTTTAGGAATAGCTAATAACGGATTAAAAGTATTTGTTTACGGTTCGATATTTGCTAAAGGAACTACAAGTGGACAATTTTCAATTCAACCACAGTTTACTCAATTCAATAACCAACCAATTATCATAAAAGATAGATACCAAATAAATGGATCTGATATGGCTCAAATTGGATGGGTTGAAGTTGCTACAGAAGATGGTACATCAGGATACTTATGGTATCTAAAATCTGAGTCTGAAACAAGACTAAGATTTGATGACTACTTAGAAATGGCAATGATTGAAGGTGAACTAGCTAGTGGTGCTGGAGGTGTGAGTTTTGCTGCTGCAGGAGCTGCTGGATTAGTTCCAGGATTTACTGCTGCTATTAATGCACACGGTACACAAGGTCTTTTTGCTGCTATTCAACAAAGAGGTAACGTTATGACTGGATATTCTGGTGGTACTGGTATTTCTGATTTTGATCAAGTACTTAAAAATCTTGACACTCAAGGAGCTATCGAAGAAAATATGCTTTTCTTAAATAGAGATATGGATTTAGATTTTGATGACATGCTTGCACAGATTTCTAGCGGACCTTCCGGTGGAGTTGCTTATGGTATCTTTGAAAATTCTGAAGATATGGCTCTTAATTTAGGTTTCTCTGGTTTCAGAAGAGGTTCTTATGACTTCTATAAAACTAGCTGGAAATACTTAAACGACGCTTCTACAAGAGGTGCTGTTGCAGTTAACAACATCGATGGTGTTCTTATACCTGCTGGAACTTCAACTGTTTATGACCAAATTTTAGGTACAAACATTAGAAGACCATTCTTACACGTAAGATACAGAGCTTCACAAGGAGACGACAGAAGATACAAAAATTGGGTTACTGGTACTGCTGGTGGCGCATATACTTCTGAGCTGGATTCGATGATCGTAAACTGGTTATCTGAAAGATGTTTAATTACTCAAGCGGCTAACAATTTCGTATTGTTCCAAGCTTAAGATTACTTTAAAGTTTATCCCTGTCTTATTGGCAGGGATATTCTTTTTTTTTATTAATTATATTATATTATATTATGTCAAAGACAACAAAAATAGCAGCCCCACAATGGGAGATAAAAGATAGAACATATATCTTAATAGGAGATCAATCTCCACTAACGTATACTTTAGGATCAAGACACAATCGTAGATACCCTTTATTATATTTTGACTTAGATACAAAAACACAAAGAGAATTACGATACGCAACTAATCAAAATTCTTGTTTTGTAGATGAGCAAAAAGGTGAATCAACATTAGGTCACATAATATTTGAAGATGGAAGTCTAAGTGTTCCTAAAGAAAGTCAAAATTTACAAAAATTACTTTCATTATATCATCCAAGATTAAATACTTCTTATGAAGAATTTAAACCTCAGATGATAGCAGAAGATCAACTAGCTGATATAAACTTTGAAATTGAAGCTTTAATAGCTGCAAAAGAAATGGATATTGATCACGCTGAAGCTGTATTAAGAGTCGAAAAAGGATCAACTGTATCATCTATGAGTTCTAAAGAAATTAAAAGAGATTTACTTTTAATGGCCAAAAAGAATCCTTTAGCTTTCATGGAAATTGCAAGTGATGATAATGTAGGTCTTAGAAACGTGGCTATAAGAGCTGTAGAGCAAAGCATCATTAAGCTTTCACAAGACCAAAGATCTTTTCATTGGGGATCTAATGATAGAAAACTAGTTACAGTTCCATTTGATGAAAACCCTTATTCAGCTATGGCTGCTTGGTTTAAAACAGATGAAGGTGTAGAAGTTTTTAAAACAATTGAGAAAAAGTTACAATAACATGTGACTATAATTATAGTGAAGGGTCGTTTAAAACGCGGCCCGTTCATTATTAACTAAAATATTAAAATGGCAATAAACGTAAACACTGTATATCAAACCGTTTTATTAATACTAAATAAAGAGCAGAGAGGTTACATGACACCTGTTGAGTTTAATAAAATAGGTACTCAAGTTCAAGTAGAAATATTTAATACATATTTTGACAGTTTAAATCAGCAGTTGCGTATTCCACAAACAGATACAGACTATGCTGATAGAGTGGCAAGTCTTGATGAAAAATTATCTATATTTAAAACAAGTGCAAATGCTGTTTATTCAAACGGCTCTTTTCAATTACCTTCACAATACTCTGGCACTTCCGCTTCCAACCAAACATTCACAATTCTAAACCCTGGTTTAACTTATACTTTAACCGGAGATTCTGCTTCAATATCTACAGGCAATTATAAGTCTCAAGCTTTTGAAGGAGCAACTGGTGCCGAAATTGAATTATCATCAACTGATTACGGTATAAGTGGAACCACAGTAACAGTACCTCAGTTTACAGCTGGAAACAAATTAATAGTTAATTTATATCCTTTACAATTCAGTAAGCTAGGAACAGTTGTATACACAACAGGGGCACTTGCTGCTGAAGAGGCTCAAAGAGTTGATAAATCTGAGTTATATCATTTGTTATCTTCCAATTTAACAAAACCTACAACTAGATATCCAATCTACACTTATCAAAATAATTTAATCACTGTTTACCCTACTTCAATACAAACTGGAGTATCTATAGATTATGTAAGAAAACCTATAGCACCTATTTGGAATTTTACAATTGGTGGAAACGGTCAATATATTTTTAACGCTCCCACTTCTAATAATTTTGATTTACATATTTCAGAACAAACAGAGCTAGTATTAAGAATATTATTATATGCAGGTGTTGTTATACAGGCTCCTGAAATAATACAAGTTGCTGCTGAGCAAATTCAACAAGAAAATCAAAACCAACAAATATAATAAGCTATGTCTATACCTAATGGTGGTTTAATAACCGAAACTAACAGACAATATTACGCGGGTGCGCAGCAACAATACTATGCTACAGGTGGAAACAATCTTACTATTACTAGTACTTTTGATACTAATCTAATATTTGGTTCTTCTGATCCTTCTAACGGTCAATACGGTTTAAACAGTTTTGATTTATTCACGAGCACAGATGCTAGAAATTGGGTACTACTACAGCCAAGTGATACCACACAAACAGCGACTGCAACACAAAACAATGCCGCATCTTTAACTGTAACACTAGCTGCTGCTAATGCTGCAATTATTGCTGGTATGACTATATTTGGTGCAGGTATAACAGGTAATCCAACAAGCTCAAAGGTTGTTAGCATGAATCAAGCTACTTTTGTAGTTACCTTAGATACTGCTATAACAATACCAGGGGCCGGTACTACTGCTGTAACTTTTCAGTTTGTACAACCTTGGACAATGGCTACGCCTAATATAATTACAATCGCTTCAACATTAGCAAATGGTAGTTATGTTAAGATACAATTAAAAGATCCTGCAATAGATGAAGCTAGAGGAAGTTATGAATATACTAGATTAGATGATGTTATAGATAACTTTTTAGTAGCCTATGTTGGAGCTGGTAAAATTATACCTAGTGTAAAAAGAACTGACGTTATATTCCATGCAAAAAGAGGGTTACAAGAATTTAGTTATGATACTTTAAAGAGTGTAAGATCTCAAGAGCTTACCATACCTGATAGCTTATCTTTAATAATTCCTCAAGACTATGTTAATTATGTAAGATTTTCGTGGATTGATTCAAGAGGTGTACAACATACTATATATCCTGCCAATAACTTAACAACTAGACCTTATTCAAATCCAGTTCAAGATAATTTAGGTACTCCAACACAAGATAATTTTGATTCAAACTTGACTGGTACTTCTCAAACAGAGGCCGCTTGGGATAAAAATGATCCACGAAACATTAGTGGAGCTTTTGTGTCTACATATGAAGAAGGTGGTATATTTGCTGAAACATTTTATGATGGAGCTTTAGGTCAAAGATATGGTTTAACTCCTGAAACAAGTCAAAGAAACGGATGGTTTAATATAAATGTAAGACAAGGTACGTTTGATTTTACAAACGAATTAAAAGGTAAATTAATTGTTATAGAATATATCTCTGATGGTAATGCTTATGATTTAGATGCTAGAATACCTAAACTTGCAGAAGATGCTTTATACTCTCACATATCACATGCTATACTTGCATCTACAGCTCAGACTCCAGAGTATTTAGTTCAAAGATACAAGAGAGAACGAACAGCTAAGTTAAGAAATGCTAAGATAAGACTATCTAATATTAAGCTTGATGAAATAGTTCAAGTTATGAGAGGAAAATCTAAATGGATTAAATATTAAACATGGCAGAAATTAAAAACAGTTTTCTTAAATCCAAGATGAATAAAGACTTGGATGATAGATTATTACCTAGTGGTGAATATAGAGACGCACGTAACATATCTGTAGGAAAATCAGAAGATGATGACATTGGTGCTTTAGAGACAGTTTTAGGCAATATACCTTTGACTAATCTAGATGATACTAGTCTAAAATGTATAGGTACTTTTGCTGATGAATCAAGAAAACAAATATATGTTTTTTACACTGATTATATAGGTACTTCTTTAATTCCCGGAGAAACTGCTCAAAACTATATATACATTTTTAAACCTAGTGACAATACTTTTACAAAGATTGTTGAAGGAAAATTTCTAAATTTTCATAAAGACTTTCCTATAAGCGGAATAAACTTATTAGAAGAATTATTATTTTTTACAGATGATAGGAATCAACCAAGAAAAATAAACATTACAAGAAGATTAGGTTATTATACTTTAGAGAATCAAATATCTGTTGCAAAATATAATCCTTATAAACCTATAGAGTTAGTTCAATACACTACCGCAACCGCTACCGGAGTAGGTACAACAAATCCAAATACTTTTAATATTAACTTTTTAACTCAAAGAGTTACTGCATCAGCTTCAAATGCTTCAAACATCGTAACACTAACTGCTGCGGCTGTTGGTCAGACAGTTCCTCCATCCGTTGGTGATTTAGTTTCTGTTGGAACCTTTTGCTATGTAACCGCTGTAATTGGAAATGTAATTTATCTAAGTAGTAATCAAAGTGTTGCAGCTGGAGTTACAATAAGCTTTTATCCCGGTCTTTTACTTGGTTCAAGAGTTGTATGCGCAACAATACCTTATAACGAGTACGATTATGTAACTGGATTTACTGCCGCTACTGGTACAGTTGGTTTAGGAAGTTATGGAGTTACTTCTTTAGCGGCTGGTGAAGTAGTTGCTTTTGTTAAAACTACAATGAGTAATGAAACAACTAACACTGATTGGCCAGGAGATCCTAAACAATTAGAAGATAAATTTGTAAGGTTTAGTTATAGGTTTCAGTTTGA
>Ga0114915_1001320_pt1 | contig 10748 bp, 9 predicted proteins | sample MalvirAntarct_55_FD_87288 | JGI IMG/M metagenome (GOLD analysis project Ga0114915, IMG submission 87288) | Marine viral communities from the Global Malaspina Expedition - Malaspina viral metaG Antarct_55 | ecosystem: Environmental > Aquatic > Marine > Oceanic | place: South Georgia Island...
ATATATACGGAGGAAATGTTATGTTAAAATTAACATCTGTAAAGTTATTAGACAATCTATATAAGAAATTCAAAATAAGTAATTTAGATGATAACTTTACGTTGCAAAAGCTAATTAATCGTTCAATGGATTTGTATATCAACGACAATGATTTTAGAAGTCGAATAAATGAATACAAAAATCTTAAACCAAGTGGGAGTGCACTGTGAGTCTTAATTTTAGAGAAGATTTATTGAATGTAAGTGAAAAGCACTTTGAGGCTTACATAGAAAAACATAGAATTAATATAGAAGTCCTATTAGAGAATAATGTAGGGTTGGCTGAGCATTCTGATATTATGGATACGATAGAAAAAGAGATGGGGTTGATGGCTGACTATCACGATAAGTTAGAAGTTTTGAGGACTTACTTTATAAAAGAAAATAAAAAAGAGGTTTTAAATGGCTAAGAAAAAGATTTTATTATTATCAGATGATTTAAGAATGTCATCTGGCGTAGGAACAATGTCTCGTGAATTTGTTATGGGAACATTAAAAGATTTTGATTGGGTTCAAGTTGCTGGTGCTATTAAGCATCCTGACGCCGGTAAATTCATAGATATGAGTGATGCTGTCCGTAAGGAAACTGGTGTAAAAGATGCTTATCTAAAAATAATTCCAACTGATGGCTATGGCAATCCTGGTTTAATCAGACACGTAATAGCAACAGAAAAGCCGGATGCTATATTACATTATACAGACCCTAGATTTTGGGAATGGCTATATCAGATGGAGCATGAGATAAGAATGCAAATTCCTATATTTTATTATAATATTTGGGATGACCTACCTTATCCAATGTGGAATGAACCATTCTATGAGAGCTGTGATTTGATTATGAACATATCTAAGCAAACTGTTAATATTGTAGATAATGTTAGAAAGAGAGTTCCTACAAATGATTGGAATAATACTTATGTGCCGCATGGTATAAATGAACGTAACTACTATCCTATCAGATGGAGTCATAAAGAATACGATGATATGATTAAATTCAGAACTGATATGTTAAAGTCTGCTGAAAAAGATTTTGTTGTATTTTGGAACAATAGAAATATTAGAAGAAAGTTGCCTGGTGATGTTATACTAGCTTATAAACTCTTTTGTGATATGTTACCAAAGGAACAAGCTGATAAATGCGTTCTTATAATGCACACTCAACCAAGAGATCCAAATGGAACAGACTTGCCTGCAGTAGTAGATGCTATCTGTCCGGATTATGATGTAATATTTTCACAAATAAAGTTAGATGATAAAAAGCTTAACTTCTTATATAATATAGGAGATGTTACATTAAATATGGCTTCCAATGAGGGCTTTGGTTTAACAACTTGTGAAGCCTTGATGGCTGGAACACCGGTATCAGTTAATGTTACAGGCGGTTTACAAGATCAATGTGGTTTCAAATACAAAGGAGAGTTCTTAACATATAAAGATTATAGCTGGATTCATTCGCTGCACGATGAAAAGAAGTGGAAAGATAACGAAGATTTGACTTGGGGCGAGTGGGTTAAGCCGGTCTGGCCTTCAAATCGAAGTCTGCAGGGCTCTGTTCCTACACCATACATTTTTGATGATAGGCCTCGAGCAGAAGATTTTGCTGATGCTTTAAAAGGGTGGTATGATATAGGTGATGATAATAGAAAAGAATGTGGCGATTTAGGTCATGAGTTTGTAATGAGCGATGATGCTATGATGAGTGCTAGAGCTATGAGCAAAAACTTCACAGATCATATGGCTACAGCATTAGAAAAATGGACAAAGAGAAAACGATTTACAATTTTTAATACTTCGGAGGCAATATGAAACCGTTATTGTTAGTTACAGGACCACCAGCAACCAGAAGCGGTTATGGTGCACATACGAGAGACTTAATTCACTCTTTAATTGATATGGATGAATTTGATATTAAAGTAAGTTCATTACCGTGGGGTAATTGTCCAATGAATGCTTTGAATGAACAGAATCCTAAAGATAAATTAATTATTGACAGATTTGTAATAGATGGTAAAATAGAAAGGCAGCCCGAAATACATATTCAAGTTAGTGTTCCAAATGAATTCAATCCGGTAGGAAAATACAATATTGGTATTACTGCTGGTATGGAAAGCACAGTGCCGGTTGCTGAATGGATAGATGGTTTAAACAGAATGAATTTAAATATAGTTCCATCTAACTTTGTAAAAGAAACATTTCAAGGTGTGACATATGATAAGATAAATGAAGTTACAAAAGAGCCTGTAGGTCAACTAAAAGTAGAAAAGCCTATGGAAGTTCTATTTGAAGGCGCAGATTTAGACATATATAAAAAAACCAAAGAGTTTTCTAAGGAATTAGTAGATGAAATGAGCAATATTTCTGAAAATTTCTTATTCTTATATACAGGTCATTGGCTTCAAGGAAACTTAGGTCATGACAGAAAAGATACAGGTATGTTGGTTAAGACATTTTTAGAAACATTTAAGAATAAGAAAAATGCACCAGCATTACTTATGAAAACAAGCGGTGCTACATTTTCTATAATGGATAGAAATGAAATACTGAAAAAGATTGATACTATTAAGAAAACTATTTCTAGCAAAAGCTTACCTAATATTTATGTATTGCATGGTGACTTAGAGGATGATGAGATGAATGATTTGTACAATCATCCAAAAGTAAAAGCACATGTTACCTTTACACACGGAGAAGGTTTTGGTCGTCCTTTATTAGAAGCTAGCTTATCCGAAAAGCCAATTATTGCTCCTAATTGGAGCGGTCATATAGACTTTTTAAATAAAAATAACTCTGTATTATTGCCAGGAACCTTAATCGATGTTCATAAATCTGCTATACCTAAACAAATGCTGCAGCAAGGTGCTAAGTGGTTTGGTGTAAACTATCAGTATGCTGGTCAGATACTATTAAAGGTTTTTAAAGAAAATAGGAAGTATACTTTAAATGCTAAAAAAATGGCTATGTTCAACAGAGCTAACTTTTCTTTGGATGAAATGACCAAAAAGTTTAAAAACATTTTAGATACTCATCTACCTAAGTTTGTAGAACCACCTAAAGCAGTTGACTTAAAGCTACCTAAATTAAAAAAAATAGGTCAAGCTGCCGCACCTAAAATCAAATTACCAAAACTAAAGAAGGTATAGTTATGGCTGAAAAGAAAACAGATTGTCCTTTATGTAAGGACTTACATAATAATTGTTTCGTAGAAACTACGGAAGTAGAAGGATTGCCATTTGAATCTTACATGTGTTTTGGTTGTGGCATGACTACAAATTCTTATTTTGCTATGGATAGCGAAAAGTTAGAAGAGATGACCAAGAATAATTCTCAACTTATGAATGATTTAAAAATTATAGATGAGGAGAGAGGTTTGGTTTGGTATCCATCCGTAGTTAATATGGGAGAGAGAGGAATAATATTTCCTGATGGATTAGTTACTGAATGGCATTGGAATTACGCTAAAGTAATTGATGTTCCTGAAGATCAAAGAGAACACTTTGATGGTCATGACAAAAGGTTAGACATAGAAGGAGCTGAACAATTTGGTCAGTTTAAATTTATGGATGCTTGTAAGTCTATGGGAATAATATTAGAAGTAGATCCAGAAAATGCCTAAGATAAATTATAATTGGTCTAAAGTTAGTGCGGGTGATATAATTTCATTTGTATATAAGAATAAAAAGGGTAGTAGGCTTCGTAGAACTATACTTGTATTGGATGTAAAAAGAAATAATTTATTACATGGAATACAATTGGAAGTATCTAATATTCCAACCAATCCAGAAATAAAAAAGATATTAGAAACTGCTGGAGTTACTAAAATAGTAGATGAAGGTAAGAAGGTATACAAGGTGGATTTAGATGGAGATGCAAAAGCTACTTACAGAAAGTTAAAGTCGTTAATAAAAAGGCATGGTATATACAGAACTTATAAATATGATTTAGCTAGAAAGAGTCAAGTATCCTTAGAAGATTTAAAGTTACCAATAGGTTTTATAAAAGAGATAAAAAATGAAAATTAGTTATGGTATTACAGTTCATAATGAATCAGATGAACTAAATAAGTTATTGGATATATTACTTAAAAAAATAGACGAAGAAGATGAGATAGTTATTTGTGTTGATGGCGATGATAAGGATGTTCAGTTTATTATAGATAGATATGAGCACCATAAACAGATCATATCATACAAAAGAAAACTTGATGGCAACTTTTCAAATCAAAAGAATTCAGTTATAGATAAATCAACAGGCGATTACATATTTCACATAGATGCAGATGAGTATCCTCATAATTTCCTATTGTTACAATTAAAACAAATTATAGAAATGAACAATGGTGTTGATTTGATTTGGATTCCACGAATCAATACAATCGATGGAATGAAAGAAGAACACATTCAAAAATGGGGATGGAAAGTATCTGATAAAGGTTGGGTAAATTATCCTGATTATCAAGCAAGAGTATTCAGAAGAGATGAGTCTATAAGGTGGACAAGACCCTTACATGAGTTTATCGATGGGTGCAAGACATATGCTCATTTACCACCACAAGAAGAATTGAGTTTGTATCATCCAAAAACAATAGAAAAGCAAGAGAAACAAAATATGTTTTACAATAAAAACTTTAGCAGAGAAATGAATAGTCGGAGTAGTCTGTGATATTTTATAGAATATTAGATAATAAGTTGTATCAAGCAGGCGAAGTAGAAAGGTTAGGATTTGAATTATCAGAAGGTTTAAGAATGCCTGATGAATATTTAGAACAAAAAGAATTCACTTTAATGAGAACTTGCCATGGTTTAGGAGATTGGGGAATTGTTTCGTCAATTCCAAAACTATTGAAGGAAAAGTATCCTGATTGTAAAGTGTATTTACCATCTGTAAAGTTATTAGAAAAGCTTTTTGGTAACCAAAAAAATCAATGGGGATCATTTGAAAATCCATTTTTAAATGTGGAGAATGTTTTTAAAAATAATCCATATGTAGATGCTTTTAAAGATTATATAGTTGGTGAAGTATTTCACGATCACTATAGAATATACGATGCTAACAAAAAAGATATTCCGCTTGTTAGACAAATGTTAAACTTTTGGCAATTTGAAAACAATGAAATGATAGATTGCTCTCCTCAGTTATATTTTTCAGATGAAGAAATTAAAAGGGGTGATGAGATAATAAAAAAATATGCAGGTGATTCTGAATATGGTGGTCTTTTAATTACCGATAGGTATGAAAGTCAGAGCGGTAGATATGATGAAGAAACTAATAAAGAGATAATATCTTACTTTCTAAAGAAAAATAACATACCATATTTTTACTATACATACAAGCCAAAAGCTGAATTTCCATTTGATTTCAATGGTTGTTTAGATATGAGACACATGGACGTTAGAATACAATTGTATATCAGATCAAAGGCTAAGTTTAATATAGGTAACCATTGTGGAGTCTTAGATTGTGTAGCTGGACAATCGAAGGTATATCAGGTTCAGAGAGTATTTCCATTAAATCAAAATAAAATTGAAAATGAAATTTATTTAAATAAAGAAAATTATAAGCATTTAATTGATGAAGATGAATTTAAGGTTAATATAATTAAGGATTTGCCTGATAAATTCACATCAAAAACAACTACATCATTGAAATGGAAATCAGATTTTATAGACTACTTCAGAGATGAAAAATTTAAAAAAATGAAAATATTAGAAGTTGGTTCTTCTTTAGGACACTCTACAAGAATTCTAAGCTTTTTATTTAATAAGGTTATAGCAGTAGATACATTACCTGAAAGGCATATTACTTCATCTAAACTAAACTATGATAGGGATAATATAGAATATGTTATTATGGATGTGTATAATCAACCTTGGAACTTTGAACATATGGATATTGTATTTATAGATTGTGTTCACGACTATGCTCATGTAAAAAGTGATATTGAAAATTCTTTAAAGTATGGTAAGGGAACTATAATTGCTTTTGATGATTATGGATTATTTCCAGAGTTGAAAAAAGCAATTGATGAGTACATAGAAGCAGGTGTTTTAAAATTAGAAACATACTTAGGTATGCCGGCCGAAACTAATTTTCCTAAAACATTGAATAAAAAATTAAAAGATTGGGAGGGTTTAGTATGTCAAGTAATGTAAAGAAAGAATTTTTGGATTTAGGTAGACATCCGATAGCAAACGCTTTTCTTCAAAAAGAGGATGATTTTTCTGACGAATTCTTTTTTGATTTAAAAGTATGTTGGGATGAAGAAACAAAATTAGTATCGATAAAGAATTTTGTAGAGCCTGAAAGGATATTCAATGAAGATTATCCTTACAATACTTCAAACTCTTTTCCTATGGTAAAGCATTTCAAAGATACTGCTGAGATGTTAAATAAAAGATTTGAACCAAAGAATGTATTAGAAATAGGATCTAATGATGGTCCTTTTATAAGCAACTTTCCTAAAGAGAGTTCTATATGTGTAGAACCATGTGATAATTTTGCTGTAAAAACTGCCGATATGGGATATACAAGCTATACAGACTTTTGGACAACTGAACTTTCTCAGAAGATAAAGAATGCCGATGGTGAAATGGACTTGATTTACGCTGCTAATTGTATATGTCACATTCACGATTTAGATGATACTTTTAAAGCTATTGCAAATTTGTTATCGGATGATGGTGTATTTGTATTTGAAGATCCGTCATTGCTTAGAATTTTAGAGAGAGGTTCTTACGATCAAATATATGATGAGCATCCACATATATTTTCTGTAACTGCTTTGGATAATATTTTGAAAAGAAATGGGTTGGTTATATTTGATGTAGATAATCTATCAGTTCATGGTGGTTCAAATAGAATTTATGCTAAAAAGCCAAATATTCCATCCAATAATACTATAAGCGATAGTGTATTCCAAAACTTACGGAAAGAAGATGACTTTGGTATTAATAAGTTTAAAACTTACAAAACATTTGCTAAAAGAGTAAAGAATTCAAAAGAAGTATTGTTAAGGTGTTTGTCTAATTTAAGGCATAATGGTAAAAAGATAATGTGTATAGGTGCTACTGCAAAATCAACTACAGTATTTAACTATTGTGGAATTGGGACGGATTTGATTGATGTAATTACAGATACCACTATAGATAAACAAAACACATTTGCTCCAGGTTCTCATATTCCTGTCTTATCTCCCGATAAAGTTGATTTAAATGACTACGACTATATTTACTTAGGTGCGTGGAATTTTAAAGATGTAATAATGAAGAATGAGCAAGAGTTTATTAACAATGGTGGAAAGTTTATAACTCATGTGCCAGAGGTGATAACTTTCTAATGATTAAAATTGGTTTAATAGGTTATGGTTATTGGGGAAAGATATTACTGCCGAAATTAGAAAAATTTGGCCAAATAGAGTTTATCTGTACTTCTAAAGATACATATGAAGATAAATTAAAAAATGTAGATTGGGCTGTTATTGCAACACCAAGTCAAACTCATTATGAAATAGTAAAAAAATGCCTCGCCGGCGGTGTTAATGTTTTTTGTGAAAAGTCATTAACATTAGATTATAGTCAATCATTAGAACTTTATGAGATAGCTGAACAAAACAATGTTAAGTTATATGTTAATGATGTTTTTATGTTTAGAAAGCAAATAAACGATTTGAAAAAATCAATAGAGCTTACTGAAACTTTTGATGTAATGTGGCTAAAAAAAGGTAGGTCTGATTATGGTAATTTTATTATGTCAAATCTTTATAATCTTGCATGGCATGATTTTTATATACTGCATAACATCATAGGTGATAAATTTTATGATATAGAATCTAAAGAAACAAAAAATTATTTGAGCTTTTCTTTGAAGATAGAAGATAAGAAAATAAACTTTCTTTATGATAGACTAAGGAATGAAAATAGACATTCTATTAATGATATAGATTTAATGCACGATGGGGATGATGTCGATGCTTTAAATCTTATGTTTGATTATGTATTTAATAACAACGATTACTCAGGCAATAAAAGTGGTTCTTTATTTGCTGCTAAATTGATAGATGAGTTAAGAGAAAAATTATTTCCAAATATTAATGTAGTAGGTGGGGGAATATTTGGAGTAACTTGTGCGTGGATTCTATCTAAAAATGGTTACTTCGTTACTCTCTATGAAAAAGGAGATGACATAATAAATTCAGCATCAGCTATCAATCAATATAGATTACACAGAGGATACCATTATCCAAGAAGTGATAAAACAGCTTTGTCGTCTAAGAAAGGTGAAAAATCATTTCTAAAATATTACAGTGATAGTATTTTAAAAGATGTTGAAAATTACTATTGCTTAGCTAAAGATGATAGCTTTATTAATAAAGAACAATACATAAGTTTTTTAGATAGAATAGGATTGGAGTATGAAGAAGCAGATTTAGATTTAGTTAATGAAGATACTATGCAATATTGCGTTAAGGTTCGTGAGTCTTTATTTAATCACTCTAAATTAAAAGAGATTTGTTGGAATTTTCTTGGGATGTATAATGTTAGAGTAAACCTGAACACAAAGTTTACAAAAGAAAATTTAATTTCTAATAAAACTTTAACAATAAATGCAACATACTCTAATAAAAACTATTTGTCCAATCAAAAAGAAAATTTACAATTTGAGATTTGTGAAAAGCCGGTTGTCAAACTCCCAAAAAAATATAGAAATAAGTCTGTTGTTATAATGGATGGTCCATTTATGTGTATTGATCCATATGGAGATACTGAATATCACGTTATGGGAAATGTAGTGCATGCAATTCACAGTTCAAATATTTCTGAGTTTCCATCAGCTGCGGAATCATTTAGTCATTTGATAAATAATGGCATTATTAAGAAGCCGGTTACTACTAAGATAGATAAATTTATTGAAACTGGTAAAGTATTTTTTAAAGATTTTGAATCAATCGATCATATTGGCTCTATGTATACATTTAGAACTGTTCTACCTAATAGAGAACACGATGATGCTAGACCAACACTATACAAATTTGAAAGCGACAATTTAATAAGCATACTTTCAGGTAAAATAGGTACTTGTGTCGATGTAGCAGAAGATATAGTAAGAGGGTTAAGAAATGAATAAGAAAGTTATTTATACATCAATGTTCGGTTTCGCTGATAATACAGAATATACCATACATGCACCTGAATGTAATTTAGATGGGTGGGATTTAGTTTGTTTCACAGACAATAAATCTATAAAATCTGACATATGGGATGTTAGGTATGTTCCAAGACACTTTGTAGATGGTGCCAGGGATAACAGATTGTATAAAATACTGCCACATCTACACTTCAAAGAATATGATATTAGTGCTTGTGTTGATGCTGACATATTAATTACAGAAAATATAAATGACATAGTAGAAGAACACTTATCAAACCATAATTTAGCTGTTCTCGACCATTCAATATGCGGGATGACTAAAACTGGTAATTTAAACAGAAGAAGTTGTATTTATCAAGAAGCTGACTTTATAAAGTGGTTAGGTGATAATCACGCGAGAAAAAAATATAAAGATAATATGGATGTTGTGTTCAATCAGATGGATAAATACAAAGAAGATGGTTATCCAAAAAATAATGGTTTAGCTAGAACTACAATTATTTTTAGAAGGCACAATGAGCCTGATGTCATCGCATCTATGAATAAGTGGTGGGAAGAATTCTTTTACAATAGTAGAAGAGACCAATTAAGCTTTCCATATGCAGTTTGGAAAACTGATTTAAAATTTAAATATATGCCAATTGACATTGATGATAATAAATGGTTTCAACTTATGAAAAAGTGGAGACAGGATAAAGTAAAAAAGAATAAAGTAAAAGAACTATATCAGCCAATAAGTTTACACTATTTTTTAAATATGGAGTTTGCTGGCGGTAGTGGTGGTAAAGAAATCATCACCAAAGATTTATCTCTTCGGACTGTAAAGGATGTTTTAGAATACTATTCAAACTCAAAAAATTTAGATGTAGAGAGGGCTAATTTAAATCCTGATAATTGCCAGTATTTTAATTCTATGACGGCTCAATTCAGAAAGGGCGTAGCAGACCATCATGTTGTGGGGTGGGATAAGATGTCTGAAGATTATTATTCAAACTTAGAACTGATGAATGATGTTGAATTGCAATCATTCTTAAAAAATAATCCTGTGGAGTTTGAAAATGGATTTATAAAGCACAGTTACCATCGTGCATGTGCTATGATTGGAAGATTAATTTCCGGTAAAGAATATATCCCATTTTATATGAATCAAAATCAAATATACGACGAGGCTAGAGAGAACGATGGTAAACATCGAGTGAAACCATTAATACAAAATTTAAAAGGGATGTCGGAAATTTCAATACCAAAAGAAGAATTTACAATATGCCAGTCGGGTATATTAGCTCTAATGGGAATTAGACAAAATGATGACATCGACGTGATAATATCTTCAGAGGCTAGAGCTCAATTATTTAATGGTAATACTGATTTTATCAGAGAACGTGGGGTTGAAATATTTGAACCAAACAGAGGAAAGTTTAAATACTTTGATGCACAAGGTGATGATGACTTAATTGAAAACTATAGCTTTAACGTAGATGGCTATAACTTTTTAGAACCTAGATTCTACTTCAGTAGAAAGAATAAAGATACTGCTAGAGACAAATCAGATTGGCAGGGAATACG
>Ga0114915_1001321_pt1 | contig 10745 bp, 10 predicted proteins | sample MalvirAntarct_55_FD_87288 | JGI IMG/M metagenome (GOLD analysis project Ga0114915, IMG submission 87288) | Marine viral communities from the Global Malaspina Expedition - Malaspina viral metaG Antarct_55 | ecosystem: Environmental > Aquatic > Marine > Oceanic | place: South Georgia Island...
ATATTGAGCGTACCACGTCTGAACTCCTCCTCGAATGGCCCCGTCAGCATGTCCTCGTAGCGCGGCAGGCGTCCGAGCGCGCGCCGACGAAGGGTCCATTGCCAATAGGCGAGGAACATCCCGGCTTCGGGTGTCCGGTCGAGTTCGTCTCGGTTCCAGATGGTTCGGCGATCGAAATCGTCGTCTTCGGCGCCATATCTGGTGCGAAAGCGCGTATCGCGTCTCTCCGGGTCGCTCGGTCGAATTGGGCCGACGATGCCCGGATAGCGTCGGCCGACTGCCTGTTCCCAATAGTAGAGCAGGATGAAAAGCCTGACCGCGGCGGTGTAGCTGGACGCGCAGTGGCCGAGATGGATTGCGGTACAGACCTCCTGAAGCGTCAGGAACTGTTCGTCCGCAATATCCTTCAGGCACTTCCAGAGTTCCGGCTCGAGCCGGATGCTGGTGCGCCGGTCATCGATCATCACATTATGTGTCTCGAGCATCGACAAGCGCACGACCCCCCGTCGATCCGCCCGCCGCCACAACGCGCCGGATCGTATCGAATGCACGAACAAACGACGATATATCGAATGCCGTGCGTTGGCTAAGGCCAATAACATATGAGTCTTTTTCAGTCCGGGCGAGCCGGTGAGGTACGGTAGGTGCCGGCGCCGGTACCCGCCGGCAGGAACTTTACGAAGCGCTCGTCCAGCCTCGCATGTCTTTCGGACAGGAGCAGCCGTTCCAGCCAGGCGACTCCGTCGGGCACCGTCACGAGGAGTGTCGAGCAGCCGATATTCCGCGCATGTGTCTCGAGCCGCCGCAGGAGCAACGAGGCAAAGCGGGTCGGGTCCAACGGATGTCCCGTGACCAGATCATGCACGGTGAGGGTGTAGCCGTAGCTTGAAACGTGTTCCGCCGCAAACCGGCCCAGCGCTCGGACATAGCCGCGGCCGCACAGGACCAGCAGCGCGCCTGAAGTCATCGATGCGCCGTCACATACCGCGGCCCATTCGTCGAATGTCAACGCGGGATCGCAGATCCGGACGAGGGGATAGGTCCGCGGCGCATAGGCGGGGGTGAGGAGCGCCGTCCGGAATCCCTCTTCGCCCGTGTCCGGGGGGGGCTCGCACGAGGATGGAAACAGCCGTTCGGTCACGATCCGCGCCGTTCCTGGCCGCTGCGCGGCGTTAGTGGGTCAGCAGGATTGGTACCGGGGCGTGGCCGAGGACGTGCCTCGTCACGCCACCGAGGATCATCTGGCGCATGCGGCTGTGCGTGTAGGCGCCCATCACCACGAGGGTCGCACCGAGGCGGCCCGCCTCTTCCAGTAGTGCCTCGCCAGGTTCGCGGTAGTCGGGCGCAAGCGTCCTCACGGCAGCCGAAATTCCGTGCCAGGCGAGGTACGCCGTCAGTTCCGGCTCCGGCGCTTCCACGTCCGGATCGGCGCCGATCCGCAGGATGTGGACCATGCCGCAGCGAGCGAGGATGGGAAGAGCGGCACCGACGGCACGCGCAGCCTCCGCACTCCCGTTCCAGAAGACGGCGGCATCGCCGGTCGTCACCGGCATACCCCGCGGGACGAGCAGGACGGGGCGTCCGCTGCCGAAGAGTGCCGCCTCTATGGTGCCCTGGTCGCCGTCGGAGCCCGGCGCAGCCAGAACAATCAGATCGGCGAGGCGCCCGAACGTCGGTCCGATGTCCTCGACGCGACCCGTCGTCTCGATCCATTCAGCTGTCGGAGCCGCCGTTCCGTTCGGCACGCTGCGGATGGCTACGCCCGACCGCTCGCGCCAGTCGTCGAAAGCGGCGCGCGCCCGGGCCGAACGTCGGTCCGAATCGTGCGCGGCTTCGTCCAGCATGCGTTGGACGAGGTCGGGCGACAGGCCCTCGCCGACGAGAGGAATAGCTTCGCGCGGATCGCGCCGGACATGCCGAACCTGGATATGGCCCCCGCCGAGGGCCACTGCCGCATGATCGAGCACCGATGCATCGTCATCGCTCCCGGTCAGGACCGCCAGAACAACCGCCATCGCCGCCTCCTTCGCGCGTCGGAGTTTTTATGTTACCGCCTGCTCGACGTCGCATGCGTCGCCCAGGCGAGGGTCACGGCGAATGCCGTCATCCCGGCGACTACCATCGAGAGGAAGGCCATTTCCGAACCGGTCATCGCATCGCTCCATCGCAAGTGATGACCGATCATGCCCGGCACCGCCGCGCGGCACCTTGATCTGCATCAAGATGAAAACGCGAAGAGCCCGAGCGTCCGGTCGGCTATGCTTCTCTCGAAACGAGGGAGGTGACGAAGATGGCAAACCATCGGGGCGCGGCATTGCGCGGGATGCTTGCATCCGGGGAGTTCGTGCTGGCGCCGGGGGTGTTCGACGGAATTTCGGCGCGGGTGGCGGACGGGATGCCCTTTCCGGCGCTGTACATGACCGGGTACGGCGTGACCGCGTCGCACCTGGGGCTGCCCGACGCGGGACTGGCCACGTACACGGACATGGTGGGGCGGGCGCGGGTGATCGCCGGGCTGACGGCGAAGCCGGTGGTCGCCGATGCGGACACGGGCTATGGCGGCCTGCTGAACGTGCGCCACACGGTGCGCGGCTATGAGGAGGCCGGCGTCGCGGCGATCCAGATCGAGGATCAGGAGATGCCGAAGAAATGCGGCCACACGCCGGGCCGCAGGGTCATCCCGCTCGACGAGATGGTGCTGAAGATCCGGGTCGCGGTCGACAGCCGGCACAGTGCCGACACGCTGATCGTCGCCCGCACCGATGCGCGCACCAGCCTGGGCCTCGACGAGGCACTGCGCCGTGCCGCGGCGTTCCAGCAGGCCGGGGCTGACGTCATCTTCGTCGAATCACCGGAGAGCGAGGCGGAGATGCAGCGTATCGGGCGCGAGGTCGACGCGCCGCTGCTGGCCAACATGGTGCCGGGCGGCAGGGGGCCGGCGATCGCCGCCGAGACACTCAAATCCTGGGGCTTCGCCATGGCGATCTGGCCGGAGGCCGGCTTCACCGCCGCGGCGGAGGCGATGCGACGCGCCTACGGCCACCTGCTGGCGCACGGCACGACCCAGGGCATGGACGTGCCGACGCTGTCGCTCGCCGGGCCGATGCACGAGTTGATGGGCTTCCCGGACGTCTGGGACTTCGAGCAGCGCTGGGCCGTGCCGGGAAAATAGGCGCCCGGGAAAGGTCGGTGGCGTCAGCCCCGGGCGGCGTATTCCGCCGCGGCCTCCTCCATCGTCATGAAGACCGCGCCCTCGTCGAGCAGGCGGCGGATCAGCCGCTCCAGCATCATGATCCGGTGACCGCGGCCGATGACGTAGGGGTGGCAGGTGTAGGTCAGCACGCCCCAGTCGCACGTCTCCTTCATGTAGAGGAAGTCGTCGATCCAGTTGGTCAGCACGCTGCCGGCGTCGCGCAGGCCGGGGGCGACGCTGGTGCCGATGCGGACATACTCGAAGTGCGGATAGTCGTCGAGCGACCAGCTGATCGGCATCTCGATCAGCGGCGTCTCCCGGCCGAACACCATCGGCGCGTCGACCGCGACCACGTCGCCGGTCCGGGCCCGATAGGGCAGGTGGTCGTGCCCCATCATGCTGCTGTCATAGGTGAAGCCATGGGCGAGCAGCAGGTCGATGGTGTTCGGCGACAGGTCCCAGGACGGCGAGCGGTAGCCGCGCGCCTTTTGCCCGGTCAGCGCCTGGATCGCCTCGTTGCCCCGCACGAGGCCGTCCTCCTCCTCCTCGCGGCTGAGGTTGGCCGGGGGGATGTGGCTCCAGCCGTGGTGGCCGATCTCGTGCCCGGCATCGACGATGCGGCCGCTCACCTCGGGATAGGTGCGCAGGACGATGCCGGGGACGAAGAACGAGGCCTTGAGGCCGTACTTCGCCAGGAGGTCGACGAGGCGCTGGGCGCCGATGGCACCGAACTCGCCGCGCGACACCGGCGTCGGCGACATCTGGCCACGCGCCGTGAACCCGGTCATGGCATCGAAGTCGAAGGTCAGGCAGGCGATGTGGCGTGTCATCGGGTGGCCTCGTGAGCGGTGGGATGCAGTACCGGCGCGTAACCGGCGCCGAGTGCCGCGACGGTCGACGGCGGCGTCAGGATGGTGACGGACCCTCCGGCAGGACGTGGCAGGGCGCGCCCGTAGCCTTCGAACCGCCACGGCAGCAGGTGCCGTCCGAGGACGAGCAGCGCGCTGCCGTCGCCGGGATCAGCAATGACCGTGCCGTCGGGCAGGCCGGCGAGGCCGCCCATCCATGTCCGCTTGCGGCGGGTGCCGGGCATCACCCGTTCGGCGTGAAGGCGGCCGTCGATGTCGGCGACGCGGGGCGGTTCGGATCCCGTCCAGGCTGAACCTGCGGCCCAGGCGTCGCGGTACGCGAGGAAGCGCCTGCGCCGGCATTCGAAGCAGGGACGGTGCCCGGCGGCCAGCGCCGTCGCCTCGTCCAGAAAGAACAGCTCCGTATACCGGTTGGGTGTCATCACCTGCCGGCGGCGGTCGTTGAACGTGGTCAGGCATATGAGCCACGCCTTCAGGCGCCAGCGCGCCGTGCCGAGCCTTCCCGACGCGTCGTGCAGGATGCCGCGGTTGCCCATGAACGTGCCGCGCGCCGGCACCGCGACGATCTCGCCGAACGGATCGACGCGGTTCTGGCGTGCCACCGCCGGCTCCGTCGTCAGACGATGTCGGCCAGGAGCGGCTTGACCTCGTGTGCGAAGCGTTCGATCTGGCGGTCGCGTTCTTCGTAGGGGCCGACGAAATCCATGATGATGTGGCGCACGCCCGCGGCGTAGAAGGCGCGGAGCTTCTCCGCCACGTCCTCCGGCCGGCCGATGGCGGCATAGCGCCTGGTCGGCTTGCTGAAATCCATTGCGTAGCGCGTGCTGAGCGTTCGGTTGGCGGCGTCGAAGGCGGCGTCGTAGCTGTCGTCGATGCGCGCGAAGAGCAGGTGTGCCGTGTCGAAGCGGTCGAGCGTGCGACCGGCCTCGCCCGCGAAGGTGTCGATCTTCGCGATCGCCTCGGCGAACATCTCGGGCGTGATCACGTAGGAGACGTAGCCGTCGCAGAGCAGGGCGGCGCGTTTCAGGGCCGCGTCGGTGCGGCCGCCGACCCAGATCGGCGGGCCGCCGGCCTGACGCGGCGGCGGCAGCATCAGCGTCTCCGGGAACTGAAAGAAGCGGCCCTCGTGAGCGACCTTATCGCCGCGCCAGAGCTTGCGCACGACCTCGATGCCCTCGTTGACGCGCGCGCCGCGCTCCTTGTGCGGGATGCCGCTGGCGGCGAACTCGCCCGGGAACTCGCCGCCGACGCCGACGCCGAAGACGAACCGCCCCTCGGTCAGGTGATCGAGCGTCGCGACCTGCTTGGCCACCGGCGTGGGATGACGCAGTGCCAGCAGGTAGACACAGGTGCCGAAGGTGAGTCGGCGACTGAAGGCCGCAGCCTGGGCGATCTGCAGCAGCGGATCGAGGATGGGAATGGCGAAGGCGATATGGTCGCCGGTCCACAGCGAGTCGTAGCCGAGGCCGTCGACCAGTTCGACGAGGTGGCGCAATTCGTCGATACGGGGTTCCCACGGTCCCGTTGCCGGCTCGCTGCGACGGTGCAGCGTCATCACGCCGGTCTTGAGCTTCGGGGCGAGCGACAGGGTCACGTGTCTTCTCCCTTGGGATTCCGCTTCGATGCGGGCAGCATCGCACGCGCCGCCTCACCCATGAAGGGGAGGGGGCAACCGCAGCCGGGACCCGCCGACGATGACCAGATCAGTTCATGCCGCTTCGGCGGCGAAGCGAAGCGCCCATGCCGATTGATCCGGTGAGCGCGCGCTCCGACGGCCTGCCCGGCGCGCCGCCCGGCAGTGCCCTGTCGGAACGGCTCGGTCCGCTGCAGCGGCTGCGCGGGCACATCGTCGATGCGATCGTCGGGCGGCGCAGCCGGTGGGCCGAGGGGCGCCTGCGGGCGAATCCCGTGCTCTGGGACCTCCTGACGCGCGCGGCGCGGGGAACGGAGGTGACCGGCGCCTCCTATTCCGACTACTGGACGCTCTACGAGCAGGTGCGCACGCACAAGCCGGTCGAGATCCTGGAGATGGGGCCGGGCATCTCGACGGTGGCGATGGCGCAGGCGCTGCGCGAGAACGAGGCGGAGGGCGGGCCGCGCGGGCGTATCACCTCTATGGAGGAGGACGCCTACTGGCACCGCACCGCCGGCGAGAGGCTGCCGGACGAGGTCAGGCCCTATGTCGAGCTCCTGCACAGCCCGAAGGTCGACGGCTTCTACAAATGCTTCCGCGGCGTCCAGTACGAGAGCATTCCCGACCGCCCCTACGATTTCGTGTTCTCCGACGGGCCGGAACGGCATTCGCCGGTGAACGGCGACAAGCTGTTCGATCTGGACCTGATCCACGTGGTGCGGCGCAGCGACCGGCCGGTGCGTGCGCTCGTCGACAACCACTATCTGACCTTCTACGTCCTCCAGAAGGTTTTCGGGCCGAAGCTCGCGCGCTACAGCGTGCCGCATCGGCTGCTGTTCGTCGGGCCGGTGACGCGGGCCGACGTGCGTTTCCTGCGGCACGAGAACTTCCTTCCGGATCTTCGGCTGGCGCGGCCCACGGTGTTTCGCCTGCGCATGTCCCGGTCGGACGGTGACAGTTAGGTGATCGGCGTTGACGCCGTATCGCGAACAGCCCAGGTGAGCCGGATGCATTTCCTGCGCTCGATCCGCTGCGGTGTCATGGCGCTCGTCTGTCTGGTGGCGGCTGCGGCCGCCGTCCGGGCGGCGGAGTCGCCGCCCTTCGCGACGGACCTGACCGAAGCGCGGCTGGTGACCGAGGGTGCGGCGGTTCCCGGCGGCACGGTCTGGGCCGGACTGCTGCTCGAGCACGCGCCGAAATGGCACTCCTACTGGCGGAATCCGGGCGATTCCGGGCTTCCGACGACCATCGAGTGGACGCTGCCCGAGGGCTGGAGCGCGGGCGAGATCGTCTGGCCGGCGCCGCATCGCGTGCCGAGCGGCCCGTTCGTCAACTACGGCTTCGAGGGCCAGATCCTGCTTCCGGTGCCGCTTCGGGTGCCGGCAGACGCCGTGCCGGGTGCTACAGCCCGCATCGAGGCGTCGGCGCAATGGCTGGTGTGCGCCGACATCTGCATTCCGGAGGAGGCGAAACTCGCGCTGGACGTTCCGGTGTCCGGCGCGCCGGCGGCGCCGGACGGCGCATGGGCCGGCCGGTTCGATGCGGCACGCCAGCATGCGCCGAAGCCCAGCCCATGGACGGCGACGGTGGGCGGCGGCGCGGAGACGCTCCTGCTGCGCGTGGATGCGGCCGGTCTGCGGCGCGAGCGGCTGGGCGACATCTACTTCTTCGCCTACGACCCGGACGCGGTGGAGCATGCGGGCGCGCAGCCCGTCACGATCGATCCGGACGGCCTGACCCTCTCCATCCCGCGCGGCATCGACAAGGGAAAGCCGATCGGTCCGCTCGCGGGTGTGCTCGTGATCGAAGAGACGCTGGCCGGGCACGACGTCCGGCAGGCTTTCACCCTGGAGGCGTCGCCCGGCACCGTCGCGCCACCGGCCGCGGCCAGCGGTTCGATGGCCGCCCTTGCCGGAGGCGGCGTCGGCTTGGGACAGGCGGCGTTGCTGGCCCTGGCCGGCGGGCTGCTGCTGAACCTCATGCCCTGCGTGTTCCCGGTGCTGTTCCTCAAGGCGCTCGGCATCGCGCGGCTCGGCGCCGGCCACCGGCGCGAGATGCGCCTGCACGGGCTGGCCTATACGGCGGGCGTGCTGGCGACGTTCGGCATCCTGGCGGGGGCGCTGGTCGCGCTGCAGCAGAGCGGCGCGATCGTCGGATGGGGCTTCCAGCTGCAGCATCCGGCGGTGATCCTGCTGCTAGCCTATCTGATGACGGTGATCGGTCTCAATCTGGCGGGGCTGTTCAGCGTGAGCGGCGGCGGCAACGTCGGGGTGGGCTTCGCGTCGCGGCACGGACACGCGGGTGCCTTCTTCACCGGGGCGCTCGCGGTCGTCGTCGCAACGCCCTGTACGGCGCCGTTCATGGGCGTGGCGCTCGGCTTCGCCGTGACCCAGCCGCCGCCCGTCGCGGTCGGCGTCTTCCTGGCCCTCGGTCTCGGCATGGCGATGCCGTTCCTGCTGCTCAGCCTCTTCCCCGGAGTCGCGCGCTTCCTGCCGAAGCCGGGCGCCTGGATGGAAAAGTTCAAGCAGTTCCTGGCGTTCCCGATGTTCGCGACGGCCGCGTGGCTGGTCTGGGTCCTGGCGCAGCAGACCGGCCCGACCGGGGTGATCGCCGCCCTGGGCGGCATGCTGCTCATCGCGTTCGGCGTGTGGGCGTGGAACCTGGTACCCTGCGGCGCCGGGCGTGTCGTGGCGCGCGCCGTCGGCGTCTGCGCCTTCGCGCTGGCACTGCTGCTGGCGAGGTTCCCTTATGAAACGCCGGCCCAGGCGGGTGTCTCTGTGCGTTCCGACGGGCCCGTGGCCTGGGAGCGCTTCGATCCGGCGCGCATCGACGCGCTGCGGGCCGAGGGCAGGGCGGTGCTGGTCAATCTCACCGCGGCATGGTGCATCACCTGCCAGGTGAACGAGCGGATCGCCCTGTCGTCGGATGCGGTCGGCGGGGCGCTCGCCGCGGCCAACGTCGTAGCCCTGAAGGGCGACTGGACGAACGGCGACCCCGCCATCACGCGCTATCTGGCGGAATTCGGCCGGAACGGCGTGCCTCTCTACATTCTCTATCCGGCCGATCGCGGTGGGGCCCCTGTGGTCCTGCCGCAGCTTCTGACAGAGGCGATCGTCATCGAGGCGATCGCCGGTCTTCCCGCAACGACCAAAGGGGATGCAAGGACATGAAGCGACAGACAGTCTTCGTCGGGTTCATCGGTGCCGCCGGTCTGGCGGCGCAACTCGCCATTGCTGGAGCGGCCGCCGCCGGCTCTGCCGCGGTGGGCGAACCGGCACCGGAATTCCAGGCGGTCGACATCAACGGCAAGCCGGTGAAGCTCTCCGACTATCGCGGCAAGACCGTGGTGCTCGAATGGACCAATCACGAATGCCCGTTCGTGCGGAAGCATTACAGCTCGGCGAACATGCAGGGCCTTCAGAAGTCGACCACGGGCGACGGGGCCGTCTGGCTGACCATCGTCTCGTCCGCTGAGGGGGAGCAGGGCTATGTAACCCCCGTCGAAGCCAACAGGATCGTCGCCGACGCGAAGGCCGCGCCGAGCGCCAAGATCCTCGACCCCAAGGGCGACATCGGCCGCGCCTACGGCGCCCAGGTGACCCCGCACATGTACGTCATCGATGGGGAGGGCAAGCTCGCCTATGCCGGTGCCATCGACGACAAGCCCTCGACCAAGGTCGCGGACATCGAGAGCGCCCGCCCCTACTTCCATGAAGCCTTCGGCGCCGTGACGAAAGGGGAAACACCGAACCCGGCCGTGACGCGCGCCTACGGCTGCTCGATCAAGTACGCGAGTTGAACGACCGGCGGCGCGGCGGCAGCCGTGCCGCCGGCTTCACAAGGCTAACCGGTCGTGTTCCAGCGAAGGAGGGCGACCGGCAGCTTCTCCAGGAGCGTGCCGACCGAGACGTAGCCGTCGCCCTCGATGCGCGGTGATGTCCCAGTCATCACGTCCGTGATCACCGCACCTTCCGGCAGGGCGAGGGGGACGCGCATGTCCGCGAAGGCGTCGGCGGATATGGAGAGTGCGCCGGTCCCGTCGACGAACGCGCTGCACAGACGGGGTGCGAGGATCAGCATGCCGCTGCCGTCGGGACGATCGCGGCGGATCGACACCACCCGCGCGGTCTCGCCACCCTCGACCTCTATGCCCGAGTAGTCGCCGGCGGCGAAGAGCTGCGGCGCTTCGTTGCGCAGTTCCAGGATCCGCGCGATCACGAACTGCTTGATCCGGCCGTCACGCCACGCCTCCAGGAGCGGCGCCGGGTCCTGCTTGCGCGCGATGGATTTGAGCGCCTTCGCGCGGGCCGTATAGTCCACCGGTCGCCGGTTGTCGGGATCGACGAGGCTCAGGTCCCAGTATTCGGTGCCCTGGTAGACGTCCGGCACGCCGGGGACGGTCAGTTTGAGCAGCGTCTGGGCCAATCCGTTCACCGCACCCGCCGCTGCGATTCCCTCATGGAACGTCGTGAAATCGGTGAGGAATGCGGCGCTGCGCTCCGGATCGAGCGTGGCACGCACGAAGGACTCCAGGGCTTCTTCATAATCCGCCTTGGGAGCCGTCCAGTTGGTCCGCGCCTTCGCCTCGCGCGTCGCCTTGATCATATAGGCGACCATGCGATCGGGCAGGTCGGCGCGACCGGTCTCGTCCAGCGGCCAAGCACCGACCAGGGCCTGGTAGAAGAGATATTCGTCGTTGCGGCCCGGAGCTGGGCGGCCGTCGATATCCTTCACCTTCAGCCGGTTGAGACGCTGCCAGCGGCGCACGGCGCGGCCCCACGCCTCCGGCATCTCGCTGAGGACGTTCAGCCTCGCCCGTACGTCCTCCCCGCGCTTGTGGTCGTGCGTCGCGGTGGCGAGCATGGAGAAGGGGTGGGTCTTGAGCCGGTCGGCGTTGAGATAGTGGAACGCGGCGGGCGAAACGCCGAAGCGCTCCGGCTCGCCGCCCACCTCGTTGAGCGATATGAATCGGTTGAAGCGGTAGAGGGCGGTGTCCTCGAACGCCTTGGCCATGACCGGGCCGGTCAGCTGCTGGAACTTCATCGCGGTG
>Ga0114915_1001325_pt1 | contig 10720 bp, 7 predicted proteins | sample MalvirAntarct_55_FD_87288 | JGI IMG/M metagenome (GOLD analysis project Ga0114915, IMG submission 87288) | Marine viral communities from the Global Malaspina Expedition - Malaspina viral metaG Antarct_55 | ecosystem: Environmental > Aquatic > Marine > Oceanic | place: South Georgia Island...
GGTCTAGTGGTAGCAGGTCTAGTGGTAGCAGGTCTAGTGGTAGCAGGTCTAGTGGTAGCAGGTCTAGTGGTAGCAGGTCTAGTGGTAGCAGGTCTAGTGGTAGCAGGTCTAGTGGTAGCAGGTGCAATTGTAGCAGGTGCAATTGTAGCAGGTGCAATTGTAGCAGGTGCAGTTGTAGCAGGTGCAATTGTAGTGGTACTATGATGATGATGTCCATGATGATGACCATGATGATGATGTCCATGATGATGACCATGATGATGATGATGATCATCGTGGTGGTGGTCTCCATCGTGTTTATATTCAGACATACCCTCTGTAACACTAACCATATCATAGGTTAAAAATAACATTATGCTAAATAGCAACGCATGTATCATAGAATGAACCATCTTGCTACTTTTAAAAGGTAACGTGATAATTGTTCCTGGTGTAAAAACATAAAAAAGGATAAATACGTATAGTATCAATACTATGTTCATTCTATCTTATATAATAAGGTAGAATAATAGTTTCCAAATAATCGTGTTTATTTTTGTTTATACAACCTTGAACATTTATAATGGAACGCCATTCAGCGTTCCACAAGATGTGAAAGGGAAACCGTTACCGATAAATCAAATGAAAGGCATTTCAAATGTTCATCGGTGTAAAAACTGTTTTTGAATGTCCGACGGTTTAAAATCCTGCATCATAATCATCATCACATACACCTGCATCTCCCACAGTATGAATATTGGAAATATTGTTGCGAATGGTAATACTAGATTTATTACAATCACCTTTATCAATAGACTCTCCGAATGCTCCTTCAATACTTTGAGGTTTATCTGCAGATACATCAAATGCGTCCAGTTCTTCCATAGCTTTCATATCCAACACCAATTGGAATGCACCTGTACCATAATTACCGAGCTGACCACACATAACATTGGATGAAACACCCCGCATATGGTCAAAGTCACCATGACGTGCTGCATTTAAGAAGACTTCAGTATGTACCTCAAAGGTGGCCTTAGCTATTGGACCAACATTATCATTTAATAATCCAGAACGGAAGATGGGAACCATATTGTGATTGCACGTCATACGATCACACAATAATCCTAAATGATGATAGTTGATATAGACACCACTAAATTCCATGACCTCCATCATTTCATTTTGAATCATCTGACGTGCTGCTTCAATACCTAATACATTGAAGACTTCGCGAATATCATTACTGATCATACGAGTTGGATCAACATAATCAAGAGCCATTGTCTCTAACATATTGGTACCAGTTGTATCCAATACCCAAATATCATGTTTTACGTATTTACCGTCATCCTTTTTCAAAGGCATTTCCTTGTCTTTGGTCACATCATATAGACCCTTTTTGATAGCCGGCATTTGTTCAACCTTCTTTACTGAATTCTGAATTTTGCGCGCAATCACATTCTCAATCTTATTCACACCACGTAATACAATATTGTTGAGTAAGGCGTCCTGGAAATTTTTGAGCAAGTAAATCTCGTCGGATTGGTCCAATGTTTCTGCAACACCCTTCTTCTTATTTTTACCAAACAAGGAACTATTGACGCGAATGCGGAATACTAATTTATCACTATTGTAATCGGAAAATACACAAGATATTTCATTACCGTATTGACTATTATTAATTGCGAAATGGATGTCGTCCATGGTGATGTTCTTGTCGAGTAGTGTCTCGGCGTCCATTTCCATACGAACAATCCACATAGAACGCTGAGGTGTTTGTCCAATTTGATTGAGTTCCATATCTTCGTCACCCAAACATCCTTCCATCATCTTCTCAAACTCGTAATATTGCTCCAATAACAATTGATCTTCCTCAATATTGGTCGTCTGATAATTGGGGTCAAAACATATCTGAATGGTCTTGACTACATCGACCAGTCTCGTATGTTCCATCATAGTAGCATAGGTTGTGGCCTTGTCTTGGTCGTCCTCGTCCATAGGTTTCAAATAGACAGTGAGAGATGGATGTTTGGGATTCTTTGTAAGACGTAGGATTTCTTCAATACGAGGCACACCACGGGTCACATTGGATTTACTAGACACACCCGCCAAATGAAATGTGTTGAGCGTGAGTTGCGTAGTTGGCTCACCAATAGACTGACCCGCAACCACACCCACCATTTCTCCGGGATGTACGAGAGCCTGTTTGTGTTTTAATGCAATGGTCTCCAGCAATACACTAAGTGCTTTGCGATGAAAACGCTTATTTACCAATAGCTCCTTGGGAGATAGATAATAATAATACATAATCTTGAATAATTTGGTCAGAGGCGCGAACGTCATTTGGTTCATGCGATTGAAGTTATCTTCAATCAACTCAAATGCTTCAAGTGGGGTAATATCAACAATACTATTTGAATTCAATCCCATTTGTCCCTGTACATTCACAATCAAGTTTTGGAAAGAAACCGGCATCGAAATTGTGTTTTCATTTTTGTGTTTAAATACATTATTTACAATATCATCGCGTGCTTCAATCATCATGTGAATATAATCTTCACATTTCGTTTTTGATTCGATTTTCTGTTTCTTAAGTCTAGAAATAGCACCACGAGTATATACACTTAAGAGTTGATTGCCTTGGTCATTGATACCCACAATATCGTACTGCATATAAATGTCTTCCACACTCATACCGACAAGAGGAATGATTTGATTTTCGATCTTAGTAGAGTCGAAATTATCATCACCATAAGCAAATTGAATGATTTTACCCTTATTGTTACGTACAGTCATATCATACTCTACTTTCAAATCTTCCAAACCCTTAATCAAACGACGTTGAATATATCCTGTCTGTGATGTTTTGACTGCTGTATCAATTAGACCAACACGGCCACCCATAGCATGGAAGAATAATTCGGGAGCAGTTAAACCGGATATGTAGGAATTTTCAATGAAACCACGCGCACCAGGACTGTCGTCGAATTTATGAAAATGGGGGAGTGTGCGGTCGTCAAATCCATATGGAATTCGCTTACCATCGACATTGGTCTGACCTAAACAAGAAATCATCTGGGAAATATTAATAGGAGAACCCTTCGACCCAGAATTCACAATAATGAGGAAACGATTATTGGGATCCAAACTATCGCGACCAATCTTACCTGCCTCTTCCGTAGCTTTATTTAGTACATTATTGACTGATGTCTCAAATTCGGTTTTATTGGAACGCGATGTATTATTCTCAAATACACCTAGATGAACTTGGTCAATAAGCTCATTTACCTCCCCCTTTTGCTTTGCGATAACCTCTAGAATTTGTGTTTGTGTTGCTTTATTCGCAATCAAATCACTAATACCTACACTATAAGAACTGGTTTTTAAGTATTCAGTTACAACATTTTGCAAATCATCATTGAAATTCACACAGGCCATATTGCCGAAATCGTTGTAAATACGATGTAACAAACCTTTGGTTGTAGAACCAATGACTGATTTGTCCAATTGACCTCTTATATATTTACCATTACGTACTTCGACTACATTGGGTGAAGTTGCAAAATCGTCTGTACCATCTTTGTACTTTTTGTCTTTATACACCATAGTAAGTGGAGGCATAATTTGCGATAGAACATCGAAACTGGATATTTTACCACCTGCCTCACGTAATGCTTCTGTATTCACTTTTGGAAACATCATTAGCAAATTCATTGCCTCTCGTGGTGTAAAGTTAATATTCGGTCGGGTCATTCTATATGACCCTAAAAGTGAGTCCTGGTAAATACCAATAATGGGTGAATTACTGGCCGGACTGATCACCATATATGGAATGGCCGCCAATTGGCGTAATTCTGTCTCAGCTAATACGTTTTGCGGCATATGCATATTCATTTCATCACCATCAAAATCAGCATTGTATGGTTTTGTATCACCAACGTTCATTCTAAATGTATCTCCGACTTTCATGACCTTCACAATATGACACATCATAGACATTCGATGCAAACTTGGTTGTCTATTAAACAACACTGCATCTCCATCCATCATATGTCTATGGACAACGTCACCATTTTCCAGGCGAATGGACCCACGATCCACATATCGCAACGAAATGTGCTCTCCATTCTTACGTTCCAAAATCTTAGCACCCGGATATTCATCGGGTCCATTTTGGACTAATTTCATAAGGAAATCACGATTACGGTCATTTACCATGAGTGGTTTGGTAATGTTCATCGCAATTTTGAGAGGAACACCCAATTGTTTTATAGACAAATTGGGGTCACCGGTAATCACGGAACGGGCACTAAAATCCACACGTTTTCCCATCAGATTTCCTCTGATACGTCCGTTTTTTGAATTCAAACGTCCCATAATACATTGGAGTGGGCGACCAGAACGCTGAGCCATGGGTGCGACACCCTTGAGTTTATTATTTACGATCATTGCAACAGAATGTTGTAGGATAGTGAACCAGCCTTCGGTTACATTGGGGTGTGTTTCTGGATTCGCCAACTTTTCACGTAATACATTGTTTGTTTTGATAATATTGCTGTAAATATGTGTGAGGTCATCTTCACTGCGCTGTTGTGCATCGTGTTTTACAGATGGACGTACAGCAGGTGGAGGAACGGGTAAAACTTCAACAATCATCCAATTCGGTCTTGACCAAACAGGACTAAACCCCATAAATGAGACATCGTCGTCCGAAATACGCTTAAATATTTTCAATACTATTTCGGGGGTCAATTTCATAGTGACTCTTTGACTTTCACCGTTATCTGTATCAATATTTTCCCAAATAGCACATAAAGTAGCCATCCCCTCTAATTTTACTTTATCTGGTTGTCTGCATCCACATCCATCTTCAGTATGTTCTCCACAACGCTTAATCATCTTAGATGTAAGATTCGAAACATAATCCCATCTTTTGTCTGGACTACGAGACAAGATGTGTTTGTGTTGATTTTTGTTGATGAGAAGTTTGCTGCATTTGAAACATACTGATCTACATATTTTGATAATATCTTTAATATGTTGAATAGCGAAAACGGGTCGAGCCAGTTCAATATGTCCAAAATATCCGGGTGTATCAATATATGTAAGACCATCCGTTGGACAAATCATTCCTGGTTCTAATACACCCATACGTGGGTCAAACAATCCACCCACAACCGGTTTATTATTGATGTACGTATCTCGTGATGTAATCTCGGCGACGGAATTCTTACGAATTTCCTCAGGAGACAACATACTAAATTGAATACCAATAATTTTTGAAGGGGCTTTATAATCGTCCATTTTAGAAGATGGAGACATTGTTTACTATAATATAGTACTCTAGATTTTATATCATTTATAGAACCATTATTCAAAATCAATTTTGTATATAGATTTTTTACATACAAATCATTTTAAATTGACGATTATATATTAAATTTCGTACGGATCATGCAGTGATTATAATTATTATAATGAATAACTATATATATATTAAAAAGGAGATAAATGGATGATCTTATATATATTATCGAATATGCCCGCTTCAAACGACAAGAAAAATAAGTATAATACTCGCGATCAGAAGAAGAAACTACGTAAGGGTCGCGTAGATTCAGATGAAGATTCTGAAGATGAAAATATCGTTATGGAAATTGAGGAAAATAGTAGTGATGATTATGAAACAGTTTCGGAGTCAGAAAGTGATTCTACGTATGTTCCGCCGACAAAACGCAATAAACGTCGTAAAGAACGTGTAATATCATCAGATGAAGACGAAGAAGATGATGATGAAGGCATCGATCCGCGCGAATTACGTAAAACCATTGCTACCCTCTTCCCTTCGAATTATATTAATAAAAAATTTCGCGATGAAGAAGATGAGGAGCGTTATATAAGGAAATCGAAAAAGACAAAGAAGTCTAAAAATAAAAAGGATGTGAAGAAGAATCGACGTCACCATGAAAGTTCTGACGAATCGGAAGATGAATATTATGAAGACGAAGACGAAGATTATGACGAAGAGGATATGGAAGCGGATTTTAATATTATATTTAACGCATTTGGTGGAGATAAGGAAAAAACAGAAGACGATGAAGCAATTGAAGACGAATTGGATGATGAATGTAATAGTGATGACGAAAAAACGTTTATGAAGGAAAATTACGAACCGATTTCTCTTCCGAACACAGTGACTCCACCTGAACATGAAACCAAAAAGTCGAATAAACACAAACGAAAGCATAATAAGTCAGAATCATCCGAAGATACCGAACCAATCGATGCAGAATCGGAATACAAGGATTTGGTTGATTTAAAGAAGCATTTGTCTGAAAAGTTGGCTAAGAAACCAAAAAGTAAAATTCTATTGCATGCTGTCGAAGAATGTCGCGATTCCATTCGTAAATTAGTCAAGAAGTCGCGCATGAAAAATGCAAAGAAGTACCATAAAATGATCCATAGTGAAGACAAGCCAACAAATGAAATTGATTATTTCAAAAAGCAATTGTCGAATAAGGAACAATTACGCGTGATGAAGGAATTGAAGGATATAAACGAACAAATAACGGTAAAAAAACCTTATCGTTTGACCTTATTGGATAGTAACATTCCTCCAAAATTTAAAGCCATTGTGATGCAAAAAGTAAATACTCTACGTCTGATGGAACCTGGAGATCCAGAATATTTCAAATTAAAGACCTGGGTGGATGGATTTATGCGTATTCCTTTTTCTACTTACAAAAATCTAAATGTGAGTATTGGTGACGGAATTGATGCATGTAGCAATTTCATGGAAAATGCGAAGAAAACATTGGATGAATGTGTATATGGATTGGATGACGCAAAAATGCAAATTATGCAAATTATTGGTCAATGGATTACAAATCCCGATGCATTAGGAACCGCTATCGCAATAAAGGGGCCTCCTGGAACTGGTAAAACATCTTTAGTTAAAGAAGGTATTAGCAAAATTCTAGGTCGTGAATTCGCATTTATTGCTTTGGGTGGTACTGGTGACGCCAGTTTCTTAGAAGGACATGGATATACATATGAAGGCAGTTTGTGGGGTAAAATTGTACAAATAATCATGGACAGCAAATGCATGAACCCAGTCATTTATTTTGATGAATTGGATAAGGTAAGCGATACACCTCGTGGCGAAGAAATAATTGGTATTTTGACCCATTTGACGGATACATCCCAAAACAGTCAGTACCACGACAAGTATTTTTCCGAAATTGATTTCGATTTGAGTAAATGTCTCTTTATTTTTAGTTATAACGATGAAAGTAAGATCAATCCCATTTTACGCGATCGTATGTATCGTATTATGACCAAGGGATACGAAGCCAAGGAGAAGTTGGTCATTGCACGCGATTTTATTTTGCCTAAAATTCGAGAACAAGTCGCATTCAAATCCGATGAACTGATTATTCCAGATGAGACATTAACCGCGATTATTGCGAATGATATAATTACACAAGAAGAAGAAGGTGTTCGCAACTTAAAGCGGTGTTTAGAAATCATTCACACAAAGTTGAACCTGTTCCGATTGATGAAACCTGAAAAGAATATTTTCACGAAGAATTTGGATATGGAAATTACATTCCCGATTACGGTCACACCCGATCATGTGAAGAAACTGATTGATTGTAAAGAAGATCGCAATCAAAGTTTTTTGGCGATGTATGTATAAAGGGAACCTAGGTTCTTTGCAACATCCATCCTTACAATAAGTAGGGGGATAACGCCGATATAATGATACTATAAAACTATATAAATGCGAATGTTGTATTTATATAGTAAAATGCCGGATGATATTTTCGCAATGGTCAATGCATTAGAAGCATTAGAACGCGTCGATATTTCTACGCGTAATGGAATGTATCGCCATGTGCATCAGTCTATTCTAAATTATTTGGAACAATTATGCGAACATCATATTGTAACCGATTTAATTGATATTGATCCAGATAGCTCGCAAACTATCCGATATTGTGAATATTGTAGGCAGACGTACGATTAAGCACATGAGCATTTATCTACTTTAGAACAATTACCACATGTTTGATTTCCACCACGAGTTCTGAGAAGTTGCAATTGTGTTTGGTCTAGACACAAATATCCCATTGAATTGCTCATTCCAGATGCGGTACTTGTGCATTGTTCAGACAAACTACCTTGCGCAGATGCATATTGATCCAACTTTTCGTTGGTTTTACCAGGACCAAATAGACCAGACATAGTTGGTACGCGTTGTGCGCTAGAATCAGCAGCATCGCTGTGAATTAAATGATCATCTTCAACATCGGTTGATTTTCCAGAAGGGTATTGTGCATAGTGAATGGGACCTATGTTTTGATCACTAAAGCCCTCGACATTCATAGTGTCGTATTTTGAACCATGATTGTAGGGTGAGATTTTACGAGTAGCCATACATGTAGTAAAAATAACCACTACGGCTAAAAATATCATGGTGATGAGTAGTCCAGAAGACAGTTTGCTAGTATTTTTCATTGGAAACCAACTATATATATATGTAATTGAGAAAAAGTAATACACAATGTATCATCATTGTGTATTTCGCACTATTATGCAGATTATTTCGTTTCTGGATTATATTCATTTGAATCGAGAGTTGCATGTGTGAGAGATTTATACAATTTTTGCAATGGGGCAGTATAACGCGCAAGAGTAGGTGTAACAATTGCGGTATCAATTTGGTGTTTCAATGTATTTATTTGTTCGGGTAACACTTTTAAATTTTTCTCTATTTCTGTATTTCCAGATTTAACAGATCCAATGAGTGTTTGTACATCTCCTAAATATTTAGACGACAACATTTTAGTAAAATCAGTCATTTCGTTAATTTCGTGAATCGTATTTTCCGTAAATTCTTGGTTTTTATCTAAATTATTATTGATTTCATCTTCAACAGTCGAAATGCGTTTTTTATCTTCCTTGGTATTATGATCAATCCCTTTTACTGTATTCGATGATGCATCGTAGTTACTTAGTTTGTCGTAAAAATCATTTTTCGCTTGTGAAAAGTCGGGATTTGTTAATATTGTTCTCGCAATTTGATTTCGACAAGCCTCTCCATAATAATATTGAGGATCACAGTGATTTATTCTATTATATGTCTCATATTTAAGAGCTAAATACATCATAATGTAAAAAATACTAAAAAAAGTTAGTATTATAACACCACTGTAATAGGATGGTGCGTTAAAACTATAATAGGTTAAAGATGTGAATTGTGTCATTATATTATATTGGGTTTTTAGTCTCTATGATACGCGCGAATCACTTTGTATGGTTGTTATCTTTGGTAGTCATAACCGCACCATCCGTCATATAGTTATTTAATACAAATGCACCACCCAATTTTGAAATTGTATCTCGCAATTTGACCAAGTTACTCTTAATTGATATGCCTAAATGATTCGAACCAACATATTTATCTTGCACGTCGGTATCGATCTTACGCGCAAGACGAGATGCATTGTTGTTCAATCGTTCGTTTGCCGTACTAATATCACTACTTGCGGACTGTATATCATTCATAGCTGCAGATATGGTGTCTGCTTGTGCATTTTTAATATAGGCTTCAAATTGAGCCTGTGGATTTTTACCGAACAAATACGCATTTGTTATCGCGCCAATTCTGTCTTGATAAGTATAATAATTAGCATAAATATAGGCATACCCGATTGCGACAAACATAATACCAAAGAAAAATATTACTAAACTCGCTTGACCCCATTTCATATATTGTGTTGTATCTGGTGGAACAAAATATTTCGTCATAAATTCAGTTGGTGTTGTGGATTGCATTTGTATGTTCGTTATAATATACATTCATTTCATATAATATTATAAAACGTTGAATATACATAAAAACATGATGATAAATAGTTCATAAAATGGATATAAGTAAAGATGAACGTTTGAATTTGAAAAAAATGGCGGGGGAAATGGGTTATCAAGATAATACAGACAATATCCGTCGCCTAAAACATAGTGTGAAGATTCGCGACAATATTATTCGTATTGAAGCTTTAAAAAAGGAATTTTCTGAATTGCGAAACCAATCTCCCGAACAATTTTTTAATATTGTTCATGCTGAATGTTCATTCTTATATGATAATTACATGGATATTTTCACACGTGTAATGAAAGATGAAATCGATATTGTTATTATGCAGAAATTTCTCATTGTTTTGAAATTGATTGAAGATGGACAATTAGACCAGGAACAAGGATCCATTATGATTGGTCGTCAATTAAAGGATTTGTATATAGATTCTGCTGTACGACATGCGGACAATTTAGACAAAGAACGCGATGCTGAAAAAGTAGCGCCTGTGGAAGGAAAGTCCATATCTTGGAAAGATTTTAAACGTGGTGATATCGCTTCTACACTCAATGCTTAGCTTAGATGTTACATAATCACAAGGTAAATGCTTGTGATTAGTTGTGAAACAAATTTATTTATGGCCATTGATTTTACGTTTTTTGATGGTTTTCCTCTTTTTATTTATCTTTCTTTTTGTTTTTCTCTTTTTCGTTGTGCGTTTTCCTCCGGTTGTTGGTTTTTCTGGACCTAATTCTGAGGACAAATTCCGTACTGCATGACCAGGAGAACCAAAATTCATTGACCGCGTTACGTTTGGAGAACCAGGAGAACCAAAATTCATTGATTGTGCTACATTTGGAGAACCAGGAGAACCAA
>Ga0114915_1001330_pt1 | contig 10707 bp, 11 predicted proteins | sample MalvirAntarct_55_FD_87288 | JGI IMG/M metagenome (GOLD analysis project Ga0114915, IMG submission 87288) | Marine viral communities from the Global Malaspina Expedition - Malaspina viral metaG Antarct_55 | ecosystem: Environmental > Aquatic > Marine > Oceanic | place: South Georgia Island...
CCTGGAATGGGTGAAATGGCTATGCAAGGACAACCAATGGAAGAACCTTCTGCTGATCCACAACAAGATGCTATGATGTTAACAGAAGCTGTTATAGGTCAAACACGAGGTGATGTAGACGCAGCAATAGCTTTACTAGATACAGCTAAAGGAATGTTGATGCAAGCCGCAGGTGGTGGTCAAGATCCTATGATGGCTAATATGGGTAGACCTATAATGATGAATCAAGGTGGACCGATGTATAAAAACATGGGTGGACCGTTAGATTATAATATGGGTGGACCGATGTACGCTAATATGGGTAGACCATTGTATCGTGAAGATGGCGGAACTATGTCTGAAGAAGATATGTTACGTCAAATGATTATGCAGGGTTTAGGTCAATCAGGTAGAACTATGTCTGATAAAGATATGTCAGGTAGAACTATGTCTGATAAAGATATGATGAAAGTTATGCAACAATTATCCCCTAAAGGACAAAGTAATTCAACAAGCAAAGCGATGGATGAATTAAATAAGTTTAGATACGGCGGCTAACCTATCCAGTCTTTCCATTTCTCATCTCCTAGCACTTCTTGTGCTAGGTCGAGTTTGTTTCTTAACGCTTTAACAATCTTTTCATCTACTGTATCTTTAGCAACAAGGTCTATATAAGTTACTTTATTAGTTTGACCTATACGGTGAGCACGGTCTTCAGACTGTAAGCGTTTTTCAAGGTCGTAGTTATTACTGTAGTAAATAACATTACTTGCTTCAGTAAGAGTAATACCATAACCCCCTGTTTGTGTGTTACTTATTAGATATTTTAGTTCTGAATCTGGGTCTTGAAATCTTCTTATTATTTCTTGTCTAGCTTCATCAGGAGTTTCTCCGTAATAGGTAGCTACACTATTAGCTCCTGATATATCTTGTATTGTTTTTAATATTCTTTTTATATCGTATTGGTAGTTAGCCCATATAATAGTTTTACCCTGTACTTCTTGTAAAATATTAATTAATTCATCAAGACGGTTACTTGGTATTTCTACTTCGTCCCCTTGGTCTTGTCTAACAAACCCACAAACTACTTGATGTAATCTTAATATTTGAGTAAGCACCGAAGTTACACTTACTAACTCATGCGAAGCAAGTTCTGCTATCGCATAATCTTTTAGTTGTTTATACACTTTCTTTTGTTCGGGAGTAAGTTCTACTTCTCTACGTTGATATACTTTATCAGGTAGGTCTAAACAGTCTTTCTTTAATACCCTATAAGAAAACTCTGCAACACGTCCTGTTAGTTCTTCTAAGTTTTGATAACCAACTACTTGTCTAAAAGTTCTAGCTCCCATACTTCTATTAATTACTTTTGCGTATCTATTTTGGAAAGAATAAAAAGAATTAAACCCTATAAGGTCTGTAGATAAAAAAGCACTTTGACTATATAAATCTAACGGTGATTGAGTAACGGGGAACCCTGTTAGTATTCTGCGGTACTTAGTATTCAGGGCTAATTTTAGTAAGTTCTTGGTCCTTTGTGCTTTAGGGTTTTTTATTGTAGTTGATTCATCTACCGCTATTAATACGTTATGAGCAAGGATAAATTTTTCTACAAAAGCTACGCCTTTTTTAGTGCTAAAAGCTTCTACGTTAATAATTAATATTTTTAAATCATCGGTTATTTTAAACAGTTCCATTAGTTCATGTTTTTGTTTTTTACTAGGTGAGGGATTCCATACCGCTATTTGTTTTTCTACATGGTCGGGCATATGAGCAGGGATTTCTTTTTCAGACCAGTTCCTATAAACTCCCTTAGGAGCTATAATAATAGCAGAGTTGATCCCCCCTTTGTCATAAAGAATAGAAATATTATCTATTAATACTTTAGATTTGCCAGTACCCATTTCCATAAAATAAGCGTACTCTTTCTTATTCCAAGATTTATTTAAGGCTATCAACTGATGCTCATACGGAGTTGTTTTAAACTTATATTTCATATTACCTTTCTAATTTCTAGACTCCATTATATATTACAAATAGATATAATATAGCCCCAAAAGAAAAGAATCTTCTGTGCCCTCTAATAGAAGTAATATTGATTAGAGTAAAACTAATAACCTTAGATCCTCTCAAAGACTCTATAAACTGGAGGTCAGTATTAGTCTATTAAAGATATTAGTAGTTTTCAAAAATTTTTTAGGTTAAAGTTTTTCTTTTTAAAAGTATCTATACGTAATAGCTTTACTTTGCCGTACTTAATATTTATTATTTAATATCTAGAAATTAGAAAGGAGAAAAAAGTGACAGTATATGTTATACAGGAAGTTCCAGGACGTAACATCGCATCTGCTAGGCAGTATGGTGATTTTGAAGTTCTGTTACCTTCTAACACACAGATAATGCTAAGTGCTGCTCCCTCTGTTCGTAGGATGAAGAAAATTCTACAGGACTATAAAGAGGAGGATTACTTATTGTTAATCGGCGACCCCGCCGCTATTGGCGTAGCGTGTTCAATCGCTGCATATTATAATCAAGGTAGGTATAGTATCCTTAAATGGGATAGACAGGAAGGTATGTACTACCCTGTTGATATCGACCTAAACCAGAAAGGAGAAATGAATGACTGAGAAACCAACTTTTGAGGACTTAATCGGTACACAAGAAGTTCAGGAATGGACTAATAATGTAACTGATGGAGAACTTAATATAGTTTCCAACCTAGCTAATAAACAGCTAAAACTTGCTATGGAAGTAGCCGAGTTAGAAGCCAGTTTTAAAGCTAAGAAGGAAGAACTTCGTTTGACTTCGGAGCAAGAGCTACCTGATGCTATGCAAGCAGCAGGATTAACTCAAATAACACTTAGTAGTGGAGAAAAGATCTCTATTAATGAGTTTTATAACGCTCACATATCGAAAGCAAACCAAGAAAAAGCGTATGAATGGCTAGTAACCAATGGACACGAAGGCTTAATAAAGAACGAGGTTCTTTTAAAGTTCGGACGTGAAGAAACTGGAGTAGTTGATGAAACTGTTTCGGCTTTACAAGCCAGAGGACTATCACCTGAAGTACGTCAGAGTGTTCACCCTAGTACACTAAAAGCTTTTGTTAAAGAGCAGTTTACTACGGGGAATGATATACCAACCGAGCCTTTTGGTATTTACATCGGTACCAAAGCGACTATTAAAAAGGATTAATATTATGGCAGATGACAAAAATGAAATAGCTGAACAAGGTTCTACCTCTATCAGCACTTTTGACGATACTTTATTGTCAGGTGGCACAGGATTAGAAGAAACTACAACCGAGGATTTCGCGATCCCTTTTGTTAGAGTCTTACAACCTATGTCCCCGCAACTACAAAAACAAAACGGAAGCTATGTAGCAGGTGCTAGTGCAGGTGATCTGTATAACACTGTTACAGGAGAAGCTTACGATGGTGAGAAAGGGATTACTATAGTTCCATGTGCTTATAACAAAAAGTACATCGAATGGATTCCGAGAGAAAAAGGTGGCGGTCTTGTGAACGCTAACCATGATATATCTATCTTATCAAGTTGTAGTAGAGACACTGAAAATAGAAGGTACTACACTCCTGAAGGTAACGAAATAGTAGAGACTGCACAGTTCTTTATATTAGTTCTCGATGGAGAAACGGCACAACAAGCAGTTCTTACATTTACTTCTACTCAATTAGGAGTAGCTAGGAAATGGCTAACCATGTTAAGAATGGCTAGGGTACAGAACAGCAAGGGAGAGTCTGTAGAAGCTCCTATGTTTGCGTATACTTATAAGTTAACTACAACTACACAATCAAATGATAAAGGTAGTTGGAATGCTTATTGTATTAACCAAAGTGGATCAACACAGATGTCTACGGCTATGATGGCAAAAGACTTTATGTCTGCTGCTAGGTCGGGCGACGTTGCAGTAAAAGAAGAACAAAGCTAAGAAAGGAGTAATGTATGCCGTTAGCAGACGATTTTGCTAAACGTTACGCAGGACTACGCTCAGCTTATGGAACTTTTACAGCCAGTAATGACACCAGAGAAGATGGCAAGGCAAGTGGTAAAAACATAACGATCTCTAAGGAGTTGTCTGATAAAGACCTCCTTAGATTATGGGAAAACCATTTGTCTGGTCAGCAGAGTGTGGGGATAGTAGCGATAGATGAAAAAAACAGCTGTGTCTGGGGAGCTATTGATGTTGATGAATATCAATTAGACCTTAAAGACTTAGCTATAAAAATAGCAAAGCAAGAGTTACCTCTTGTACTTTGCCGTAGTAAAAGTGGAGGAGCTCATTTATATCTATTCTTAAATGAACCAATAGCGGCTAATATGTTGCAAAGAAAACTAAGACAAATAGCAGCGTCCATAGGTTATGGACAAGCAGAGATATTTCCTAAACAAACAAAACTTTTATTAGATCGAGGGGATAGAGGAAGCACATTAAATATGCCATACTTCGGTCGAGAGAACTCTACGAGGTACGCTTACGGTAAGGAAGGGGAAGCTCTAACACCTCAAGAATTCTTAAACTATACTCAAACTATAGAACTAACACCGAGTCAATTAGAAAAACTAGAAGCAAGTCCTTTAACTGAATCTGTAGAGTGGCTAGACCAAGCTCCACCTTGTATACAACATCTAATAGTTCAGGGTTTTCCAAAAGGTACAAGAAACTCAGGTCTGTTTAATGTAGGAGTGTTTTTAAGGAAGAAGTTTCCTGATGACTGGGAGAAACGTTTAGAAGAAGTTAATATTCAATACATGCAACCACCTCTAGGTGCACAAGAAGTATTAACGATAGGTAAGCAGTTACAGAGAAAAGATTATTTTTATAAGTGTAATGATCAACCTATTTCTAGTCATTGTAACAGTCCGTTATGTCGAACACGTAAGTTTGGTATTGGTGCTAGTGGAGGCACGCCTTTATTCAGTAACCTTACAAAACAAGATAGTGATCCCCCTATATGGTTCTTAGATGTCGAAGGCGGACGGTTAGAATTAGAGACAGATGATTTACTAAACCAAAATAGATTTCAGCGTAAATGTATGGATGCTTTAAATAAGATACCACCTAAAGTAAAAGAAAACGTATGGCGACAGATTATACAGCAGTTACTTGACGTAATTACTGTAGTAGAAGTACCTAAAGAATCATCTACCGAAGGACATTTTATGGAGTTACTAGAAGCTTTTTGTACGGAAAGACCTGCTAGAGAAAGAGATGAGCTACTACTACATAAACCTTGGACAGATAATGGTAAAACATATTTCAGGTTACTTGATTTAATGGATTACCTACATAGGAATAACTTTAAAGAGTATCAAAGAAATAAATTAACTTCTAAACTTAAACAGCTTCATGGAGAGCCGTTCTTTTTTAATATAAAAGGCAAAGGAGTAAACGTTTGGTTTATAGAAGAATTTAAAGCACAAGACCAACCCCATGACCTACCTGAGTTTAACGATAACTTGTTATGATTTTATTTAAGAAAGGCGTGTTTAAAGATTGGCATTTAGATATAGATTCTTGGGACGAACCTAAAGAAAGAGAGTTCGATGGCAGGTTAGTTAAAGGCAGACCAACTAAAGGTTATGGTAGTTCTAGTTTTGAATACGCAGGTAAATTATATGAACCTACTACATGGACTCCTCAAATGTATGAGATTAAAGTAGCAGCAGAGCGTGTAGTAAAAGAGGAGTTAGACCAAGAAGTTAGTTTTACTTTTTGTTTGTGTGGTTATTATGGTATAGATGGTAAAGGTATACCACACCATTCAGATACTGTACCTACGTTAGATGATTTAATTGTTTCGATCTCTTTTGGGGCTCCTAGAGTCTTTGAGATAGAACATTTCCCCTACGATATTAAAAAACATACTAATACAAGTGAGGTCTCAATCCCAACGCCAAGGGAAAGTAATAAAGTCCTTTACTTATTAGAGCATGGTGATGTCATTATATTTGACGGTCAGTCGCAAATGAGGGCAACACATGCTGTACCTAATATAGAAGGGGCGAGTGAAAGAATTAATCTAACCTTCAGGAGTGGGTTATGACTCTACCGAGCCATACACAAGTTATTCTTGGACCTCCAGGAACAGGGAAGACGAGCACTTTACTAGGTCTGATAGAAGATGAGTTAGAAAACGGCACTAGCCCTGAAGATATAGGTTTTTTTACATTTACTAAAAAAGCTGTAAAAGAAGGTAAAGAACGAGCTATTAGTAGATTTAATATAACTAATAAAGAATTACCTTTCTTTAGGACTCTACACTCATTAGCTTTTAGACAATTAGGATTAACAAGAGAAAGTGTAGTTAGTCACAGCGATATTAAAGATTTAAATGAAAAACTAAATTTAAAACTAACAGGTAGAACAACTTCTGATGACGGTCATTTATTCGGTATGACCCATGATGATAGACTAGCCTTTATAGAAAACCTTGCCCGTATGCGTGACATATCTTTAGAACAACAATGGCATGAGGTAGACGATGCGGTAGGTTGGTATGAGTTAGAAAGATTTGCTAGAGGATTACAGTTGTTTAAAGAAGATAGATTACTAGTTGATTATACCGATATGTTACAAAAGTTTCTTGTAGAAGGCGACGTTCCCGAGTTAGACGTTATGTTCGTAGATGAAGCACAAGATCTATCCCCCTTGCAATGGGCGGTGGTGCGTAAGCTTGCAGAAAAAGCAAAAAAGATATATGTAGCGGGTGACGATGACCAAGCTATTTATAAGTGGGCTGGAGCGGATGTTGACTATTTAATAGAGAATTCTAAAAACGCTATGATATTAAAACAGTCTTATCGAGTCCCTTCTTCAGTACATGAAGTAGCTAAACGGTGTATAGGACAAGTACGTTCTAGAATATATAAAGAGTGGACTCCCCGAAAAGATAAAGGACAAGTAAGGTGGGAACCAACAATAGAGTTAGTAAACATGGAAGAAGGTGATTGGCTTGTATTAGCTAGGACTAACTATTTATTAGAAGATGTTGATGAATATTGTAGAAACGAAGGGTGGTTTTTTGAAGTAAAAGGTAGACCAAGTATATCAGAGGCTAAAGTACGAGCAGTAATCCAATGGGAACGTTTAGGTAAAGGTCAAAGTGTATCACTTACCGAGTGTGCCAATATATTAAAGTTTATTAAAGTAGATAAACCTAAAAAATTAGATATGCTAGACTCTAGTTTGATAATGCAGTACCAAGATTTAAAAGGTCATTTTCCTGATCTACCTGATGGTCACTGGTACGATGTATTCAATTTATTTACCCCAAAAGAGATTAGTTATATAAGAGCTATGTTACGTAGAGGAGAAAAGATAACCAAGTTACCTAGAATACGTTTATCGACCATCCATGCTGCTAAAGGCGGCGAAGCTACCAACGTAGTATTATTAACAGATATAACCGCGAGAGTATATAAAAACTACCAAGAAAACCCTGATGATGAAAACAGGGTATTTTATGTAGGAGTGACACGAACAAAAGAAAACTTATTTCTAATTGAGCCTAAAACAACACGCTGCTTCCAACTATGAAAGTTCTTTACTTTGCATACGGTTATAAAGTATATTATTTAAGTGTTTAAAGAAAGGAGAAAATTATGAACATATTTTATTTTAACAAAGACCCTGAGGTTTCCGCAAAAGCACAGCCTGACAAGATGTTAGTCAAGATGCCTTTAGAAACCGCACAGATGTTGTGTACGGCTCACCGCGTACTAGACGGAGACGAGTATGCAGATGAAGTTGGTTTATATAAGAAAGCTTATATGAATCATCCATGTACTATATGGGCTAGAGAATGCAGTGGTAACTACTGGTGGCTCTATAAACATTTTTTAGCGTTAGGTAATGAATATACTTATCGTTATAATCGTAATCATCTTAGTTTAGATAAGCTAACTGATGCTTTATATGTAATGCCTAAAAACATTACTAAAGGTCTTATGACGGACGTAGCACAAGCTATGCCTGATGAGTACAAAAACGAGGACTCTACTCTCGCTTATCGTAATTATGTTATTAACGAAAAACATTACGCTAAATGGGAAAAGGGTAGAAATAAACCAAGTTGGTGGGAGGTAAACCAATGTCATCAATAAGAAAAAAGTTAACTGTTAATGAAAACGACAGTAAAAATACGAGAATGGATATAGCTAGTGCGGGTGTATTAGCAAACTGGCGACCCGATGAAATAGCTCATATAAGCCGTTTCGATAATATAGCTTCTATGTGTATATCAGAAGCTAAACGATTAGGTAGACCTTTAGATACTTTTGAAGTAGGTTGTGGAGAGTGTTGGACTTTAAGAAATTTGTATAAAGCATATGTCATCAAGAAATCAGATGTCATTAGCTCTTATTATGGTTACGATATAGATCCTGCGTGTGAGATGGAGAATCCTTTTTGGTCTAATGCAGGTAATCCATTAAAAGACTCTACGTGGTTTAAGAATTTTAATGGTGAAATACGTATTCAAGATTTAACGACTAATCCTGTCTTCGACTTAAAAGACGAAAGCATCGATTTCTTTTGGACTACTGAAGTTATAGAGCACATGGGTAAAGAGTTTATTTCTGCATGGTTAGATGATGCGGCTAGGGTTATAAGACCTAATGGATTAATTTTTGTTTCTACTCCTAATCATGAAGGTTCTAACGATAAGTTACCTGAAGACCATGTATATGAATGGGGTTTTAAAGAACTTAAAGATGAACTAGAAAGGAACTTCGAGCTAATAGACGTAACAGGAACGTTTATACAGCTTCCTAATTTAAAGAAAGCCATGAAAGAGGATTCTGAAAGAGGATGGAGTTTAGAGCAACTAGAAATGCTTAAAGCTAGGTATGGTAGACAGTTTCTACGTGTAGTAGCAGCAGCACCTTATCCTGAGTATTCTAATAACTGTTCTTGGGTATTAAGGAAGAAGTAATGTTTATACAACAAGAATTGGACCGTTATTGCTACTGGCAAACAGAAAGAGAAAGTATACGTCTACAAAAAGAAGTATCTAATCTCCCTTCGCCATGGACGGATGATCCAATTCTTCGCGAGTTTAAGTTCTGTCAAGTTTTTCGAGAAGATGATAGAACTACTCGTTGGTTTCGTGAACATATAAGAGACCCTTTAGCTGATGACAGAGATGTTTTAATGGCGACTGTTATTTTTAGGTGGTTCAATTTTATAAATACAGGAAGGACTTTAATAGAACATGATCTATTACGTAATTGGAACAGAGAAAAAGCTATTGAAGAAATAACTAAACAACCTAAATGGATTACAGGGGCTTATATTATTAAAACACCTAACGGGATGGATAAAGTTACAGGAGTTGCTGAATGTATTTCCCATATGTGGCAAGACCGAGAACATTTAGTGGATAAAATTCAAGAAACTAAATCTTTAGAAGACGTGTGGACGCTACTTAGAGATTATCCATACATGGGTCCATTTATGGCATACGAGGTTGTAACTGATTTACGCCATACTTATTTATTAAAAGACGCTGATGATATATTAACGTGGGGTAATGCAGGTCCAGGAGCTATGCGAGGGTTAAATAGATTAACAGGTAGAGAACTAGGTTATTCTAAACGTAGTCACGACTGGGTAGGGGAGATGAGAGCTTTGTACAAAGAAGTACAGGCTAAACTTCCTGCTCATATTTTAAATAGAAATGAAATGAGTTATGAAATGCGTGAAATAGAGGGAGGGCTTTGTGAGTTCGATAAGTATTCAAGGATACTAAAAGGCGAAGGTAGAACAAGGTCTGTATATAAACCAAACGATCTTCCAATAATAGAAGATCTAATAGAAGGAGAAAGTAAATATGGGGAAAGTTAACGAATACTCAGTAGAGCTTTTAGAAGAATGGGGAGACTCAGTTGATATATATTACACACAGTTTTTAGAGGTAGCGTTCTTTTTAAAAGTTCCTGCTACACAAGAGATTGCTATGGCTTTTGTAAAAAGAAAGCTCCCGCGATTATCTGAGAGCGAGATAAGTTTTCTTATCGGTGAAATAGTAGACGGGTATCACAGTACCTTATGAAAGTAATTAATGCACGAAATGTAAATGATGCTTTATTATTAGGTATTGATCTCTTTAATGACGATACTCAGTATAGGGTACAAGAAAGTCGTAATGGTACGACATATGAAGCAAACCAACCAGTAACTACAGTTTATAAAAGACCATGGGAAAGAGTATGTTTAATGAAACATAGAGATGCTAATCCTTTTTTCCATTATATAGAAGGTCTTTGGATGTTGGCAGGACGTAAAGATTTAAAACCTTTAACTTATTTTGTTAAATCTATGGAGGACTTTTCAGATGACGGAGAGACTTTATGGGGTTCTTATGGTTGGCGATGGAAAGATTATTTCCATAAAAACCAGTTAGATATTATTGTTAAAATGTTAAAAGAAAATCCTGAAGATAGACGCTGTGTTTTACAAATGTGGGACGCTAATAAAGATTTAAATAGGCAAGGCAAAGACGTGCCTTGTAATACTAATATCTATTTTAAAATCAGAGATGACAAATTACACATGACTGTTTGTAACAGGTCTAACGATATGTTATGGGGAGCTTATGGAGCTAACGTGGTACATATGTCAATGCTTCAAGAATACATGGCTTCTAGGATAGGAGTACAGATAGGAACATATAGGCAAGTCAGTGATAGTTTTCATGTATATCTAAA
>Ga0114915_1001331_pt1 | contig 10706 bp, 7 predicted proteins | sample MalvirAntarct_55_FD_87288 | JGI IMG/M metagenome (GOLD analysis project Ga0114915, IMG submission 87288) | Marine viral communities from the Global Malaspina Expedition - Malaspina viral metaG Antarct_55 | ecosystem: Environmental > Aquatic > Marine > Oceanic | place: South Georgia Island...
GCCAATCGCTGTTGCGGGATCAAATATTCCTGCAATGCCTAGTGTTGTGTTCAGCAATAATCTGCCTGTTGTCGTTGCTGTTCGCTTCGGCTTTAGCTGCAAAATGCTGTTTAGCAGATTAGTAACATCGCCTAGATTATTGAAAACATTGTGAACGCCGCTGCGCACAAATGAGGGGAGGGCAAAGCGATAACCTCGCACTATAGGCAGCAAAACATACTCATCAGCGCGTTGGTTGAAGTGGTAGATACGGCGATTAACTGCTTCCCAAGGGTCTTTAACTGCTAGTGCAACCAAGCTAGAGCGCTCAAAGATTATTTGATGATCGCTAGGCACAAACCGTAAAGACTCTAGCGGGCTTTGCGGGTAGCTGCTAAGTGCTTCATCAGCCGAGGCGAGCTGGCTGCAAAGCAAGCTGGCTAAAAAGAGGCCGCGCGCAAGTGTTGTTGCGGTGTTTAGAATGAGCATATTAGTCATTGAAAATACTCATCATTTGCTCAACATAAGGGATGTATTTGATGTTGCCTAAGTGGCCGCCATGATCAAATACAGTGAGTCTGTCGCCAAACGTTGTGTGTAGGAAAGCGAAGTCTACGGGCTGTAAAATTAGGTCATCGGCGTTAGTGATTACTTGCACATTTTTGGCACTGCGGAGGTAGTCGGCAATAGAAGCTAGGCCGCTGATATTGTCTAAATGGCGAATATCAAGATCTGGCTGACTTTTTTGCACATAGGGCAGTAATTGCAGCTTCACATAGCAGGCAAAGTCGCAAAACAGCGAGCGCCTGAAGTAGGGCGTTAGGCTGCTAGATTCACTCAAATCGGCATCGATGGGCACGATTTGTCCGCGCTTATTGACGACATCGCTAGTAAAAACGATGTCGGCGGCGGCAAAACGAAACACACTGCCAATTAACATGGCCATTTCTTCGTTATTAAGTGCTTCTGATGAGCGTTGAAAGTCGTAAAGCATCGCCTCAGATAGCTCAACACTGCCTTGTTCGTAGAAAAACCGAGATAGTTTGCTGAAAATTAACTCAAAAAAGCCATCTTTTCCTTTCGCTTTAGGTACATCGGCTTGCACCAGCTTATCGAGCTGTTGCGTTGAGCGCAGCACGCTAACGGGTGGGTTTAGCAGCGCTATATGTTGAAAGTAAAACTCTGGTTTTTTCGCATCTGCGGCGGCAATAAACGCTGCATGAAGGGCGCCTAAACTGTAGCCGGCAAGGTCTATCCGGGTGTAGTCCAGTGTTGGGTTGTCTTTTAAAACAGCCGTCATCACGCGCATTAAGTCATCGGCGTCTTCGCTACTGATGCCTGGCGTGGCTGACTGTGATGCCGCTGCAATGAAGTCATAGCTTGTTGGCGAGGATAGCTGAACCACATGATAGCCACGGCTATAAAAGACTTTCTTTAAAAAATCGATGGTGTCGTTTTTATAGTTCGCACCGGTGCCTGCAATGATGAAAATCAGTGGCGCGGCCTTAGGCTGGCGAGCGATTCGATAATGCAGTTTTTTGACCGCCCAAAAACTATCCGGCAAAGCAAACTCGCGCTCAGGTCGGATGTTGAGCTTGTAGTCATCTTGATCGATGTATTTGTCTTCGGGCAGCTGGCTCGGCTGTAAGGATGCCGGCGTGCCAGCAATTGTCGACATAAATGGGTTAGTCAGCGGAAACTGACTTGGCGTGATCGTGAGTGCAGAAGCCAGTGCAGTTGTTGAGCCTAATAGCCCCAAACATAGACAGATTGTTCTTATATTTAACATAATATAAATTATACGCATCGTTATATTGGCTCTTTGAGGGCGGTTTTTGTTGCAGTATCAGGGCAATACTGCAAACGATACTCGCGCGGCGTCATGCCCGCCCAACGCATAAAAGTACGACTAAAATTACTCGCATCTTGAAAACCTACTGCCATCGCTATCGTATTAATAGGTTGTGAATTGAGGCGCAGCTTCACACAGGTCGCATCAAATCTAACAGCATCGATAAGTTGCTGATAACGCGTAGACTCTTGCTGCAGCCTACGCGCCAATGAACGTGACGACATATTAAAAGCCTTTGCAGTGTTGGCCAAACTTGGCGCGTGCAGCAAATGCTGTGCTAAATAGGTTTTTACACGTTGTGACCATTGTCCGCCATGCTGCAAAGCTTGTGCTTGGCGCTCACACTCTAGCACTGCGAGCTCATAGGTATGGGCATCGGCAGCTAAGCTTGGCAGCGTTATGACAGATGCAGGCAGCAATACCGTCAGTTTATCTGCCGAGAAGCTATTATCTGCAGCGATAGCTTTGAGCTGATCAGACCATATGGGGCGTGGAAACGGCCATTCGATTCGTAAAGCTGTCGCCATGCTCATGCCGGTGACGGCATCCACAAGGCGTAGCAAACCTGCAACTAATTGCAGGAGCAAATACTGGCGCAAAGGCTCAGGCATATAGTGTTCATGCACAATTAGCCCAGCAAACTGCCCCTGCGTAATTGTTTTCGTATGCACAATGGATTGCCGGAGCACGGCGTAGCGCTCAATTAACATCAGTGCATCGGCTAATGTCGCGCATGATGCGACTGCACTACCGAGCGCGCCATGTGCCGTCACTTGAGTGTTTAAGCCGACAGTCATTCCGAGAGCTGCGTTTTTGCTTAGCTCAACTGCCCTACTCACTAAAGCCTGCATTTGATTGATGCTGAGCCAGTCAGATTGATCATGCAGTGAAGCCCAGCTAAGGCCTGTGTTTCCAACGATTTCAGCAGTGCTAAGACCTTGTCGCTGAAGTTCGGCGCAAAGCAGTCGCGCATACACAGGATGCAAAGCCGGCATTTGTTGTTTTTCTATGCTCATGTCCGCATCTTGCCATGAACAGCGCTATTAAACAGATTAACTTGGCTATAAATGACGATTTATTAGCTATCTCTGCCGTAGTTACAGCTATGAATCAAAGGCACGGTGATTGCACGACGGCCTACCCAAGCATCGTGAGCGCTTAATTCGTCAATATCAGCTCGCTTAAGCTAAATTCTGCAGCGATTTACCTCGGTCCAGTTAATTTTCACTGCGGGTGATAGCTAAGTTCGCGTATAATCCGCGCCATGAATAAGCCCACCACGTCCTCCGATACCTCGTTGACCTGCCCTGGGCTATTGCTATTGCACGTCGATTCCGACTGCGTCGTGGTACAAAAACCTGCTGGCTTGCACTCGGTTCCTGGCCTAGGCCAAGATAAAACCGACAGCGTGCTTACCCGCCTACAAGCACAAGATCCCAATATTTTTGCCGTGCATAGACTCGACAGAGACACCTCTGGCGTGATGGTTTATGGCCGCCATAGCGCGGCTCGACGGGTCTTGGGCATTCAATTTCAAGAGCGCCGCATCCATAAGCGCTACGTTGCTTTAGTGGCCGGAGTTGTCAGCGAAGATGCTGGCACTATGTCTTGGCCCATGCGTTATGACCCTGATAACAAGCCGCGGCAAGTTGTTGATTATGAAACAGGAAAGCCCGCGCAAACGCATTGGAAATGTCTGCAACGGCGAGATGACACTAGCCTGATTTCCCTAGAGCCGATAACCGGCCGCACCCACCAGTTACGCTTACATTTATGCACTCTTGGTCACGCCATTATTGGCGACCAACTCTATGCCAGCAATCAATGGCAGGCACGTAGCCCACGGCTTTGCCTACACGCTTGTGAACTTGGCTTTGCCCATCCTAGTGATGGCCGCGCCATGTTTTTCGAAATTCCCGAGCAATTTCTTTCTATTTAACACTTGATGAGTAAGCCCTAAACACATGAAACAAAATGATTTAGTTGTAGGTCAGCGTTGGATTTCAGACACCGAGCCAGAGTTAGGCTTAGGCATTGTTGTCGACTTAGATGCCCGTGCCATGACGGTATTTTTTCCCTGCGCCGATGACACTCGTGTCTATGCCAAGCTCAGTGCCCCGCTCACCCGCATCCAATTCATGGTTGGCGATAAAATCAACGACAGCGATGAGCAGCCATGGTCAGTCGAGCACGTCGTCGCGCAAGATGGCTTGCTTAGCTACGACGTTATTAACGCTGAAGGCGTGCAAAAGCGCCTGATGGAAGCTCGTCTATCGGCACAGCTGCATCTATCTCGGCCTCGTGAGCGTTTACTGGCAGCGCAAGTCGATTCGCGCGCATGGTTTGCTCTGCGCCAAGCCGCGCTTCGTGAGCGTTTGCAACAAGCCCGCAGCCCCGTTCGTGGATTGGCTGGCGCGCGTGTTGGCCTTATTCCGCATCAATTATCGGTGGCTAATAGTGTCGCTAACCGTCTAAGCCCGCGCGTGCTTTTAGCTGATGAAGTCGGCTTGGGTAAAACCATTGAAGCCGGCTTAATCATTCATGCCCAACGCGTGCAAGGCCGCGCTGAACGTGTGCTGATTTTGCTGCCAGACAGCCTTGTGCACCAATGGCTGGTGGAAATGCGTCGCCGTTTCAATCTCGCCTTTAGCTTATTTGACCTTGAGCGTTGCGCGGCCATGGCTGAGGTGGGCGACAATCCATTTGCCAGTGAGCAGCTGATTATTGCGCCGCTATCTCTGCTAACCGACCACCCTTTGCTGCAAGCCGAGGCATTAAATGCGCCTTGGGACATGCTCGTGGTCGATGAAGCGCACCATCTGGCCTGGTCGCCTGAGGCTAGCAGCGTCGAATACGACACCGTTGCGGCTTTAGCAGCTGTTGTGCCGAGCCTATTATTGTTGACGGCCACGCCCGAGCAGCTCGGCGTCGAAAGCCATTTTGCGCGTCTGCAGTTGCTCGATCCGGCACGTTATCCATCGCTAGATGAGTTTATGGATGCTCACGAGCAGTGGGATGAAACTCGCGCCTTGGCCGATGCCCTACTCGATAACCAGTTAAATGCTGAGCAATCGAAAGTATTATCTACGCAACTAGCTGATTTAACTTTAGATTTATCAACTGAAACTGGTCGCAAGCAAGCCTTAAATGCTTTGCTCGATCGCTATGGCTTAGGCCGTGTGCTATTTCGCAATACACGCGCCGCAGTTGGTGGCTTTCCTGCCCGCGCCAGCCATCCAGTGCTGCTAGATACACCCGAATGTTATGCGCCGTGGTTAGCGAAAGGCGCTATTTGGCCTGAGACGCGTGTCGATGAAGAAACCTTCCTTGAGCAAGACCCACGAGTGTCTTGGCTTACTGGCTGGCTAAAAAGCCATCGCCGCGATAAATGCCTATTGATTACTCGCACCGCCGCAATTGCTGAAGCTCTAGAGACGCATCTTCGTCTGCGTGAAGGCATTCGCACGGCCGTTTTCCACGAAGCCATGAACTTGCTCGAGCGCGACCGTGCCGCGGCCTATTTTGCCGAGCCTGAAATGGGCGCGCAGATCTTGCTGTGTTCGGAAATTGGTTCGGAAGGCCGTAACTTCCAGTTCGCGCATCATCTTGTGCTGTTTGATATGCCCGATAACCCAGATCAACTTGAACAGCGCATAGGCCGACTCGATCGTATTGGCCAGACCGAAACGATTAACTTGCATGTGCCGTTATTGGCAGGCTCAGCTCAGGCACGGCTATTCCGCTGGTATGGGGAGGCATTGAATGTGTTTGCGCAATGCTCACCCACGGCGCAAAACGTGCATGAATCCTTTATCGCCGATCTAAAGCCACTGCTACGCCCTAGCGGTTCGGAAGAGCAACTCGATCAGCTAATTATTGAGGCACGCGCTGAGCGTGAGCTGCTTGAAGCTGAGCTAGCCGGTGGTCGTGATCGCTTATTGGAGCTGCAATCATGTCGGCAAGACATTGCTCAACCGCTAGTCGAAGCACTTAAAACGCAAGACAATGACACTCGCTTAGATGAGCTCATGCTTGCCGCTTGGGAAGCGTTTGGCGTCCATGTCGATGACCAAGGCCAACCTCGCACCTGGATCTTACAGCCTGGCGAACACCAACTGATTGATGCCTTCCCTGGCTTAGATCCTGACGGCATGACAGTCTGCGCCGATCGTGATTTGGCCTTGGCGCATGAGGATTGGCACTTTTTGACCTGGGAACATCCCATGGTGCAAGGCGTTCTCGACTGGATGGCGACGCACACGCAGGGCATGGTACAAGTGGCTGTCTTGCGTAATAAATCGGTGAAGCCCGGCACCATGCTGCTAGAAGCTTGGTATCAGCCTAGCGTGCTCGCCCGCCGCGACTTAGCGCTAGATCGAGTATTGGGCCATGAACCACTGCGTATCTTGGCGGATATCAATGGCCGTAACCTAGCCGCCCAAGTCAGTGCCGCTAACTTAGGCAAACAGCTTGATGTGCCCGATGCCAAACTAGCTCGAAGTGTGATTAAAGCGCATCGCACTGAAGCAGAAAAGCTCGTCAGCAGCGCCGATGCCGCTGCCGAAGCCGTGCTAGATAGCCTACGTGAACAAGCGCTAGTGGCTTGGCATACGCTTGAGTACAGCGAACTTCAGCGCTTGCAGGCACTCGCGAAAATCAACCCGTCGGTGCGTGAGGCGGAAGTTACTCAGCAGCGCGATCGCGTGGCGGCCGGTGAGCAGGCACTGCGTGATGTCAGCATGCAACTAATGGCAGTGCGTCTGATTATTGCCGCATAACGCGGCCGCCTCTTGTTAAAACTTGCCTAGGCTGAAGTCGACCCCAGCACTCGTTACGTTTAACGTGTGCTGGGCGGCATCACCGCTCTCAGCAACCTCATGCCCCAGCGCCACCAATTCGTAATACACCGGCCGGCTAATCATCGCCGTCAAACGGTCGCGCACATGCACATATGGCACAGGGCCATCGTCGCCATGCACTACGGTAATTGGATGCTCAGCGCTGGCAATCACGACATCATTAGTACTCGTCGTAAACTGCAAGGATTGACCACCCTCCTCGTTTAAAACCTCTAACGCCACGACAAACAGCGGCGCATCCTCAACGCGGATACGCACCTTCTCAACGGGCGTTACCAGATAATAAGCATCGTCATCTTCGCGCCGCATGACTGTGCTAAATAGCCGCACCAAGGCCGGGCGCTGGATACGCGAACCTTGGTAAAACCAATCGCCATTGCGGCGAATTTCCATGTCGATATCGCCGCAAAATGGCGGATTCCACAGGTGAATTGGCGGCAGCTTGCTCTTGCCACCACCAGTGCCAATTTGATCAGCGATGGCTAGAGGATTGCTTAAAATTTGGCTGTCGCTCGGTGGCTTTTCGTTATTGTGCATAAATACCTCTATTTTCAGCCTAGATTACACAGAAATCAGACAAAACCTGCTTATTTGTGTGGCAATTACTTGGCCTGATTTGCCTCGGCTTTTATACTAGATGGGTTTTGTTAGGTGAGTTAAGTCTACAGCTCGCGATTTATTTTTCCCGTTATGGGTTCATTGCAAGGAGAACATCGTGGAAAGAGAAGCGATGGAATTTGATGTCGTCATCGTAGGTGGCGGCCCAGCTGGCTTGTCCGCCGCTATCCGTTTGCGCCAACTCAGTATTGAGAGCGGCCACGAAATTTCTGTCTGCGTCGTGGAAAAAGGTTCCGAGTTCGGTGCTCATATCCTGTCCGGCGCCGTCATTGAACCACGTGCCATGAATGAACTCTTTCCAAACTGGAAAGAAGAAGGCGCACCGCTGAAAACCGAAGTCACCCGAGATGAAGTGCACTTCTTAATCAGCCCAGAGAAAGCTATTTTAACGCCAGACTGGGCCATTCCTAAGCCCATGCATAACGAAGGCAACTACATCGTTAGCCTTGGCAATGTCGTGCGCTGGTTGGCCGAAAAAGCTGAAGAACTGGAAGTGAATTTATTCCCTGGCTTTGCTGCTGCCGAAGTGCTTTATGATGAAAAAGGCGCTGTCAAAGGTATCGCTACTGGCGATATGGGCGTTGGCAAAAATGGCGAGCACAAAGGCTCTTACACCCCAGGCTATGAGCTATTAGCTAAATACACACTGTTTGCCGAAGGCTGCCGTGGTCACTTGGGCAAAATGCTCATCAACCACTTCAAGCTCGACCAAGATGCCGACCCACAACACTACGGTTTAGGCATTAAAGAGCTGTGGGAAATTGATCCTGCCAAGCATGAAGCCGGCTTGGTCATGCACGGCGCTGGTTGGCCACTCAGCGAGTCTGGCTCAACGGGCGGCTGGTGGCTGTATCACGCCGAAGACAATCAAGTCTCGCTTGGCCTGATCACCGACCTGTCTTATAGCAACCCCTATGTCTCGCCATTTGATGAGATGCAGCGCCTGAAACACCACCCTGTGCTGAAAAAATACCTTGAAGGCGGCAAACGCATTTCTTACGGCGCGCGCGCTGTAGTTAAAGGCGGCTTGAACTCACTGCCTAAGCTGACTTTCCCAGGTGGTTTGCTCATTGGTGATGACGCTGGCTTCTTGAACTTCTCCAAGATCAAAGGCAGCCACACCGCAATGAAGTCGGGCATGCTTGCTGCTGAAGGCATCTTCGATGCACTGAAAGCCGGCCGTACTGGTGGCGATGAAGTCACCGAATATATCGACAAGTTCGAAGCCTCATGGCTCTACGAAGAGATGTACAAGTCACGCAACTTTGGCGCCGCCATGCATCGTATGGGCACGTTAATGGGTGCGGCGTACAACTTTGTCGAACAAAACCTGTTCGATGGCAAACTGCCATTCAACATCCATGACACCACACCAGATTACAAAACACTGGATTTGGCTTCTTTCCATCAACCGATTGCTTATCCGAAGCCCGATGGCAAAATCAGCTTCGATAAGCTCTCGTCGGTGTTTATCTCTAACACCAACCACGAAGAAGACCAGCCGGTGCATTTAACACTGGGCGATGCCAGCATCCCGCTGAAGCAAAACCTCAAGCTCTATGACGAACCTGCACAGCGCTACTGCCCTGCTGGCGTCTATGAGATTGTCGTTAAAGAGGGTGAAAAGCAGTTCCAGATCAATGCGCAAAACTGTGTGCATTGCAAAACCTGCGACATTAAAGATCCTGCACAAAACATCAACTGGGTCGTTCCAGAAGGTGGCGGTGGTCCAAACTACCCAAATATGTAAATTGTAGATGTAAAAAAGCGGCTTTTAAGCCGCTTTTTTATTGCCTGATTTTCGTGAAACTGAAGTCATCTTAATGACGCAGAAAACGCAGTCAAAGCCATTATTAACAGTAATTTACACGCTCAATCTAACGCGAACTTGGCTGGCGCCGTCAGCTCCTGGATTTATCACCACCTCTTTCACTGAAATGCCCTGTGCACGGCATTGCTGCAAAAACAAAGTGAGCTGAATAACGCTGGCATTATTCATGGCAACACGAACGCCCGAAGGGTCAGACTCCAAGCGAGCTAGGGTGATAGTTTGGCTTGCCGCCAAGGCTTGTACACGCTGCGCCAACTCATTGGCAGGAACACGCTCACTGGAACCGCCACGCAAGCGCGGACCTTCATTGCGAATAGCCGATGCTAGGGAGACGGCTTCTTGTCGCTCAAGCTGTGCTGAGTTTAACGCCTGTTTCGCCGGCATAATGCCGCCCCAGATCACGATCACTGGCAGTAAAATCGCGGCCAGCAGACTTAGGGCGCGGCGATCCTTCTCAGGCATGCCCTGCCAATAGTCTTGTGCTGGCGCTAAGGCATTATTGATGCGCTCTGAAATAACTGACATTAGCGCTTAGCTCCCATGCTAGCCACATGCAGCGTCGCTTGCGCAACGCCATTATCTAAACGTGCATTTTCGACCTTTACTGACACGCCTTGAGCTTCTAGGGCTTGCGACCAACCATTGATTTCATCAAGCACGCCACCGGCAACATCGATGCGAGCAGGCACATTGTCACGATAATCAAACTGCTTAATCTGCCAATCGGCTGATGGCGCTGTTTGAGCCATTAGTTGCAGTACCACCTCAGGTGCTAGCGTATTGCCAGCGGCTTGGCGTGCTGAAAATTGACGAGCCAAGTTTGTGATACGGCGCTCTTCTGGAAAGTATTGGCGATAGTTTTGCTCTGCTTCAGCGCGGGCTAGCGTCGCCTCGCTACTAAGCTTATAGGCCATAAAACGATCACCGGCGATCATTGCCAGCGAGGCCACAACCAACATAGCAATCGCCCATTTCCAGCGTGGCGACCAAGGGTATTTCGACTGCGGGGCTAAAGCGCCAGTGAGCCAGTTTTGTGGATGCGTAGCCCAGCGCGCTGTAGCTTGTTGCTTAATTAAATCTGCCCAATCCTGCCAAGGTGCAGGCGACGGACTGATACGCTCGGGCAATGGCGGCAAGCTCGTACCTTGCGGGTAACGCAGACGCACAGGAGCGGCGCTGCCATTACGCTGGCTGAGTAATTGATCTAGCACCATGGCTGCATCGCTTTCGGCAACCAATGCTGCTTCACCGGGCTGAGCCTGCAAATAAACTTCCGCACCGACTGGATACCAAAGCCAATGCTCGCTATCGCTTTGCAGCAGTGAGGCCTCTGGAATAGCAGCGACTGGGCGTATGTCATGCGCCTCAAATGCCTGTAGCCAATGCTGCATATAGCTCAAACTAATGCCGCGAGCAAGCACAGTACCTTCGTCAAGGTCGGTTAAAGACCACTGCAAGCGCTCGAAATCCTCGCCAAGCTGCTCTTCGGCCAAGGCCACCAAACCAATGCCCGCCTCTTTGCGTTGGCGCGCACTAGCCTCAATGACCAGAGCGATATCAATGCCGA
>Ga0114915_1001333_pt1 | contig 10696 bp, 9 predicted proteins | sample MalvirAntarct_55_FD_87288 | JGI IMG/M metagenome (GOLD analysis project Ga0114915, IMG submission 87288) | Marine viral communities from the Global Malaspina Expedition - Malaspina viral metaG Antarct_55 | ecosystem: Environmental > Aquatic > Marine > Oceanic | place: South Georgia Island...
CATCAGTACGCGCTCGGCCAGGGCCTGGCCTTTGATTTCCACCTGGAGTCCATAGTTTTCCTGCAGGAGGTAGGCTACTTCCTCGAGCGAGGTTTCCTCAAATACAAAGCGCTGCTCCTCCCATGCCGAGTAGCTGGGGGCTTGCTGGGTGGTTCGGAGCTGTACATTATTTTGCCGGTCGAAGGTCACTAGGTCGCCGGGCTTCATGGTAACTTCTTTCCGTGTGTTTTCTTGCTGGTAGCGGACCTGTACCTTGCCTTTGCTGAGCACCACCTTGGAGTTATGCTTTCGGGCGTACATCGTAAACTCCGTACCCAGCACCACGACGTCGATTCCCTTGGGTGTTTTGACGATGAAGCGCTGGTTGGAAGGGGTATGGGTGACGGAAAAGTTGGCCTCCCCCGTCAGGAATACCTCCCTGGTTTTGTCGCCAAAGCCCCAGCGGGGTACCCTGAGCGAAGAGTTGGTGTTGAGTTTGACCATACTACCATCGGCGAGCCTGAAGCTGTGGATCTCGCCGTAGGCCGTTTGGTAGGTTTTGTATCGGAGGGTGTCGCGGGAAATCCAAGCACCCAAACCTAGCACTAGAAGGAGAGAGGCCGCCACCAGCCAATTCATCCCCTTACTCCGGCCCGTGCTGTTGCGGTGCCCTCCAAAAGGATCGTCCACTGACGCGGGGAGAGGCAGCGGGTTTGCCTCCAGAAAGTTGGCGTAGGTTTCCAGGGCCGCCTCTGTGGGAGCCACGTACTGCAAGTGGTGCTGTTCCCATTCTTCCAACCATGCGTAGTATTGCTCTTCATTGCTTTCCAGCTGTAGCCACTCCTCGATCCGTTGCCGCTGGAGCGGGGAGGTTTTGCGGGCGAAGTGGTCGAATACCAAAGCTTTGGATATATCCGTTTTCATGTGAAAGTTCAAGGCTGATTAATAACAAAGACACAAGTTTTGGAAAAGCCCCTTAGGCGTGGCTGGGAGTCTGCCTGTTGGGTTAAATCCGCTCTGCGGCGAAGCTAGATCGGTATCAGGAACCCGAACAGGCCCCAGATCCAGTGCTCCTTGAGTCCTTTGCGCAGGATTGCCAGCGCCTTGCCTATGTGTACTTCCACCGTCTTGATAGAAGTCCCTGTCTCATCGGCAATCTCCTGGTACTTTTTACCTTCGAACCGATTCATCAAAAAGACTTTACGGCATTGCGGGGGCAGTGACTCGATAAGTACCTCCACCTGGGCAAACACTTCTTCGAACTGGGTGATATGGTCGGGCCGCTGGCTGCGTGACGACTCCTGCTGCTCGGCTACTTCCATACTTTCCGTTTTCCGAAATTCCAACCTCAGGTAGTTATATGCCTCGTTACGGACGCAGCGGAACAGGTAGAAGCGGTAGGAGGATGTAATGTTTTCGTAGGCCTTGTTTTTCCAGAGCTTGCAGAAAACGTCGCCTACCAGATCCTCGGCGATCTCCCTCGAATACACAAAGCGCACGGCGTGGCTGCACAAGACCTGGTGATATCTCCGAAAGAGAAGCTCGCATCCCTGGCGAGGATTTTCTTCAAAGGCCTTCCGAATGAATAGATCCGAATCGTGCACAGCTCCCTTTTTCTCTACGGATGCTGCTACTGTGGCCTTGAGTGGGAGCGGTGGCTTTTCGTAAGGAGATTCTGGGGGTAGGGGAGCTTGCATAGCTTAAAATTAAACGAGTCGATTGTCTGAACTATTCAATCGTTCTACTTGGAAGACAACTTCTGTAAAAAATCCCCTTACTCTGTTTTGACTATTTTTGGATTAAATAGAAATAAAGAAATATCCATTAAAAAGTAGCTATGCTAGCAATCTTTTTAATTATGAAGCTGTTCAAAGTTAATTTTCGTTTTGTGCAAATCTTCTCAAAAATATGATTGAGAAGACCAAGTAGTGTTGACCCAGCCAGTTGCGGGCCTTCGTCTCGTAGCGCACGAGCAGACTCTTGAATCCGTCCAGCCAAGCGTTCGTCCGCTCAACGACGAACCTGCCCTCATACAATTCACCGTCAAGCAGATAGTTGTGGTTTGGGCCGTTCCTCTTGTTGATGGCTATGTTGGGATTTATCTCCAAGCACTCGCAGAAGTCGCGCATTTTTCTGCTGTCGAAGCCCGCGTCGGCGTTCAGAAACAGGCCCCGGTGTTCGATGCCTGCCCCGCCGAGCATGCCGATGATTTTGGCCACGCTTTTCTCGACCTCGAACAGGTCGCTGTGGTTGCCTGCCACGGGCTGCGAGCAGGCCAGCGGAATGCCCTGGCTGTCAGTCAAAAAAAGCATGTTCGTCGTCTTGCGCCTTTTCCTTCCTTGGTAGGCCACAGCCTCCCCACCCCGCCAGGCGGGCGTGTGGCTGCCGTCCAAGTGTACGCTGGACATGTCGAGCTCAGCCTTGTTGACCGCCAGAAGCGCCTCCCACATGCGCTGCCAGGAGCCGTCCTTGCACCATTTGTTATAATAGTAGTACACTGCATTCCAAGTGATTGTGTGCCTTCCGAACCAGCCCCGCGTGGGCAGCTCGCGCCATTGGGTACCCGTCTTGACGCGATGGACGATCGAGCGGACAATGCGCCACAGCCCCACGCTGCATTGCGGCCCGCGTTGGCCCTGCGACAGGTGGGGCACGAGGTGTTGGTTAATGATTTTTTTCGTTATTTTGGACATGGTCGTAGGCGTTTTGGTTGTCAAGTCGTATTTTCAAACTTAACGCACTACGGCCGTTTTTTGTCATTCCTGCAATACTTTAAACAGCTTCTATTAGGGCATTCTAACCCGTATGGTTTGAGTATTGAAGAATTTCTGGTTTTGCATCACTGTTTGCGTGTTGGTCTAATTCAGTGATATGTTTTACTTGGGAATTTACGGTGATGTGGGCATTTTCTATCATAATTATAACGATTTAAAAACGTTATAATTATGATTATTTGAACTATTTCTTTATATTTGAGCACCACTTATCCTACCTACTCCTATGCCTAAATTAGACCGTTCTGAATTTAAATACAATGCTAAAGTATTTGAGAAGACCTGCCTGTGGTGTGGAACCATCTATTTTGCCAGTCGTTCTACCGCCAAATACTGTTCATCTACTTGCCGTGGATATGCCAATCAGGCCAAGAATTCCGAAGAAGTAATGCCGTATGAAGAGACTGACAAAATGATTTCGGCTTTGCTTTCCGAAAATGCCTACCTCAAAGGGCAAGTACAACGATATGTTTTGGAAAACCAGCAGCTTAAGGAAGAATTAGACCGATATGTCCCCCCGGCTGCCAGTCCGGCTTCAACACCGGAAGACGAGGAGGAAAATCAGGATTCCTCTCATTCTAATCAGTAATTCCAGCCTCCCCTTAGGCTTATAGACTTATCGCAACGTCTCTTCTCATGTCTGCTAGGTTTGTATACATACTCATTGCCGCCTTACTAGCGAGCGCCTGCCGTCCCGGCCTCCCAGAAGACGTTAGCGCGGCGATGGTACAAGCCCCTGATGAGTTGGATTATAACCGGGATGTAAAGCCGATTCTTTCGGATAAATGCTTTGCCTGCCATGGGCCCGATCAAAAAAAACAGAAAGCCGGCCTGCGACTAGACCTGGCGTCCCATGCCTATGAACCGCTCCCTGAATCACCCGGTAAGGTAGCCATTGATCCCGGTAATCTGCGTAATAGCGAGGTATTCCGACGCATTATCTCCACCGATCCTGCGGAAATGATGCCCACGCCCGAATCGCACCTGAGCCTGACTGCTTACGAAAAAGCCGTACTCATCAAATGGATTGAGAACGGAGCAGAATACAAACCGCATTGGGCCTTTGAAAAACCAGTGCTCCCCGAAATTCCGCCCGCAATCCAAGCAAGCTGGGCCCAGAATCCCATCGATCATTTCGTAGAAGCCCATTTGAGTCAAAAGAATCTGCAACCCGCCGCCGAGGCCGATAGAGAGACGTTGATTCGCCGGGTAACATTTGACTTGACCGGTCTTCCCCCTACCCTTCAGGAGATCGATGCATTTCTGGCCGATTCAAGTAAAAATGCGTACGAAAAACGGGTAGATCGCCTTCTCCGGTCTACCCACTATGGGGAGCGCATGGCTACCGACTGGCTGGACCTTGCCCGCTTTGCTGATTCGCACGGCTATACGGTAGATCGGCTCCGGGATATGTCGCCCTACCGGGACTGGGTCATCCAAGCGTTTAATCGCAACCAGCCCTATGATCAGTTCATTCACTGGCAACTGGCGGGCGATTTAATGCCAAAAGCTACCCAGGAAATGCACATTGCCACAGCTTTTAACCGTAACCATCCCCAGAATATGGAAGGAGGTATTATCGAGCAGGAATTTCAGACCGAATACGTGCTTGATCGCACCAATACGTTCGGCGAGGCTTTTCTGGGACTATCGGTGGGCTGCGCCAAGTGCCATGATCATAAGTACGATCCCATTTCCCAAAAAAACTATTTTCAGCTCACCGGCTTTTTCAACCAGGTCGCGGAAGCCGGGCAAATTTCCTGGGACGATGCCATGCCTTCGCCAACCCTGCTACTCCCTACCCCCAAGCAGGAGCAAATAGTAGCCTTCCTACGCAACAAGATTAGCCTGCAGACGGCTGAATTGCAATCCGTCCAGAAAAAGGGAGAGGCTGATTTTGAAAAGTGGCTCGCCGCTAGATCTTACTCCGATCTAGCCAGGCATTCCCTCCCCCTTAACGGGCTTTTAGCAAAGTATTCTTTCGAAAAGAATTCGCTACGGAATGAACGCAATCCCCAAGACGTAGCCTATACCACCCTGGCGGGAAATGTACGCGAGAAGGAGGTATGGGTAGCGGGCCATCAGGGCACGGGCCTTAAGCTCAATGGTGATGCCTGGCTCGATCTGAATCGGGTAGGTATATTTCGTAAATCCGAGCCATTTTCAGTGGGCTTGTGGGTCAATATTCCCAAAGAAATGCAGGAGGGCGTTATTTTTCACAAAAGCCAGGCCGAGCGTCTCTATAATTTCCGGGGGTACCATGTGTATCTTAAAAATGGCAAACTCGAAATGAGCATGGCCCATGTAGCCCCCTCTAATGCGATTACGAAAATCAGCCGGCAGTCCGTGCCCCGCGAGCGCTGGATGCAGCTGACGATGACCTACGATGGTTCTGGTAAAGCCGCTGGATTAAAACTTTATCAAGATGGTAGGGAGATGCCCATGCGGACGACCATGGATCATCTCGACAAGGACATATTGTTCGATGAAAAGCGGGTGAATCCCCAGCCTGGGCTCCAGATTGGCGGCTGGTGGCGGGGCTACGGCCTTAAAAACGGTCTGATCGACGATATTGTGGTCTATGGCCGCACGTTAACCCCGCACGAAGTAGCAATTCTAGCCCAGCAAGCTAGCTGGGCGTCTATTAGCTCCAAAACCAAGTCCGCGCTCACCGAAAACGAGATAGCCGCTTTACGAGCCTACTATTTTTCCGCCGTTCATCGCCCGACACAGCAAGCCCGTTCGTCCCTTATCCAAACCCGAACAACTTTGGCAGATAGTACCGAACCCATTCAGGAATTGATGATCATGCGCGAATCAGCCTTGCAGAAACCCGCCTACCTGCTTGAACGGGGCAACTACGATGCGCCGGGCCAGCGGGTGTACCCTAATACGCCGGAACGCATTTTTGCTTTTCCCAAAAACCTGCCTAAAAATCGGTATGGTCTGGCCCAATGGCTTACCCACCCGGACAATCCGCTAACGGCCCGGGTAGCGGTGAACCGCTACTGGCAAATGTTCTTCGGGACGGGCCTGGTCAAGACTACCGAGGATTTCGGCAATCAGGGCGAGCTACCTTCCCATCCCGAACTCCTCGACTGGCTGGCGGTTTCTTTTCGCCAATCCGGCTGGAATGTGAAACAATTGGTACGTGCCATCGTAATGTCAGCTACCTATCGGCAGTCCTCCCATGCAACTAAAACCCTGTACGAACGAGATCCTCATAACCGCCTGCTGGCCCGTGGCCCGGCGGGCCGCCTGTCTGCCGAAATGCTACGAGACAATGCACTAGCTGCCAGTGGATTAATCAATCTGCACGTAGGCGGAAAAAGCATCAAACCCTATCAGCCTGACGGCTTGTGGCGCATCAACGGAGCGACCTACCTACCCGATACTGGTGCCAATGTGTATAAACGAAGCTTGTATGTCCTTATCAAGCGATCCGTACCCAACCCTACGTTAGGGACTTTCGATGCGCCCGCACGTAGTTTTTGCACGGTGCGTCGCCAAAAAACCAGCACCCCGCTGCAAGCGCTTGTCACCCTCAACGACCCTACCTTTGTCGAGGCGGCCCGCGTACTGGGGGAGGCCATGACGCGTGAAAAAGACCCCAACTCTGCCATTGTCCAGACCTATCGGAAACTTACGGGCCGCCGACCCAGCACGCAGGAAGTAGCGTTGCTGGCACACTTGCAAGCCACCGAATACGCCCGGTTTCGGAAAACGCCCGCAAAAGCCCAGGGCTGGCTTACGACTGGACAGTATCGGGTCAGTCCTACGCTCGATCCCGCCCAGGTAGCGGCCCATACGGTCGTGGCTAGTACCATCATGAATTCCGATGCCACGCTCACCAAACGATGAATAGCCATGAAACACCATCCTGACGAGTTTCGACTTCATTCTCCAGAATTCAAAGCCTTTAATGAAAAGCTGGACCGTCGACATTTCCTGACCAAAACGTCCCTAGGACTGGGGGCGCTGGCGGCAGGTACCTTGTTGGGAGCAGGGAAACTATTCGGCTCTGGTAAGCCTGAACTGGGCTCTCCGGGCCTTTCCGATGATTCGCAGGAAGCGATCCTACGCGCCTTGCCGCATTTTGCCCCCAAAGCCAAACGGATCGTGTACCTCTTCATGAGCGGTGGTCCCTCCCAATTCGAAACATTCGATTACAAACCCAAATTAGCCCATATGTTTGGTCAGGATTTGCCCGATTCGGTGCGGCAGGGCCAACGGCTGACGGGCATGAGTGCCAACCAGAGCAGCCTACCCATTGCTCCCTCGTTATTTGAATTCAGTCAGTACGGACAATCCCGTACCTGGGTCAGTGAATTGCTTCCCTACACCGCCCAGGTCGTCGATGAGCTATGTGTCGTAAAATCGCTGTACACCGATGCCATCAATCATGATCCCGCCATAACTTTTTTTCAGACGGGTAGCCAACTACCTGGCCGCCCCTCCATCGGCTCGTGGGTAAGCTACGGTCTGGGCTCTGACAACCAGAACCTACCTACCTTCATTGCCTTAGTTTCCAAGAATGCTAGTGGGCAACCCTTGTACGCCCGGCTGTGGGGTAATGGCTTTCTGCCTACCGAGCACCAGGGCGTCCAGTTTCGCTCGGGCAAAGATCCGGTCCTTTTCCTCAATAACCCCGAGGGCTATGACGGTACCGACCGCCAGGAAATGCTGGGGTACCTAAAACAATTGAATCAGCTGCAAAACGAGACCTTGGGTGATCCTGAGGTCGAGGCCCGGATCGCCCAATATGAAATGGCCTACCGCATGCAAACCTCCGTCCCGGAGGTGATGTCGACCCACGATGAGCCCGACTCTATCTTTGAACTCTACGGTCCCGACAGCCGGGATGCGGGTACCTATGCGGCTAACTGTCTGCTCGCGCGCAAGCTGCTGGAAAAAGATGTCAAATTCGTGCAATTATATCATCAGGGCTGGGACCATCACGGTGGTTTACCGGGCGGGATTCCGGGCCAATGCAAGAAGATTGACCAACCCACGGCGGCGCTGATCAAAGACCTCAAACAGCGCGGAATGCTGGACGATACCCTGGTGATCTGGGGTGGTGAGTTTGGGCGCACGGTCTATTCCCAGGGCAAGCTGACGGCCACCGATTATGGTCGCGACCACCACCCTCGCTGCTTCACCATGTGGATGGCGGGTGCAGGAGTCAAGCGCGGATTTAGCTATGGTGAAACGGACGATTTTAGCTACAACATCCTCCAGAATCCGGTACATGTCCATGACTTTCAGGCCACCATGATGCATTTGCTGGGTATTGACCATGAACGCCTCACGTTTAAATTCCAGGGACGCCGCTATCGGCTCACCGATGTGCACGGCCAGGTTGTACAAGATATTTTATCCTAAGCTAGTGTCAAGTAGGTTCGTTTTCAAGCGTGCAAAGGACTGTCTTTTTACCGTTGAATTACTGCAAAAAAGCAGTTATCTTTGTTGGAAACAAGTATAGAACTCATGGCAACTGTAAACCAACCTTCTGTTTCTGACCGCAAGCGTCGGTCAATTACAGTCCCTGACCCCAAATCAACGGAGTATCGGCCCCGACAATCATCTGGTTTTGCGATCATCGAGCAAGCGCGACAAGGCGTTTCCACCCGTCAGGTCGATCAGCTAGCGCAACTCCTCTCTATTACACTCAAAGAGTTAGCTACCCTTCTACAGGTAGCCGAACGGACCCTACACCGATTCCGTAGCGAAGGGCAGTTGGATACCCAAGCCTCTGAGCGCTTATTGCTGCTGGAAAATCTGACCGCGCATGCTCTGCTGGTTTTTGATGGCCAGGCGGATGCTCTGGCAGCTTGGCTCCGGCATCCGCTACGGGAGTTGAAAGGGCAGGCACCCCTGTCTCTGTTGACTACCATAAGTGGATTTGGCCTCGTTGATGATGTCCTGACCCGCATCGAATACGGCGTATACGCCTAAGCCTACGCTGATGCTGGTTTACAGACTTTACAAAAGTACCTATATCAACGATCCCCTTTCGGCCGAAGGGGCACGCCGGGCGGGTGGTCGGTGGAACCCAAAGGGCTATAATATCCTGTACACTTCGGCGACTCCGGAATTGGCTTTGCTCGAAATCGTGGCTCATCTGCACCCTTCCTTCATACCTAGCTTTCACCTACTCGTTCTGGAGATCCCTGACCCACAGCAGTCCATTTCACTGACAGAACTACCCGATGATTGGCAGGATGAACGACACTATGAAACCCTACAAACCTATCTGCTGGATTGGCTGCGGCAGCCCGATACGCTGACGGTATCGGTTCCTTCGGCCATTGTGAGTCGCTCCCGCAATTTTTTGCTTCATACCCAATACTCCGGATTTGCTGAGGAAGTTAAGATCGTAGAGAACAGACCATTTCCTGTCGATTCCCGCCTACTCAAAGGAAGCGAGTAGGCTTTCGTATAAAAACTTCCAAAAGATCAGTAGTTTAACTGCCTGTGTTCATTTTACTGATAATCACTAACTAGGTTATGCTCTATGAAAAATACCCGAACACACAGAATACTGATCCTTACCCTGGTCGGTTTAGTATGCACCTTCAGCGGCTGGGCCCAGGGCGACAAAGCCAGCCGACCCAGCCCCCCCGCTACGGCCAGCGGTAAGGTAGGTGGTGCCACCGTCACAATCAACTACAGTAGCCCTTCGGTAAAAGGCCGGCAGGTGTGGGATCCGAATGGTACCTTGGCTCCCTATGGCAAAGTATGGCGCGCCGGGGCTAACGAAGCTACCCTCTTTGAAACCGACAAGGATATCAAGGTAGAAGGTAAATCGCTCCCCGCCGGTAAGTACAGTTTGTTTGCTATTCCCGACGAGAAGGAATGGAAAATCATCCTCAATTCACAAACCGGACAGTGGGGCATCAAGCGCGGCGGAGAAGCCAACCGAGACCCGGCGAACGATGTGCTGACGGTATCCGTCAAGCCCAAAAAATCGTCCATGAACGAGCGCCTCCTGTATGATGTGAACAGTAAGGGCGTAACCTTGAAATGGGACACGGTGGAAGTCCCCATCGCTATCAAATAAATTCCGGTCTTGCAGGCAAAAGGCCAGGGTACCTTACAAAAGCGATCTGTAAGGTACCCTGGCCTTTTTGCTGCTTCAAACAGACCTGCTACGGTCTAATGCAAGCGGGCCCTACCCTGTTAAAAGCTCAGGCCCGAAGAAATTTTAATACCGAAGTTGATCGCGTCGGGACTAGTCCGGTAGGAGAGTCGATGGATAGCATCCACCCGCAGTACTTTGAAAATATTATCAATGCCGTACCCGACTTCGGCATAGGGGGTACCACTCAGCGACTGAAAGCCCAATAGGGGCTGGCCCAATTCGTCGGTAGCGGGAGTCAAAGAAGCATTGGCCTGACTCACACCGCCAAGCAAGACTTTACCCGTGAGTAGCAATCGCCATTTCAACCGCCGGATCGCGGGAATCCGGTTAAACACTACCCCCTGAAAGTTGTGTTCCAACATAAGCCCGGCAAAGCGGTCGGTAGCAAACTCAAAGCGACTCATCAGATTGTAGCCACTGCTGGAATAAAATACCGACGGATTACCTTTAGGGATGAAAAGTAGGGAATACGGCAAGGTTGAAGGGGTATAGCCTACATTAAGTCGGTAAGACGTGCGTCCTAATACCCCCAGGCGAAAGGAATGTTCAAGCCCCAGCTGAAAACGGTGGTAGTTAAAATCGCCGTTGAGCGCTTTGGTTCCCAGTTCATAGCGAAACACCATAATGGGCTGGTTACTACTAGGAATACCATAGCGGTCATTATCGTCCTGCACCATAATCTCGCCGGGAGCAAAACGAGTTTCAAAGCTTATTTCACTGGTGCGGTAGCTACTCTGTGGCGCGGCATCGGGATGGTCGGGGACTCTAAAGGCAAAGGCAAATTGCGGATCGAACGTGCGGG
>Ga0114915_1001335_pt1 | contig 10686 bp, 8 predicted proteins | sample MalvirAntarct_55_FD_87288 | JGI IMG/M metagenome (GOLD analysis project Ga0114915, IMG submission 87288) | Marine viral communities from the Global Malaspina Expedition - Malaspina viral metaG Antarct_55 | ecosystem: Environmental > Aquatic > Marine > Oceanic | place: South Georgia Island...
ACACATCCAGCAGGCCGTCGCCGTTGACATCAGCCACGCTCACGCCGGTACCCCACGTGCCGTTACCTGCTACACCTGCCTTTTGGCTCACGTCTTCAAAGCGAATCGTACCCGAAGTTTTGGCCGAGCGATTCAGGTACAGTTTATTAGGTACCGTGTTGCCCGAAATGAACAGATCCGGCCAGCCATCGTTGTCGAAGTCTCCGACACCTACCCCATTGCCGTTGTAGAGGTACTCGTAGCGGAAAATATGTAACGAATCGCCTTCCTCGATTTTATTCACGAAATCAACACCCGTCGCCTCGGCCGGAAGGCGGGTAAAAAGCGTTTGCGCGCTGGAATCTGCCGCATTCAACACTACTAACAGCAGCATCAGGTGCCAAAGCTTTTTCCAGAAAAAAGTATGTAAACTATAAGTCATAAACGGATATTTTGGCGCAGAGATAACTCTATAATCACCTGATTGAAAAATGAATAACTGTCAACTATCCACTCTCAACTGTCCACTGATTTACTCCCAGTCAAACGTCAGCGCGTCGTCACCTTCTTTTCGCTCGACGTACATCAGAATCAGGGTCATCATTTCCTGATCGCTGCGCATGTTCCCGTCGGAAAGTACCAGTTGCGGCGGATTGTGCGGGTTCATAGGATTATTGGCCGTATTATCATAGGTACCTTCGATGTGCACTATTGCGCCTTTGGGCAGCAATACCGGTTTGGGATAGCGGTAAATCTCCTGCCAGCGAAAATCCCAGGCCGGAATCCGCACCAAGGGAATCGTGTCGCCACTGGCCTGCGTAGCATACGCTTTGAACGACTTGCCCAGCTGATGCATGTGCGGCCAGGCGTACAGCAACGAAACGTCGGGCTGGTTATTGGCTACCCTTAGCGTAAAGGATTTGACTTCGTTGGCAAAAATCATGAAGGGTGGCTTGATATCCTTCTCACCAATCCCGCCTGAGCCCAGACTGATCACCTTTACCTTACGCTCGATGGGGGTACTTTTAAAGAAAAAATTGACACCATTGATACTTTCGGCATCCAACGCCGAAGGTCCGTAGTGCACTGTCAGTAGCATCACGCCCCGCCGTGGCATTTCCCAGCCCATGTTTTTGGGGTAGGTTTCGTAGGTAGCGCCCGGAATCCAGCCCCCGTAGTAGGCCATCTGCTGCTTGTATTTCACCCATTGGTAGTACTGGCTGGCCGATTCGCCATTCAAATCTACCATGTCGACTGTATTATACAGGTTAATCACGGTATCCTCCACGGGGTGAATGGCGTAGTTAGCGTGGTGGATGATTTTCTTGTTGTTAGAAGTAAATTCGATGGCCTCCACATTGGCTCCCTGAGGTAGCTCAAAAGGAATTTTAAACATCATAAACCGCTCTTTGCCGTCGCCCTTCTGTACAAAGGCATCGGACATTTTCAGCGTCAGGTCGGGCTTGCGTGCGTAGGCAGTACCCGCATTAACACGTTCCAACAGGGCTTTTTCAGCCTTTGGGTTCTCTTTTCCTTTGGGCGTTCCGGCGTCGATCCAGTCTACAATCGTGGCGATTTCTTTTTCGCTTAGGGAGCGATTGTTGGCAAAATCGACGAAGTGGTCGTCAGCCTTCCAGGGGGGCATGTAGCGCGTACTGACTACCTTACGGATAAATTTGGCACGCTTCGAGACGTCCTCGTAGGTGATGAGCGAGAACGGAGCTGCTTCGCCGGGCCGGTGGCATACAGCGCAGTTGCCATGAACGATGGGCTGCACATCTTTATAGAAAGTCACGGATTGGGAATATCCCGCTTTCATACCCAGATACACTAAGACTAGCCAGACAATAGAAGTTTTTACCTTATTAAATATCATTTGCTTGATTGACGAGTGGGTCGACTCACTCATCAAAATTAAAAAAATTTAATAAGTATCACTAATTGAGCGTGTCAGTACCTTTCCGCTTGCTGTTTATTAATGGGACAATAGCTCTGTTTTTCGCTGGTCGGAGATGAAAGTTCAGGCCTGTGTATTAAGTACCGTTCCGGCTTTCCCACTTGCTGCCGTCAACAAATCATCCGCATGGCAGATCGTAACCTGGCTCACACCCGATGCCAGCGCGGCAAAGGCGTTGTCTAGCTTCGGAATCATGCCCTTATTAATAACGCCCGTACTTTTATAGTCGGCGTAGGTAGCAGGATTCAGCTTGTCGATCACAGCTTCATCATCGTTTGGGTCGGAGAGGACGCCTTTTTTCTCGAAGCAATATACCAGATTCACCGTGTAGGTACCTGCCAGCGCCACGGCGGTGGCTGAGGCCATCGTGTCGGCGTTGGTGTTTAATAATAAACCTTCGCGGCTATACGTAAGCGGAGCGATCACGGGTACCAGTCCGCTATTCAGCAGGCTTTGCAATTGCCCAGCGTTTACTTCTTCTATATCGCCCACAAAACCGTAGTCGATCGTTTTGACCGGACGCTTTACCGAGCGGATGATACCCCCGTCGGCTCCGGTGAGGCCAATGGCATTGCAGTCGTTGGCTTGCAGTTGGGCTACCAGATTTTTGTTCACTAGTCCGCCGTATACCATCGTCACCACATCGAGCATGGAGCGGTCGGTGATCCGGCGGCCGTCTACCATGTTGGTTTCGATGCCCAGTTGAGCAGCGGTCTGTGTGGCTATTTTTCCGCCTCCGTGGACGAGAATCTTGGGGGTAGGTAGCTGAGCAAAAGCCAGGAGAAAGGCAGCGCAAGCTTCGGGATTGTCAATGATATTACCGCCGATTTTTACAAGGGTCAAATTCATAGTTCGGGATAGGGGCTCTAAATTGAGGAGTCAGTAGTCGATATTGTGCCGGGGTGACAAAAGTACGGAAAGTGGTCTATTCCAAAAAAGTATGATTGATAATGAGCAAAGTCATGCCGGATTACAGAACGAAAGAAGTTCATAGTGCTGTTAGGTACCCAGGAACAAACGCTGCAAAATACGATGCTCCCTGATATAACAACCCGTGCCGACGTAGAAAATCTGGTCAACACGTTCTATGATAAAGTACGAGACGACGCTACAATTGGTGTCATCTTTAATGAAATAGCCGATGTAAACTGGGGCACTCACCTACCCAAGATGTACGATTTCTGGGAGGGTATCCTCTTCGGGACGGGTAACTATCGGGGACGGCCTATGCCACCCCATTTCAAACTAAATGAAACCTACCCCTTTCGCCCCGAGTACTTCGATGCGTGGCTGACGCTTTTCTATACTACCGTAGACGAGCTTTTTAAAGGTGAAAAAGCGGCTGAAGCCAAAATGCGGGCTATGAATATTGCGGCGGTGATGGAGCACCGCATCAGGCAAATCAACGCAGGTACCCCTACCTCGCTACTGCACCGGCACCAGTAGCACAGCATCCGCTACCACGATGCCATCGGCTTGGGTGTTGGAAATTTCTACATAGCTATCCGAGCCCGCCGGGAACTCGAATGTTCCGGCGTTGATCCACTCGTTGACCTGAGTTTGGGTAGCAAGCTCAATATTTTTCGTGGTTTTTCCTGCTTTAATTTGCATTCTCGTACGGCTGGCTTTTCCCGTGGTTTTGCCGTCGTACTGCGCCGGGTTCCCTCCACCACCACCGGGGTAGGGGTTAAAAACATAGACGGTGTATGTACTGGCTTTAGGTACCTCTGGGATGAACCGCACCGACTTGGGAGGGGTACCTTGAGAGTCGTCTACCAGTTGTGAGAGTGCATACTTTCCACCGCCTTTCTCAGTCCGCCATGCTCCGGCTATTACCACAGCTGCGGGCGTTACATCGCTATCCAGTAGAATTTCGGGGGTACTTCCGTCGGACAGCGGATCATTTTTTAATTTAGCTTGTAAGGTAGGTACATCAACTTCCTGTACTGCGATATTCTTCTCCATTGCCAGCACGGCCGCCGTAGCCGCCGCCTGCCCCAGTGCCATAAACTCGGGTTCCATGCGGATGGAGCCATAAGCAATATGGGAAGCCGAAAGGCAGACCGGCACCAGCAGATTGGTGCATTCGGTGCGTTTGGGTACCAGCGAACGGTAGCTGATGGGATAGGGCGAGAAGCCACCTACCTGCACGTCGCCTTCGTTTTGAACCATCATTTTCCCGGTTTTAGAATTTCTGACCATCAGTCGTTGGCAGTTGTGCGAATCCATAGTATAGGCCGCCAGCGCAATGCCGTCGGGGGCTACCTCGTCGCCTTCGCAATTTTTCTGCGTCATCACATACTCACCTACCATTCGGCGGGCTTCGCGTATGTATAGCTGGGGTGTGAAGTGGTTGCTGTCGACGTATTCATCCTTAGGGTACCCCCATTCCAGCATTTGGTTCCGCAGATGTTTGGGCATCCGGGGATCGTGTCCCACGAAGTACAGGAAGCCCTTAGTATAGTCTACGTGTTCCTGAATAATTTTCTGTCGAGTGTCGTAGTCAGCTTCGGGGTAGTCATAATTCATGCCGATCATATCGGTCGATAAACCACCTTTGTTATTAATGTCGGTTTTATGATTGGGCATGTCGGCAATGTGCATCACGCCCCAGTTGATGTGGGCGGGTTTCTCGATGGACACCTGCCGCAGTAGTAACTCGTATTTGGTGGAATCGTACCGCGCCGGACGGGTAATGGGAATGCGGTTGGCGGGGTCGCTGGTCAGACAAAGCCGGAAATTGTAGGCCTGCACACTTTTATCGCCGCTGCCAGGGGGCAGAAACATAGCTTCGCTGATTCCCCACAGCAAACCACTGCTAGGGTCGTCCGGGGTTTTATAAGGACTAATGCCCTTGGGAAACTGATGTTTGTCGAGGAGTTGTACCCCATTCCAGGTTTCGCCGTAGCGCGCGTTGTTTTCGCGGCCCACGGTGTAGCTGACGCCCGCTTTAGCCATCAAATCGCCCTCGTAGGTACAGTCGATATATACCTTCGCGCGGATGGTACGGTTGGTTTTGGGTTCGGGGTAGATGGCGTTTTCCACAACAATTTCCTGAATCGCCCCTTTCTGATTTTTTACTGAAAAAAGGCGATAGTCGTACCATACCTCGACCTGTGCTCTCTGGATGTACTCATTAAAAAGATTCAGCGCCACGTGCGGCTCGAAGGTCCACTGCTCAAACTTGCCGTAGTGCTGCCCCACGCGACGGTAGAAGTCGCGCGCTACACCCGAAATGGCGTACTTATTACCAATGTCGGTCTGCCCCAGTCCACCCGAACTTAGTCCGCCGAGCCGCTTGGTGGGTTCAATCAATAGTACAGACTTTCCCTGCATTTTGGCGGTATAGGCCGCAACAACACCCGCCGAGGTACCCCCATAAACGCAGATGTCGTAGGTTTTCTGGGCCCAAAGTTTGGGTAGGGTCAGGTAGGTAAGAACAATGAGTGCCGTTATTCGGAAAAGCATTCTCATAGGAAGTATTTCGTATAAGTTCTCAAAGACAATAGTCTGGTCCCGCAGGTGACTTGTGTTTCTCAATCTACCAAAAAAAGAAAAATCATGCTCCCTCCCGAATCGCCAGGGCCAGCCGGATCATGCCGTACTCAATACGCTCGCCTAATAGCTCGAAAAGCGGTGCGAGGGGTTCACCGGGCTTAAAGTTCATTTCGTCAGCAGCGGCCAGTACCTCGGCGTAGGTGCGGTCCGAAATAAGCGGACGCAACTGGATGTCGTGGCCTTCGTCGCGGAGCTTGACCAGGTGCGCTACCACGGTGGAGGTGGTTAGGCCGCGTTGCTGCGCGATGTCGTCGAGCGTGAATCCTTTTTCGTACAGCTCGTGCGTCATCAGGTAGGTCATGCCCTTCACCACGCGCGTACCCGGTTTGGTATTTTCTTTGGCAAACTTCACAATCTCCTGCACAAAAGCTTCGCCATAGCGACGGTACTTCTCCGTGCCTACGCCCGCTATATCCAACATTTGTGCTTCTGAGACAGGGCGTTTCTGCGCCATTTCGGCGATTGTCTTGTCCGAGAAAATCACGTAGGGGGGTACATTCAGGGCGTCGGCCATCTGCTTCCTTAATAGGCGCAATTGCTCGAAAAGCGCGTCCCTGATCATTTCCTGCTTCGGCTTTTCTTTAGGTACCAGCTCTTCTTCGCGGGCTTTGCGTTCGGCCAGCGGAATGAATTTTACAAGTTCGAGTTTACGGCCTTCTTTCAGAATCTGCCAACTGGTAGGGTTGAGTTTGAAAGCGTGCGCTTCGTCGTAGGCGATATCCATGACGCCCGAATTGAGCATCTGGCTCAGGTATTCGGCCCACTCTTCGCCACGCAGGTCGCGCCCCACGCCGAAGGTAGGCATCCGGTCGTAGCCCCGGTCGAGGACAGCGCGGTTGCGGCTACCGCGCAGAATGTCGATGAGCATGCCCATAGCTACATTCTCTTGACTGCGGGCAATGCCCGATAGTGCCTTTTGCGCCAGCAAGGTACCATCAAATCGGGTACGGGGGTTCTGGCACACATCGCAGTTGCCGCAGTCTTTTTCCACAGCTTCATTAAAGTAGCTAAGCAGAATACGGCGACGACATAAGTCGGCTTCGGCGTACTGCTTCATACGATTAAGCTTGGCCTGCAAAAGTTCTTTTTGCTCATTCGACTGTTCAGAATTCATGATCATGTCTTGCCGCATGATGATGTCCTGGTAGCCGTAAAACAGTACCGTGTCGGCAGGAGCACCATCGCGGCCCGCCCGACCGATTTCCTGGTAAAAACTCTCGACGTTAGGGGGTAGGTTGTAGTGAATCACCCAGCGCACGTTGGATTTGTCGATGCCCATCCCAAATGCAATCGTGGCTACGATGATCTGAATGTCGTCGTTCAGAAACCGTTCCTGCACCCGCGAGCGCTGGGTAGCAGGTAGCCCGGCGTGGTAGCACTCGGCGCGGAAGTCGCGGTTCTGGAGTGCCGCAGCTACTGTTTCGGTACTTTTGCGACTCAGGCAATAAATGATGCCCGGCTGATTGGGGTGTTTCTTTAGAAATTGTTCGATCTGAGGTAAGCGCTTGCGGGCAGGTAGTACCGTCAGGCTGAGGTTGGGGCGGTCGAAACTAGCGACGAAGGTAGGAGCCGATTCGATGCCCAGTTGCCCCAGAATGTCACGCCGCGTGACGCGGTCGGCCGTAGCCGTGAGCGCAATAACAGGAATACCGGGAAAATGATCTTTGAGTGAAGAGAGTTGCCGGTATTCAGGGCGAAAATCGTGCCCCCAGGACGATATACAATGCGCTTCGTCGACGGCAAAAAGCCGTACGTTCCACTGCTTGAAATGCTCCATTGTATTGCCCGAAAACAATCGCTCGGGGGCTACGTAGAGAAGCTTCAGTTCGCCTAATTTGGCTTTCCAGAATACAGAATCCTGTTCGCTGCTGTTCAGGCTAGAATTGAGATAGGCAGCCTCAATGCCGTTGGCGCGGAGGGCTTCTACCTGATCTTTCATCAGCGCGATCAGGGGCGAAATCACAACCGTAAGTCCTTCCTGTAACAAGGCAGGTACCTGATAACACACCGACTTACCGCCCCCAGTGGGCATGAGTACCAGACAGTCTTCGCCCCGAAGGACCGTATCAATAATTTCGGCCTGTTGGGGCCGAAAAGAATCATATCCGAAATATTGTTTGAGGGCTTGTTCTTTTGTTAAAGGCATTTTGGAGGTTCTGTGTTCTGGGTCCCGAGAGGGTGTGGTAGCTCAAGATTGAAAATACTTTTCTGACTAGTATCAAAACTACGCATTCGCTGCTTAAATTCCCACCTGAACTAGCGAATACACATTTGACTTTGACGACGATTTATCTGCTTTTAGGCTCCAATCTGGGTGACCGCGTACAGCTTATGCAAACCGCCGCTACGCATATTGAGCAGCGCATTGGAAACGTGCTACGGGCCTCTTCTTTGTACGAAACGGCTCCCTGGGGTGGTATAGCGCAGCCCGCTTTCCTGAATCAGGTACTGGAAGTCAGGACGGCTTTGGCACCGGAGGAGGTACTACGGATTATCCTGGAAATTGAACACGAGTCGGGCCGGGTACGCTACGAACGCTGGGGCGCGCGGCATCTGGATATTGATATTTTGTATTTTGGCCAGGTAAGTATGGATACGCCCCGCCTGACCGTCCCGCATCCGCGCCTGCACGAGCGACGGTTTACGCTGGTACCTTTGGTCGAAATCGCGCCTGATTTTATGCATCCGGTGTTAGAAAAAACAAATGTTGAGCTTTTGGAAGTGTGTAGGGATAACGAGGAGGTGAAAAAATGGACGCCTGTTGGCTGACTACCTACTTTCCCAAAATCTGTTCACTCATCACTTATTCACTCAAAATTTGAACAATCCAATCCGTTGGGGCATATTGGCTCCGGGCCATATCGCCCACAAATTTGCCCAGGACCTGGCCCACGTCGAGGGCGCCAAACTGATGGCCGTCGCTTCGCGTGATCTGGGGCGGGCGCAGGCGTTTGCCAAAGAATACGAAGCACCCTACGCCTATGGTAGCTACGCCGAGTTGGCCGATTGTCCCGAACTAGACATCGTGTACATCGCCTCCCCCCACGTAGGCCACCATGCCCATACGCTCCTGTGCCTGAATGCAGGCCTAGGGGTACTTTGCGAAAAGCCCTTCGGTATGAACCTGGGCCAGGTAGAAGAAATGGTAGGCCGGGCTCAGGAAAAGAAGCTGTTTTTGATGGAAGCGCTTTGGAGTCGATTTATGCCCACGACCTTAAAAACATTGGAATTGGTTCGCGAAGGTGCCATTGGGAAGGTACTGGGCGTCCGGGCTGATTTTGGTTTTAAAGCCATTCAAGACCCCCGCAAGCGACTTTTCAACAAAGAGTTGGGCGGTGGAGCTTTGCTGGATATTGGTATCTACCCTCTGTTCTGGTCGTACGCTCTGCTGGGAATGCCCGCTAAGGTGAAAGCCTCGGCTGTTTTCAGTGATACCGGAGTCGATGTTTCTACAGGTATGGTGCTGACCTACGATTCAGATGCTTTTGCTTTTCTGGATTGCACCCTTTTGGCACGTACCGACTGCGAGGCCATCGTATACGGTGAGCTGGGCTGCATCAGGGTACATAGCCGGTGGCACAACAGCCAGGCTCTTACGCTGGAACTGACCGATGCTGAACCCAGGCAGTATGACTTTGAACGCGAAACTCATGGCTACAATTACGAAATAGAATCCGTAGGTCATGCCCTGCGCGCCGGCCTGACCGAGAACCCCGACTGGTCACACCAAGATAGCCTGAATCTGATGGCTTTGCTGGATCAGGTACGGAACGAAATTGGACTGGAATATCAGGAGTAAGCCGATGATAGATTGATGGATTCATTGAATGATTGAATGATTTTTCGGTTCTTTACATTCTCAACTCACTCATTCAATCCTTATAAATTGACTTCCGACCGCTACTTACAACGAGGTGTTTCGGCTTCCAAAGAGGACGTGCACAAGGCTATTGCAAACCTGGACAAAGGGATTTTTCCCAAGGCCTTTTGTAAAATAGTACCCGACACGCTGGCTGGCGATCCCGATTATTGCACCATTATGCATGCTGATGGGGCTGGTACCAAAACGTCCCTGGCCTACCTTTACTGGAAAGAGACGGGTGACGTGTCGGTGTGGCGCGGGATAGCGCAGGATGCCGTGGTCATGAATACCGACGATTTGCTGTGTGTTGGCGCTACAGGGCCTATGCTGCTATCGTCTACCATCGACCGCAACAAAAATCGGATTCCGGGCGAGGTGATTGCCGAGATTATCAACGGTACTGAGGAAGTATTGGAGATACTGCGCAGCTTCGGCGTAGAAATATACAGTACGGGGGGAGAGACTGCCGACGTAGGTGATCTTGTGCGTACCGTGACGGTCAACAGTACCGTTATTGCCCGCATGAAACGCGCCGAGGTAGTCGACAACGCCAACATCCGGGCTGGCGACGTCATTGTGGGGCTAGCTTCCTACGGACAAGCTACTTACGAAAGTACCTACAACGGCGGCATGGGAAGCAATGGCCTTACTTCGGCCCGCCATGATGTGCTGTCCAAGTACCTAGCCACCAACTACCCCGAAAGCTTCGACCCGGAAGTAAGTCAGGATTTGGTATATAGTGGCAGCAAAAAACTACTGGATGCCGTAGAAGGTACCCCCCTCAACGTCGGGCAATTGATTCTGTCACCTACCCGCACCTATGCCCCCGTAGCCAAGGCGCTGCTCGATGAGCTACGTCCACAGATTCATGGCATGGTACATTGTAGTGGCGGTGCCCAGACAAAAATCCTACATTTTATCGACAACCTGCACGTCATTAAAGATAACCTGTTCCCGGTACCCCCTTTATTCAAACTCATTCAGGCCGAGAGCGGCACAAGCTGGCAGGAAATGTACAAAGTCTTCAACATGGGACACCGCCTTGAAGTGTATCTACCCGAAGCTCAAGCGGCTCGTGTCATTGAGATTTCAGAGTCATTTGGGATAGCCGCGCAAATCGTAGGACGCGTGGAGGTCGCGGAGAAAAAACAGGTGACGATCCGGTCGGAGTTTGGAGAATTTGTATACTGAGCTTTTCCAGAAATCTTAAACATGAGTCATCCCGAATTTTGGATGATAACTTGGTAAGTATTGAAAAGCGCGGCTAGTGCCGCTCTAATGCGGTAAAGCGGTGTCAGCGCGAGTTGACACCGCTTTCCTGTTCTATGGC